>Ga0102589_1000532_pt1 | contig 74721 bp, 71 predicted proteins | sample AraplaMF_Col_mLB_FD_76858 | JGI IMG/M metagenome (GOLD analysis project Ga0102589, IMG submission 76858) | Arabidopsis root microbial communities from the University of North Carolina, USA - plate scrape MF_Col_mLB | ecosystem: Host-associated > Plants > Roots > Endosphere | place: USA...
ATGTTACTTCTCCTTTTCTATCCTATACTTATCATTTAAAAAAAGGCATTTTCCGAACTTGCGGAAAAGCCCTTTTCCTGAATTCTCACGTATATAAACGGGCGTATATTCTTCACGAAAATACTTCTAAACGTTATTACACTTTATCAATTATAAGTTTTGTATGTGCAAAAAGCAAACCCAACTGTTACCTTATTTCATATAAAGAGCTTTTTTCTTTACTTTTATTTTTCATTTTTTTACTGTAAGCGCTTATTAGCAGTTTCCACTATTTTTGTATCTGTCATCCCTATTTACACACACCAATTATTTCAACATCGTAATAACTTCTTCTAACTTCATTCCACGAGATGCTTTCACTAATACAACGTCTTTCACATCAATGATTGCTTTTAAATCTTTCACAAGTTCTTCTTTATTGTCATATGCTTTTACACGTTCATTAGGGAAGTTAATTTTTGCCCCTTCAGCAATTTGAGTACCTAGTCTACCGTACGTAAATACATAGGAAATTCGAGCTGGATCAATTAGCTTACCTACTTCGTAATGAAATTGCACTTCTTGGTTTCCAAGTTCTAACATATCACCAAGAACAACAACTTTTTTAGAAAATCCATCTAAACCATTCATTAAATGAAATGCAGCTTCCATAGCTGTTGGACTTGCATTATATGCATCATTAATAATTGTTAACCCATTTTCTGCTTTCACAATTTCCATACGCATGCCTGTCATTTGAAGTGTTACTAAACCCTGTTTCATTTCTTCCCATGTTACACCGAAGTATTTTGCAATCGCCATTGATGCGAGCGTATTATATACATTATGTTTCCCAAGAACCGGAAGATAAAATACAATATTCTCATCCTGATTCATTTTAAAATACGTCCCCGTTGCTTGCAATGTTACTGAAGTGGGATAATAATCATTTGCTCTCGCATCACCAAATGTAACAGTTTCTGCTGATAGATTCATCTGTGGAACACGATTTGTTAATAGAGGTTCATCCCCATTGTATACAAATACTCCACCTTCTTGTAAACCAGTCACGATTTCAAGCTTCGCCTCAGCAATCGCATCACGAGAACCTAAATCCATCAAATGTGCTTCCCCAATATTGGTAATAATCGCAGCATTAGGGCGAGCTAACTTAGATAAAAATTCAATTTCACCTCGGCTAGACATCCCCATCTCCAATACAGCCATTTCTGTATTTTCTTCTAAGCTTAAAATAGTAAGCGGCAAACCGATATGGTTATTAAAGTTTCCCTCTGTTTTTTGAACCTTAAATTTAGTTGCAAGGAGGCTTGTTACAATATCTTTCGTAGACGTTTTACCATTACTTCCTGTTACACCTATAACTTTCACATCTAGCTGATCACGATAACTTTTCGCTAATGTTTGCAACGCGGATAGAGTATCCTCTACAAAAATCACCGGTATATTAGTAGGTGGATTTTGTACATCCTTTTTCCAAAGTGTAGCTATAGCACCATTTTCAATTGCTTTCTCTACAAAAGAATGTCCATCGAAACGCTCGCCCTGAATCGGAACATATAAATTACTCTTTTCAATTTTTCGTGTATCAATTGATACGCCCTGTACTATAATTTCGGCATATTCCTCTACTAACCCTGTACCATTCGTCATTTGCTCAATTTGTTTTAACGTTCGTTTTATCATAAAAAAACACTCCTTACATAGAAGAAACACTATTCTCTTGAATAGTGCTTCCCCCTTTTTTGTTAGATTGTATATTTAATTTTTTTCTTTTCTTCATGACGCTCAATCGCCAAACGAATTAATTCTTCAATCAACTCTGGATAAGGTAAGTTAGTATGTTGCCATAATAATGGGAACATACTAAATGGCGTAAATCCCGGCATTGTATTTACTTCATTAATATATACTTCCCCATCCTTCGTTAAGAAGAAATCCGCTCGTGTTAATCCAGCACCATCTAATGATTGGAACGCAAGAATTGCATCTCGTTGAATCGTAGCTGACTCTTCTTCTGTAATTTCAGCTGGAATAATTAGCGCTGTATCACCATCAATGTATTTTGATTTATAATCATAAAATTCTTTCTTAGGTACAATTTCACCTACAACAGAACATTTCGGCTCATCATTTCCTAAAACGCCAACTTCCACTTCACGACCAACAATATTTTCTTCTACAATAATCTTGCGGTCAAATTGGAACGCTTCTTCAAATGCTTTCTCTAATTCTTCACGATCTTTACATTTATTAATCCCAACACTTGATCCAAGGTTTGCTGGTTTTACAAAACATGGGTACCCTAGTTTTTCTTCTACTTTATCATAAGTTACTTGACGGTTTTTCTCCCATATACTACGAATGAAAGATACGTACTTCGCTTGTTTTAATCCAGCTTCCGCAAAGATATTTTTCATAACAACTTTATCCATACCAGCAGCTGATGCTAATACACCATTACCAACGTATGGAATGTTCATTAATTCTAACAGCCCTTGTACCGTTCCATCTTCACCATTTGGTCCGTGTAACAATGGGAAAATAACATCAATTGCCTCTTCTTGCTTAGAAGAAGAAACAGGGATGATTTCTGAACTTAATGATACTGGAGAAATTGCATTCTCCTCTCCGTTCATTTGTAATGCCTGCACACTCGTTACTTCACCTTCAATGCGCTCACCACGCATCCATTGGCCTTGCTCTGTAATATAAATTGGATGAATCTCGAATTTTTCTTGATTTAATGCTTTAATCGCAGCAAGAGCTGTTTGTAATGAAACTTGATGCTCTGCTGATTTTCCACCATATAATAAACCTAATTTAATTTTAGTCAATGAAATCACCCTAACCAATTGTTTTCATTTTTCTATTTTAGCACTTTTTATAAAAATAGGCAGTCCTATTTAAAATAAAGTGAAACTTTTCTCAGCATTGACCTTACTTCCCTTAAATAACAGGATAAAATGCCAATCCCTTGAATGACAGAACTCACCAATCGGAATTTTACGGGCAACCCGCTACAAATAGCGGGATAAACAGTTATTCTAATTCCATATCTTTCCTTGCAACAAAGTTATGACCTATTCTAGTTATGCACCTATATATATGAAGAAATACCGCTTTATGTGTATGTCACCTATTAATTATGAGGATTGTTTCACCACATCTTCCTTTTGTCTTTGTTCCACAAGGCGATCTAAAGAAATATATACAAGACCTGCTATTACACATCCCACTCCTAAAACCGTGAACAACAAGTGCCCTAGCAATCGATCTAGTAATAATCCGCCAAGAAGCGGGCCGAATGCATTCCCTGTAATCCACTGTAAGCTCGCCGCCCCCATATATGTTCCACGTAAATGCTCTGGTGCTAAATTTGCAACAAATGTCATTTGTACAGGCGACATAATCATTTCACCTAGCGTATATACTGCATAAACAACAAGTAATGTTATTAAAATAACCGTAGCATTTGCTCCAGATTCACCAAACCACTTAGGTAACCAACCAATGAAAAGCAATCCAATTCCAAATAAACAAGCTCCATATAACATCGTCTTTCCAACCGGTTTATCTGTTGCCCATTTTGAAATTTGAAATTGGAATAAAACAACTAGAAGTCCATTTAAAGCCATTAAATATGGATATGGGTTGTTTTTACCAAATATCTCTTTCATTTCATTATCAAAATGAAGAGGGAGCATACCTTCTGTTTGTGAAAAACCCATGGAAACAATAATACCCGCCAATAAATAAATTATGAGTACCTTATCCCTCAGAACAATTTTCCAAACCGATTCTGATTCCTTTTTCGTATCCCCTCGCTCTTTCAATGCAGCTTTTGGCATGGTTTCTTGAATAAGCATTAACACAAGAAGTGCATAAAATAGCATTGTAGATGAAGCAATAATAAACACTAAATTTTTGGAAAGCACAACTACCGAAGCCCCCATAATCGGCCCGATTGCTGCCCCAATATTATGTCCCATTCGTAATAAACCGTACGCCTCTGTTCTCTTGTCAGGTGCTGTCACGTCCGCTACCATCGCCGATGCTGCTGGATGGAATAGCGAGTTACTTAATCCTAAAAAAATAGACAGAATAGCATAAGGAATAAACCCTTCTATAAATAAAAAACCAAGCATTAACAATGCATTACTCGCCATCGAAAATATCATAATGGGTTTTCTACCATATATATCAGCAATTCTCCCCCCTATTAGAGAACCAAAACTTGCTGCAATGGGAGAAAGTGCCATAATGACCCCTACTTCTAATAAAGAATCTACTTTATCTTTTAAATATAATGCAAAAAACGGCATTAACATCATCATTGCAATTCCATTCAACGTTTCCCCTATAAAACGAATCCACACGTTACGATCCATCGCTTGTAACTCACGCCACGTCTTTTTCATTTACAACACCCCTTTAATCAGCCACTCCTTATCTTATATCAATATTAGAAAAATGTAAATTTTCAAAATAAAAAGATCCGTTCTATTCTATTTAGAACGGATCCCTCTCCTATAAATTTGCTACATCTTCCTTATCTTCTTTATTATTTAAAACACTATGCTTCCGACTATATAAGAAGTAAACCGCTACACCAATCACCATCCAAATACCGAAGCTCATCCATGCGGTTCCTGATAGTTGAAGCATTAAATATAAACAAAAGATAACTGTTAACGCAGGTAAAACTGGCACAAGCGGCGCTTTAAAAGCACGTGGTAAATCTGGGTGTGTTTTTCTCATTACAATAACAGCAACAGCTACAAGTGCAAATGCGGATAATGTCCCCATATTTACAAGATGGGCTAGTACATTTAAATCAATAAGACCTGAAATAAGCGCTGCTATAATACCTGTTGTCCATGTATTTAAAAATGGTGTTTTAAATTTCGGATGAACTTTCGCAAGACGCTTCGGCAGTAATCCATCACGACTCATTGCATATGAAACACGTACCTGCCCATACATCATAACTAACATTACAGTTGTAATTCCTGTAATTGCTCCTACCGAGATAACACCTGCTAAACCATCTTGTCCAATAAACTGAAGTGCAAAAGCTACCGGATCAGAAATATTCAGCTCACCATAAGGTACAATCCCTGTCAAAATAAGTGAAACAACGATATAAAGAATGGTACAAATGAGTAAGGATGCTATAATACCAATTGGTAAATCACGTTGCGGACGTTTTACCTCCTCCGCTGCTGTCGATACAGCATCAAATCCAATGAATGCAAAGAATACTGTTGCAGCCCCAGCCATTACGCCATCGAGACCAAACGGCATAAACGGTGTCCAGTTTTCCGGCTTTACATAAGTAAAACCAGCAAAGATAAAGAGTAATACAACTGCTATCTTAATAAAAACCATAATATTGTTTACGCGAGCACTTTCACGTACACCTCTAGATAAAAGAACAGTCATAATTAAAATGATAATGACAGCTGGTAAATCAATAAGGCCACCCTTTCCCGTTCCAGGAGCAGAAGATAGAATGGTCGGAATGTGAATTCCAAAGCCTTTTAATAAAGATTGGAAATAAGCAGACCATCCATTAGCTACCGCAGATGTTGCTAATAAATATTCCAACATTAAATCCCATCCAATTAAAAATGCAAATATCTCTCCCATCGTCGCGTATGTATACGTGTAAACACTTCCCGAAACGGGAACAGAAGATGCAAATTCTGCATAACAGAATGCAGCAAAAGCACAAGCTAATGCAGCTATAGCGAATGACAAGATGATAGCTGGTCCAGAATGTTTCGCTGCCACAACACCAGTAAGAACAAAAATCCCCGTTCCAACAATAGCCCCAATCCCAAGCATTGTTAAATCTAGCGCTCCCAATGTTCTTGCTAATGTTTTCTGTTTACTTTCCTGCAGTAATTTTGCAATTGGCTTTTTCTGAAAAATTTGCTTCATAGCATGCACCTCTAAGTTTCAATTTTCTGAAAATTTAATTATTTTTATTTTACTTACAACACACTTCTTAGTCAATACCTTTGTCGGAATAAACAGAAAATTATATAATCAACAAGCAATAAACAATATGTAAATACTGTATATAACTATATCTCTATATCTTTTTATGATTATTTTTGATATTCTATAAATTGTCGATTCCAACTAAAGAAAGAGGCAAACTCATTTTATGAGTATGCCTCTTCTTATCTAGCCATTTGCGGGCAGTATTGCTACCCGTGAGAGCTAATAATCAACTGGGAATAGACTCCCACTGATTAGAGTTTCACTTTATTTCGTATTATATGAACCCTCTTCAATCCAGCTATACATATACTTCTCATCTTCCGTCGCATGTGCTTGTTTCACAATACGGAGCGGACGGAATGTATCGATCATAACCGCTAATTCAATTGTTTCTTTTTTCCCTAAGCTTGCTTCTGTTTTTCCAGGATGCGGTCCGTGTGGAATACCACTCGGGTGGAGTGTAATTGAGCCTTCTTCTACGCCTTTTCTGCTCATAAAGTTCCCTTCTACATAATAAAGAACTTCATCACTATTTACGTTACTATGATAATACGGTGCCGGGATTGCCTCTGGATGGTAATCATATAAACGCGGCACAAAAGAACAAATAACAAAGTTATGCCCTTCAAAAGTTTGATGGACTGGCGGTGGCTGATGAACACGGCCAGTAATCGGTTCAAAATCTTCTACATTAAAGACCCAAGGATATAAATATCCATCCCAACCGACAACATCTAACGGATGATGCTGCATAACATGCTTATGCATATAACCTCTCGACTTTGTCATCACGACAAACTCGCCTTTTTCATCGTATGTCTCTAACTTCTCTGGCCCCCTGATATCTCTTTCACAGAAAGGACTATGTTCTAACAATTGACCATACTCATTACGATAACGACGCGGTGTTGTAATTTGGCTATTTGCTTCTACAACAAGAAACTTAGACTCTCCCTCATCTGGAATAACTCGGTAAATTGTTCCGATTGGGATTGTTACATAATCACCTTTCCGGTAATGAATCGTTCCGAACATCGTCTCAATTTTCCCAGTTCCATAATGAACAAATAACATTTCATCTCCATCACCATTACGATAGAAATAATCCATTTTTTCTGTTGGGTTAACAACACCAATTAACAAATCTTCATTTCCTAATATAAAATTCCTTCCGTTTATCACATCTCCAGTTTTCTTGTTTTCTTTCGTACGAAAGTGACGATGGGCGAGCGCTACGTCTTCTTCATACTGCAACTGACAAGAATATGCTAATGCAGCATGCCCTACTTCTGTTGGCATATAATGATGATACAAAATAGATTGTGTACCAGAGAAACCTTTCGTTCCCATCACCTGTTCACGATAAAGTGATCCATCTTCTTTACGAAATTGTACGTGTCGCTTATGAGGAAGCTCCCCCATGTGACGATAATACATGCCCATCACCTGCTTTCATTTCTTTTTTCACTGTATTACGCATTGTGCCTAGCCCAGTGATCGTAAGTTCTACAACGTCACCATCTTGTAACCACTTTTCTGTACCAAGTTCTAAAATACATCCAGTTCCAACCGTGCCAGAACCGATTACATCTCCTGGGTATAAGGTAACATCCTCTGAAGCACGTTCTATCATTTCTGCAAACGTATAGTAAATGTCTCGGAAATTCCCTTTAGACAAAAGTTCTCCGTTCACATGAGCAGTCATTTCTAAGTTATAACGTTCACCAGTGCGATAAACATCTAATTCCTCTTTTGTAACAAGATAAGCTCCTAATGAAGTAGCGAAGTCCTTTCCTTTTGCTGGACCGAGTCCTACTTTCATCTCCTCGGCTTGCAAATCTCTTGCACTCCAGTCATTCATAATACAATAACCGAAAATATATTCTTCTGCTTGTTCACGTGAAATATTTCTTCCTTCTTTCCCAATCACACAAGCAATTTCTAATTCGTAATCAAGCTTTTGGGATTGTTTCGGGCAAGAAACAGAAGCTTCCGGCCCAATAACGGCACGGTGATTTGTAAAATAAAAAACAGGAATATCATACCACTCTGGAACGACATCTAAACCACGACGCCCACGAGCCGTTTTGACATGTTGTTCAAACGCATAAAAGTCACGAATACTACCTGGATTTGGAATGGCTGCACAAAGCTCCACATCTTCCAGTGAGTACACACCACTTGTTGGTTCTCGAATACCACGCACTATTTCTGCATACTCATCCGCTTTCTCTAAAAAAGCGAGCATAGATGAAGGAAGAGTGCCATTACTTGCTATATTCATATCAATTACTTTGTCACCTTCAAGCCAACCAGCACGCATTCCCTCTGAAGGAAGACGAAATGTAATAAATTTCATCACTTTCCCTCCTTACTGTTCATATAAAGTACAACTTGAATCAGTGGGAGACATAGCTCCCACTGATCAGTAAAAAATTTTATAGATTTCCACGTCGCTCTTGTTCTCTTTCAATGGATTCAAATAATGCTTTAAAGTTTCCTTCGCCAAATCCACGAGAACCTTTACGCTGAATAATTTCGACAAATAATGTTGGGCGATCTACAATTGGCTTTGTGAAAATTTGTAGTAAGTAGCCTTCATCATCACGATCTACAAGAATCTTAAGCTCTTTTAACTTGTCAATTTCTTCATCGATTTTCCCAACACGCGCCGTTAACTCTTCGTAATACGTATCTGGTGTATCCAAAAACTCCACTCCGTTTGAACGAAGCGCTTCAACTGTTTTCACAATATCATTTGTTAATAACGCAAGATGCTGTACACCCGCACCATTATAAAACTCTAAGTACTCCTGAATTTGTGATTTTCGCTTTCCATCTGCCGGTTCATTAATTGGAAACTTAATACGACTTCCATTTGTCATAACTTTTGACATTAATGCGGAATACTCTGTGCTAATATCATCGTCATCAAAATGAATCATTTGTTTAAAGCCCATAACGTTTTCGTAATAGCTAACCCACTCTTCCATTTTTTCAACGTTGCCGACAACGTGGTCTACAGCGATTAATCCTGTTTCTTCACTCGGAATATTAAATTCAACTTCCTCATAACCAGGCATAAATTTACCTTTATAATTTTTACGCTCCACAAGGGTATGGATTGTATCACCATACGTACCGATAACCGCCTTTTTTAATGTCCCATGTTCATCCGTTAATTCTTCCGGTGGAGCAATCGCAACAGCACCTCGTTTTACAGCCTCTGAATAGGCCTTTTCAACATCATCAACGAGTAAAGCTACATCTTTTACTCCATCACCATGGATCTTTACAAATTCCGCAATACGGCTATCACTATTTAAAGTCCCAGACACAACAAAACGCATGTTTTTTTGCACAAGAACATAAGAAACCTTTTCACGGTTTCCTGTTTCTAATCCAGAATAAGCAACAATTTTAAATCCGAACGCTCTCGCAAGGTAATAGCTTGATTGCTTTGCATTTCCCACATAAAATTCTAAATGATCAACATCACGTACCGGAAAGAAATCTTCCATTTGTGCAGCTAACGTATCCATAGATTTTTGTTTCATAAATTCCTCATCCCCCTGTAAATAAATTGAATGTTACATACTGAGAACTAATCGAAAGCGCTTCCAAATACCACTTAAAAAATAGTTAGCAAGCTAACAAATTTCTAACTTTTAAAATTTTCTATCTTTTCTGTTAAATACCTCTTTTTTCTTCCATATAAAATTCGACTTTTTTCTCTTTAAGATAACAGGGAATCCATGCATATAAGGATATAATTTACTGATGTGGATCTAGAACAAATAAAAAACGATTAGAATACAAAAAAGACCCTAACATATTAACTACCTATAATATGTTAGAGTCTTTATTTTTTTTGAATAATGGTACGAATAATATATGAGAATTCCCTCTTATCTATACCTATCATACTAATACATTTGCAAGGAATACAATAAGCGCTGTTAATACTGCTGCTCCACCTGCTGCCCCTAATAAATCCATCTTTGTTACTTGTAATACCTGTTCCATACTCCTCATTCTCCTTTCAGCTTTTTGTAACTCTTTATACTATTCTATTATACTAATGCACTTGAAAGAAATACGATCAATGCTGTTAATACTGCTGCTCCACTCGCTGATCCTAATAAATCCATTTTTGTTAGTTTTAATACTTCTTTATTTTCCATTTCTCTTATTCTCCCTTCAATTCACAACTATTTTTCCTGTTGTAATACTTATTCCACTCTCTGTACAAAACCTCTATTATACTAATGCATTAGCAAGAAATACGATCAATGCTGTTAATACTGCTGCTCCACTCGCTGATCCTAATAAATCCATTTTTGTTACGTGTAATACTTCTTTGTTTTCCATGCTTTTCATTCTCCCTTCCGTTCACAACTTTTTTATTTGATACAATAATCCGTTCTACTGCTTGTACAAAGTTTCTATTATACTAAAACGTTAGAAAGAAGTACGATCAATGCTGTTAATACTGCTGCTCCACCTGCTGATCCTAATAAATCCATTTTTGTTACTTGTAATACTTGTTCGTTTTTCATGGTTACTCTCTCCTTATCAATCGGTATTTATATGTAATTTATAAGAAATGATTAATTCATAGTTTTTATCTTAACGTTACATTAAATTAATTCGTGTAACGTTTGTAACATTAATGTAACATAACTTTTTTCATACTGCAATATAAATACATAAAATTTATTACATTTTTTTTACGATACGATCAAAAAACATTTATAAATCCCTTTGTATGGCGTTTTCTAACACGCACACGTTTGTAACATTAATGTAATATTTGAGTTACAAAACGCAATAAACGTAGCAACAAAAGTATGGAGTATCTCATCTACTACTTTTTGTTACAAAAATATCATCCTTATATTCTCTTTCTACACTATTTGAGATCTTATCCAACGGAATATCTATCTTCTTCATAATTTGCAAGAATGAACGCTCTTCCATTTTTTCTATCTCATCATACCCTTTCGAAATCGTTTTAAAGATTTGTTTCATTAACATTTCCATAAAGCCCAAGATAAGTTTATATGTTTCCTCAAGATAACTATGTATAATAAAAGCAAAGAGGTGGTCAGTTTGAAATTAATCGCACTAGATATGGATGGTACACTATTATCATCTAACCTTGAAATCTCCAAAGAAAATTTACAAGCTATTCTTGATGCTAAAGCAGCCGGTCATGTTGTCATGATTTGTTCTGGTCGTGCAAAAGAAGATGCCTTAAAACTATTGGAAGAGTACCAATTATCACTTCCAGTTGGAGCAAGCAATGGAGCAATTGTTTACGTTGATGGAAAAGTAATTAACGCACGTTGTTTACAAAATGATAAAGTATACAAGCTTGCTAAATTACTAGAATCTGAAGGTTTTCCATATAAGCTGTACACAAATAAAGGCGTTTATTCTCCTGATAATTGGAAAGAACAAGTAATGCATGCATTCGAAAAAAATAAACATACGCTGGATGTTACAATTGAAGAACTTGAACGGATTACAGAGAAGCAAAAAAAATCGAAATTAATTACCGATTTTCAAAAGATCGAAGACGTCGTAAATAATCCCGAATTAGAAATATCGAAATTCTTTATTTTGACGTTTGATGCAGAGCATCGCTCACAATTACTGCAATCTTTACAAGAAGATAAAGAAATTATGGTTACAGCATCAGCTCCGACGAATTTAGAAATTATGGACAAACATGGTCATAAAGGAAATGGATTACAAGAAATGGCATCTTATTTCAATATTCCACCTCAAGATACCATTGCCATTGGGGACAACTTTAACGATGTACCAATGTTAGAAGTAGCCGGCTTATCGGTTGCGATGGGGAATGCTGAAGAAGATGTAAAGAGATTATGTGATGTTGTTACATTAACAAATGATGAGCATGGTGTTGCACATGCAATTGAGCAGTATGTACTAAAACAGCCATCAGCAAGTAAATAAGAGAAAAGGACTCTTCCGTATTTGGAAGAGCCCTTTTTTTACACATGATGACAGGCAACAAGATGTCCTTCTCCAACATCACGGAATTCCGGCACTGCCTGCTTACAAATATCTGTTACAAACGGGCAGCGTGTATGAAAACGACAGCCTGATGGTGGATTTACTGGACTTGGAATATCTCCTTGAAGAATAATTCTTTCACGCTTAACAGTTGGATCGGGAATTGGTACAGCTGATAACAACGCCTTCGTATATGGATGAAGCGGATTTGCAAACAATTCATCACGATTGGCTGTTTCCACGATGGTCCCTAAATACATAATCCCAATTGTTGTACATAAGTGTTCGACAACACTTAAATCATGTGAAATAAATAAATAGGATAAACCCTTTTTTTCTTGTAATTCACTAAACAAGTTTATAATTTGTGCTTGAATAGATACATCTAACGCTGCAACAGGTTCATCAGCAACAATAAATTCTGGATTTAGTACCATCGCTCTTGCAATGACGATACGCTGACGTTGTCCCCCAGAGAATTCATGCGGATAACGATCAATATGATATGGTGCTAAACCACATAACTCTAGTACTTCTAGCACTTTTTCACGAACATTCTCTTTCGTAGCTAAACCATGTGCTAACATTGGTTCACCAAGTGCTTCTCCAATTCTCATTCGTGGATTCAATGAACTAAATGGATCTTGGAATACAAGTTGCATATTAGGACGATGCTTTCGCAATTCCTCTTTTGATAACACGTGAACATCTTGCCCTTTAAATTTTACTTCGCCCTCTGTTTTTTGAACAAGGCGCAGGATAGTTTTCCCAATCGTCGTCTTTCCACTTCCCGATTCACCTACTAGTCCAAACACTTCACCCTTATTAATAGTGAAGCTTACCCCATCTACTGCTTTTACATGCCCAATTGTTCTACTAAATATGCCACCTTTAATTGGAAAATACGTTTTTAAATTCTTTACCTCTAATAATGGTTCACTCATTACTCAGCACGCTCCTCATATAACCAGCAAGCTACTTTATGATGATCTTCATGTATCAAAAGACCGGGTGCTTCATTTTTGCATATTTCCATGCAATGTTCACAGCGACCACTAAAGTAGCAAAATTCCCCTAAGCCAACTAAGTTTGGAACTTGCCCTGGGATAGAATAAAGTTTATCTGTTCGCTTTCCCATTACTGGTTTTGATTTTAGTAGACCTTTTGTATATGGATGTTTAGGATTTTGAAATAACTCTAGCACAGGCGCTTCTTCAATTACTTTACCACCGTACATAACTACAACATAATCTGCCATTTCTGCTACAACACCTAAATCATGTGTAATTAATAAAATCGATGTTTTAAATTCTTCTTTTACCTGTCTCAGTAAATCTAATATTTGTGCTTGGATTGTAACATCAAGAGCCGTTGTAGGCTCGTCAGCAATTAATAGTTTAGGATTACAACTCAGTGCAATCGCAATCATAATCCGTTGCAACATTCCACCACTTAACTCGTGTGGATATGAATGCACAATTTCATCGGCACGTGCAATACCGACCTTACGAATCAATTCAATTGCTTTTTTATACGCCTCATTTTTACTAAGCAATTCATGTTCCCTTAACGTTTCTACAATTTGTTCTCCAACAGTAAATACTGGATTAAGAGATGTCATCGGTTCCTGGAAAATCATCGCAATCTCATTTCCTCTTAAACTGCGAAGTTCCTGCTCTTTCATTCCTAAAAGACTTTTGCCTTCATAAAGGATATCACCACCAACAATACCTCCAGATTCAGCAATGAGTCCCATAATAGATAAAGCCGTTACACTTTTTCCGCATCCTGATTCCCCCACTACACAAACCGTTTCACCTTCTCGTACAGAAAAGCTAACATGATTCACAGCTTTTACTGTACCTTCCTCCGTATGAAAGTGGGTTTGTAAATCCTTTAACTCTACTACTGCTCTACTCACGCTTCCTCACCTACCGCTTCATCTTTGGATCCAATGCATCACGAAGTGCATCACCAAGTAAGTTAATTGATACAACTGTTATAAAAATCGCAAAACCGGGCGGAATCCATAACCATGGACGTTTTTGGAAATCAATTAATGAGTTTGCCGCACTAATCATATTTCCCCATGATGGTGTTGGTGGAACAACCCCAAGGCCTAGATAACTTAATGCAGATTCACTTAAAATAGCTCCCGCTACGCCTAACGTTGCCACAACAATTAATAAAGGGAATACATTCGGAATTAAATGATGTAAAATCTTTCGATAATCCTTTAATCCTAATACATCAGCAGCTTGCATAAATGATTGTTCCCGAAGTGTTAAAATTTGCCCTCGCACTAAGCGTGCAAGCCCCGGCCATCCAATCAAACTTAGCATAATCATAACAACATAAAGTCGATATTCAGATGGAAGTTTCCATTCTGATAAAATAGCACCCATAATGATAAGTAATGGCAATCCTGGAATAGACATTAACACATCCGCAATACGCATAATAATATGATCTACAACACCACGATAAAAACCAGATATAGCCCCTAATAACGCGCCAAGTATGACAGATAGTACCATCGAAGCTAAACCAATTGTTAATGAAATTCTTCCCGCCTGCATCAATCGTGTTAAAATATCTCTTCCAAGCGGATCTGTACCAAGCCAATGAGAAAAACTTGGTGGCTTATTAATTTGTGTTACTTGAATTGTTCCAGAAACATATGGTGAAAAAAATGGCCCGATAAAACAAAATACAAACATAAAAATCAAAATATAAAATCCAAATAGCGCTAATTTATTTTTCTTAATTCTAGTAAATGCCTGTCGCCATGGTGAAGTTACATTTCCTTTTTTCTTATTTTTCTTCTTTACTGTTACAATAGTCTCCATCTTTCTCCCCCCTTACTTTAATCGAATACGCGGATCGACAATCGCATAAACGATGTCCGCTAAAAAGTTTGCGATAATTGTTAGGCAAGAGAGAAACATTGTAAATGCCATTAATACTGTATAATCTCGAAAACTCAACGCTTCTAATTGAATGGTCCCAATTCCTGGCCAATTAAAAATTTGTTCAATAATAATTGCACCAGAGAACAATCCTGGTAATTCAAATGCAAGCAATGTGATTGCTGGTAAAATCGCATTTTTTAGTGCATGTTTATAAATAACGACTCTTTCTTTCAACCCTTTTGCCCGAGCAGTTCGGATATAATCTTGTCTTACAACTTCAAGCATTCCCGTTCTAAAATAACGAGTCAATGAGCCGACACCAAGGAGTGTTAAAATAAACACTGGCAAAATCATGTGCCTAAGTACTTCCAATATGTACGTAAAACCTGTCGAATTACTTCCTATATTAATCATCCCACCAATCGGTAATACATGAAGATCAACAGCAAATACTTTAATTAAAAATAGACCGATAAAGAATGATGGAAATGACATCGCTGCAAAAACACCGATTGTTACCAGTGCGTCAAACCATGAATGTTGCTTTGTTGCTGAAACAACCCCAACAATAAGTGCAATAATCCAAGTAAAAAATAAAGCTGCAGCAGCAACAATGAAGGTATTCCAAATAAATTTATTAAGCAATGATGTGACAGGTTCTTGATATTGCAACGAAAAACCAAAATCACCATGTAGTGCATTACCTAACCAATGAAAGTATCTTTCTAGAATAGGTTTATTTAATCCATACAATTCTCTTAATTCCTGTGCGCGTTCTGGTGTTAACTTTGGATTCGAATCAACATAATCGCCTGGCAGGAGGGCAAATAAGAAAAAGATAATAATAGATGTACCAAGCAATGTAGGAATCATTTGTAAAAACCTACGAATGATATATGTTTTCACCTTTTGTCTCCCCAATCATATTTACTTAAAAATAGAAGAACATTTTTTCAAAACAGCAAGAACTAACAACTGTATGAAAAAACGTCTTCTATTCATTAATTACTTATCCCTATTGTTCAATAGATAAAACAGGTAAGTTTGAACTAATGCTATCGTATTTTTCTGGATTAATTCCTTTTACACGTGAATTGTGTGCTGAAATGCTTTTACGGTAATTTAATAAAATGACAGGGGGATCATCGCTTAATTCTTTATATAATTCTTTATAAATAGGTTTTCTTTTTTCAATATCTACCGTTTCAATACCTTTTTTAATTAATTCATCTACTTTGGGATTACTATAACCAGCCGAGTTATCTGGATGCGTAGATTCAAACTCATCTACAGTTTCACTCGGATCAGAAATAATAGGTGTCGCAACAGCTGCTAAATCATAATCAAACTTTTTAAGCTTCGAAACAAGTGTATTAAAGTCCATGATTTCCGGATTAAACTCCACACCTAACGCCTTATAATTCTCTTTCGCAATTGGTATAAATACCTCTTCTTGCTTTCTTCCACTTGCCGCATAATAACTCAACTTTAATTTCTGTCCATCTTTTTCACGAATGCCATCAGATCCAACTTTCCAACCAGCTTCATCTAACAATTTTTTCGCTTTCTCTAAATTGTACTCATATTGATTTATACCCTTATCATCATATGCCCATGATGTCGGTGAAATCGGTATATTCGCAACAGAAGCATTCCCTTGGAAGTATGTATCTACATATTTTTTACGATCTAATCCGTAAATAAGCGCTTGTCGTACTTTTTTGTCTTTTAAATATGGCTTCTTATTATTAAGGTAAACGAATGAGTATGAGCTCACTGTTTCAATATTGAAGTTAGCAAAGCCTAAGCTCTTTAATTGTTCAATGTTGTCATTATTAGCAGCAAACCCATCATAGTCGGTTTCTCCTGTTTGGAATAGCTGGAAATTCGTGTCTGGTGTTGTAATTTTATAAATAAAGTTTTTAACTTTTGGTTTACCAGCATAATAATGTTCATTTGCCACAAATCGTACTTCTTGACCTGGGACATACTTTTCAAATTTATAAGGCCCTGCCGCAATTGGTTTACCATATAAATCTTTTAAATAGTTTAAGCTTGTATTTTGCTTATAATCTTTTCCATAATAATCCTTAGATAAGACAGGTCCCCCCAAGCTTACTAATGCTTGTGAGTTTACTTTTTCTGTCGTAATTTCAATTGTTTGTGGATTAACTACTTTAATTCCTTCAATAGACGTAGCTTTTCCTTCTTTATAATTTTTTCCGCCTTTAATTGCATATTGTAAAATATCTGTACCACCCTCATAAGCCTTATCATGTAGCAATGTTAATGTAAATGCCACATCATCTGCTGTTAACGGTGAACCATCACTAAATTTTAAATTTTTTCGTAAGTGGAACGTGTACTTTAATTGATCAGAAGATACATCCCATTTCTCTGCAAGCTCTGGAACTGGCTTCCCTTGTTTATCTGTTGATACAAGAGACGCAAATATAACTGATGTTACGTTACCGTCCCAACCATTCTCTTGGAAATATGGTAAGAACACACCACCAGGCTTTGAAATTCCTACAATAAGTGTATTTTTTCTCTGCTTCGCTTTCTCAGGATTTTTCGACTTATCTGTCGCTGTAACCTTCTCTATCTTTAAATCTTTTACATCCTGTTGTTTTGCTGGTTCCGTTGAAGCCTTATCCTCCTGTCCCCCACAAGCAGATAACACAAGCGAACTACTCAGTAATACTGAAAATACACCAGCCCATTTTTTTGTCTTTTTCTTCATTGTCCCCACCCTAACTTTTTTTAATAATTACACTTTATGAACTGCTTGCCTTATGTATACCTCCCACAGCAACATTTTATAACACATCGGAAAAGTCGGTTTTAAATACAAAAAAATAGATATTTATGAGGGGTAACATCTTTATTCCAACTTTTCCGGTAGACTTTATGGTTATTAGATTATACCCTTCATAATATTTTGTCAATTCTTTCTACACTAAATATTTCAATAACCTTCACGAAAATGTTGTTAAATCTTTAATTTGGGTAAATTTAATAATATACCATATATTTTCTACCTATATAACGAAGTAGTAGCCCCCTTTACCCTGTCAATTATTCATTTTATACGCACGAAAGAAACTGTTTAAAAATCAGTCTATTATTCCATCGACAGGCATAGGCTAATAACAAATTACCAAAAAGGGGGCGAAAATATGGACAAACTATTCCTATATGTCTTGCACTATGTTGCTTTGACATTCATGATAGTCGGGGCATTGCTACTGTTTCCGTTCTTCCCAAAGTTCGTCCTCTTTTTAGCATTTCTCTTTATGCTCGGAATTGCAATTAGCATTTCTATAGGAGAAGACGATACACAAAAAGAAAGCAGAGTTCAGCGTTCGAAGCTGTAAACTCTGCTTTCTTTTTTCAATCATAACGTATTCTTGTTAAACCAACTATGAAGAATACACCAGCAAATAGCATAAGTATACCAACATATCCTGCTATATCTGCTAACGTTCCTCCTCTTGCAATCAATTCGGTAAACCCGCGCATTGCCCAAGTTTGTGGAACAAAGTTTGCTACTTTTTGCATCCATTCAGGTTCAATTTCAATAGGCCAATACAACCCACTAATCATACAAGTTGAAACAACAACGAGATTACCTGAAGCTGACTGCTGATCCGTTGTCTTCACAATACTGGCTAAGAATAAAGCTAAACCAATGACTGCTAGTAATAATACCGAAACAAGTATGATCGTCCCTAATAAATTTCCCCACTGTACACCGAACAGGACATTCGTTAATACCATTAAAGTACCAAATTGAATCCATCCGATTAAAAAGAAAGAAAGTATATATCCTCCTAGTATTTGAGCCTTTGAAACAGGCGTTCCTAATAGACGATACCAAACGCCCAGTTGTCTTGCTTTTAAAATTGTTCCTGTTGCACTTAGCATTACAATCATTACAAAAAGAATAGAAAATCCTGCAGCCCGCCCTGTTACGTTATTCATTTTTTTCTCCCCTAGTGCAATGGATTCTTTTTGAAATGAAACCGGTTCTACCTTTGTATGAATCGTTTCATACACCTTCTCCCAAGACATCCCCCCTATTTGCTCTGAATCTCTTGCTGCCGCTACTTCTATTTCCATCTTTTTTATTGCACTTTGTAATATCTGTTCTACAGATGCTCCCCCGGTAAAATCAGCGCTCGATTGAAATTTAACCTTCTCTATTTTCCCGGCTGCCATACTCTTTTGAAAATCTTTTGGAATTGTCACAATACCTGAGGACTTCTTCTTTTCAATTTTCTGTTTTGCTTCTTCATACGTTACCTTCTCTATAGAAATTAAATCACTTTTCTTTATTTCTTTATAATAGGAGTTAGATAATATAGATCCATCTTGATCTACTAAACTAATATTCACTTTCGTATTTCCACTCTCCCCTAAAAGCCCTCCAAAAATAATTGTAAAAATAATAGGCATTCCGAACATAAGCATATAGCTTTGTGGCTTAATTAAGATTTGTTTTAACTCTAGCCAGCAAAGCGCCCAAATTTTTTTCATGATTTCTCCCCCTATCTCATACGCAAACGGAAAGTTCCGATGATAACGGATATAATACCCACACTAGATAAACTTAAGATAACTGGAAATAACGTATACCACGATGTACCCGACATGATATTTAAAAAACTTGTAAGCGCCCATTTATTTGGAGCGATATTAGCAATGGTTTGCAGGATATCTGGAAATGTATAGATTGGTAACATAGATCCTCCTAGTATGGCTAACAACTGAATTCCGATTCCCCCCATTAAATCCGCTGTTTTTTCCTCACGAATAAATGCTGCGATGAGCATAGATAAACCTGCTACGCAGATCCCATAAGAAATTCCGACTACGGTAACCTGGGAGATATCTTCTCCCCAATTCACATCAAAAGCATAATGAGTAGCAACTACAAATACCTCAAATTGAAGGTATGCGAACAATAACGTTCCAAAAAACTTCCCTATGAGAATGGCAAATGAACTTGTCGGTGTACTTAATAGCCTTGCTAATGTTTCCGTTCGCTGCTCTGTTATAATAGATTTTGCTCCAACTGTTATGTTAAATAATAAAAACATGACTAACATTGCCGCAGCATAATATTGCATCGCAGCAACTGTTTTTGGGCCGACTGTTCCTTTTTCAATTCCCTCTATATTTGAAGTCGCTACTGTTTGTAGATTAGCGCTTACCTGTTTTGCAAACTGTTCAATATTCTCCGGCCGTGATTTTGCTAGATCTGTTACGACGGTCTCAGTAGAAACTGCAACTGTTTGCACACGCTCTGAGAAAGAACGGATAAACGTTTCAGCTATTTTTGCTTGTATATCTTTTGATGGATCTGTAATTAATTTTGCTTCTTTTAATTTTCCGTGTTGTATATGTTCACTCCACCCATTCGAAATCATAATTCCAACATCAATTTTCTGCTCTCTTATCATATCCTCTAACTCTTTTTGTGAGGTTACGACTTCTATCTTTACATCATCTTTTATTTCCTTTGACTGCAATACATCTTTTTGAAATATATCTGCAAACTCATCTGTTCCTTCTTGATAATAACCAATTACTGTTCTAGGTAATCCTCCACTATCGAATGTGTTACTTAGTGCTGATCCTAAAATAGCCGTTAATAGAAGTGGCATAAGTAACATCATCATAAATCCACGTCGGTCTATTAAACGAATTTTTAAATCTTTCCATGCAACAATAAAACTTTTCATGAGTTCCTAACCTCCTTAATCACGAAGTGAACGCCCTGTTAACTGTAAAAAGAGAGCCTCTAAATTTGGTTCTTGCACTTCAAGCTTTAAAATTTGCACATGATTTTCTACAACTACCGAAACAACTGTACCGACAGCTTCTCCATTCTGTAGTCCAATATCAAACGTATTTGTATCCTCTTCGATGACAATCCGTTCTACAGTTGGTATTTCTTTTATTTTCTGCAGCAGCTCCTCTTTATAACGATTCAGTTGTAACTTCACCATAAAGCCATCAGCAAGACGATTACATAGCTCCATTTTCGTTCCTAATGCAATCACCTTTCCATGGTCAACAATAGCAATTCGTTCACATAAATACTCCACTTCTTCCATGTAATGGCTCGTATAAATGACCGTCATACCTTTCTCATTTAATCCTTTTACCGTTTCTAGAATATGGTTCCGTGATTGTGGATCAATCCCAACCGTCGGCTCATCCATAATTAATAACTCTGGTTCGTGCATAAGTGCCACACCTATATTAATCCGGCGTTTCATTCCACCTGAAAATGTTTCAATTTTTTCTTTTGCTCGATCTTGTAAACCAACATATACTAATACCTCATCAGCTCGTTTCTTCGCAATCGCCCCACTTAAACCATACATTTTTCCCCAAAAGATTAAATTTTCTTTGGCTGAAAGTGTAGGGTATAAGGCAATATCTTGCGGAACAATACCAATCTTCCTTTTCGCATCTAATGGATATTCTTTTACGGACTTCCCTCCAACTTTGATGTCGCCACCATCATATGGAATCAGCCCACAAATCATTGATATTGTCGTTGATTTCCCTGCACCGTTTGGGCCAAGCAAACCAAACGTTTCCCCCTTCTTCACTTCAAAAGATACATTCTTTACAACTTCTTTCTTCCCAAACGATTTTGTAATATGATCTACGACTAACATGTCGATTCAGCCCCTTTACATTCATCTTCAATCTCATTGTAAAAAAACATCCTCTTTCTTCCATCATCCTTAAGATAGAAATACAAAATAAAAAAAGTAGCGTAATCTGCTACTTTTTGATTCTTCTCTATGCCAAAAGTCATGTGTATGTTGTAATACCATATCTCACCGCATATATAGCGGCTTGTGTCCGATCCCTCAGCTCTAGCTTACTAATTAAATTAGAAACATGATTTTTTACAGTCCCCTCTGTAATGAACAATTTTTTAGCAATTTCTTTATTGCTCAATCCAAATCCAAGCTCCCTTAATACATCTACTTCGCGCCCTGTTAGTTGTTCCATTTGCTTCGGCTGATTTTCCTCTGATATATCCATTGTTTTTGTTCTTTTTAATTCCTTCACAATTTGAGCTGTTGTATCCTGCGGAAGAACAGCCCCTCCTCCATAGACTGTCAATATTGCCTGAACTATTGCACCTGTCTCCATGTCTTTTAATAAATAACCGCTTGCTCCTTGTTCCAAAGCTTCAAAAATAAGTTCACTATCATTAAATGTCGTTAACATAAGAACCTTCATGTCAGGAAACCTTTTCCTTATTAAACGAGTCCCTTCGACACCATTGATACGAGGCATTCGAATATCCATCAAAATAATTTCAGGTTGTAATTTTTCTACCTTGTCAACCACTTCATCTCCATCACTAGCTGTTCCTACCACTTCAAGTTCTGGACGTAAATTTAATAGCATTGCTAAACCATCACGAATAAGTGACTGATCATCAACGATCATAATACGAATCATCTTGTTCCTCCTACTATCCATATCTTTTCCTTCAGTGGGAACTCAACCTTTAATCGAAATCCCTTTTCCTTTTCGCTCTCAAATCGAATCATGCCGCCATGTTCCTCTACACGTTCTTTCATATTCATTAATCCAAAACCAGGACTCACTTCATTTACACCGATGCCATTATCAGAGATTGATAATACCACTTTCTCATCCAGGCAAGATAACTTCACTTCACATAAACTAGCTTTTCCATGGCGTTTTGCATTCGTTAATGACTCTTGCATAATACGCAACAAGGTAGGCTGTAATGACAACGGAATGATAATTGGATCTCCTTGTAAATGAAAAGCTACTTGTACTTTTGTTACCTTTGAAAAATCATGTAGCATCCCCTTCATACCTTCTATGATGTTTCCTAAATCCTTTTCTTCCTTCAGTGCACGGACTGACGCCCTTACTTCTTGCAGGGATTTTCTAGCTAATTCATAACATGTATGTAAAACTTCTTCTGTAACATCCGATTTTTGCTTCCATAAGGCTTCCGCAAGTTGTAACTGAACAAGTAAAGCTGTCATATTATGACCAACTGTATCATGAATTTCTCGGGCAATATCGTTCCTTTCCCGTACTGCGGTTAATTCTTCCACTTCCTTCGCATATAGCTGTAGCTGTTCATGTGCTTCTTTTAAAGCCTTGTGTGATAATGTCAATTTTTCGTATTGATCATCGACGGTTTGATGGGCCACTGTCAGCTTTTTAATTAGGTTCCCGGCTAAAGCACTGAAGACAACGAACATAAAATTAATAGCATTACTATCCACTTCTATCTTTCCAGTATGTTGATACGTATATAGTAAAATAGCAAACCAACAAACAAAGAAAAAAACAATAAAAAAATATACAACTACTTTCCGCCAGTTATGAATAAACACACCTACGGCATCAATCCCAAATATAATTAAATATAAACATGTCTCAGGAAATAAGAAACCTAATAGTGCTGTAACTACCCCGTTTGAAAGGAATACATAAAATTCTCCCCTTCTCCCTTGATGTGGTTTGATCAGTAAAATGTGATTTATAACATAAATTAAACACGCAATTCCAACAAAGATTTGTAAATTTTCTGTTTCACGTGAAACATGAGTTATATATACCATGCAAATCATAACAATTGTAATGATACGTGCGTATCCTAACATAAAATTCTCCTCGCATTTTTGAAATATTCTTTCAGTCACACCAACATTTTGAAAAGTGTTTTCATAATATAACTGCAAGAAAATTATACTATTTTCATTTTAAGCTAAAGGGTAGTCATACAAAACAAGCCACCCTCGCATATTCTACAGGGATGACTTGTTTTCCTTTTATCTATTCCATCACACTATCCAATCGATTATATAATTCCGCCCGTAATCGTTCTTTTTCCTTTTTTTCTTTATATAACTGTTCGAGTATTTCAACATTGCTTGTTTCTTCCATTGCACACTCCAGCATATATATATCTTCTTCTATATATATTAGCTTATCTTCAATTTCTTCTACACTACTCGCTTCTTTCTTCTTTACATTCATCACCTTTATTTTTGGAACCTCTTGTCGTTTCACTTCTTTTTTCTCTATTCTTTCTGCCCATTTCTGACGTGCCCAAGCATAATTCCCAACAAATTCAAACAATGTGTGCTCATCAATCCAATATGTTTTCTCAAACAATTTATTTAAAAAGTAACGATCGTGTGAAACAGCAAGGACTGTTCCATTATATTGTTCGAGAGCTTCTTCTAGCACTTCCCTTGATTCAATATCAAGATGGTTTGTCGGCTCATCTAACACAAGGAAGTTTACATCTTGATACATAAGCTGTGCCAACCGTAATCTCATTCTTTCACCACCGCTAAGCTGATTAACCTTTTTAAAAACAGCTGGACCATAAAATAAAAAGCGAGCTAATATATGGCGAGCTTCTCCTTCTGTTACAACTACATGCTCCCTAAATGCTTCCAATACATTATATTTCACGTTCTCATATGCATGCTGCGATAAATAACCGATCTTCACACCACTACCAATTCGAACCTCGCCAGCATCCGGTCTCATTTCCTCTAACAATAGCTTTAATAATGTTGTTTTCCCTGTACCATTGCGCCCAACAATAGCTGCTCGCTCTTGAAAACGAACATGTAAATTTGCTTTCTGGAATAAGGTACGATTAGCAAAACCTTTACTAACTTCTTTCATTACAACAACATCTTTTCCACTTCTCTCTTGCCCTTCAAACTGAAGTCCCATCTGCTTTCTTTCTAAAATTGGCTTCTTCAATTTTTCCATCCGTTCTAACGCGCGCTCCATATTTCTAGCACGTTTATGCAATCCTTCATTCGGCGGATTAGCTTGATTCGCCCATTCTCTTAAGCGTTTAATTGCTTCTTTCATTTTCTTTATCTTCTTTTGTTGTTCCTGATAAGATTGAAATTCTTGCAGTAGCCTTTCTTCCTTTTCCTTCACAAACTGCGAGTAATTGGTTTGATACACATGAAGTTCTCCATCTTCTAAATCAAAAATTTTCGTAACAACTTCATCTAAAAAATAACGATCATGCGAAATGATCACAACTGTTCCCGTATACTCTTTCAAAAATTGTTCAAGCCACTCTACCGCAAATAAATCTAAATGGTTTGTCGGCTCATCTAACAGGAGTAAGTCCGGTTTCTGTAATAGCATATAAGCAAGACTTACTTTCGTTTGCTCCCCACCGCTCAACTCAGTGAAAACTCGAGAAAATAGCTCCGTTACTTGTAAACCATTTGCTACCTTCATAATATTTGCCTCTATTTCATAACCGCCTAAAAACGAAAATTGCTCTTGTATTGCCCCATACTTCTCCATTAACCTTTCTAAATCTGTTGAATCCTGTTCCTCTGCCATACGTTTCTCTAAACTACGCATTTCTATCTCTAGTTCTTTCTCTTTTACAAAGGCAGAGCTTAATACATCATATACAGTTATTTCATCATCAAACTTCGGAATTTGTGCTACGTGACCAATACGAGTTCCTTTCTTCATATGAATTACACCAGCATCTACGCCCTCAATTCCTGTTAACAACTGAAAAATCGTTGTCTTTCCACTACCATTTCGTCCAACTAATCCAATTCGTTCGCCACTCTTTATTTCAAGCGATATATTTTCAAATATGATGTTTCCACCAAAAGATTTCGTTACATTATTTACATTACAGATTGTCATTTTCCATACTCCTTTCAACGTAAAAAACCATGAGGAAAGAAACTTTCCCCATGGTTTTTGGCATAGAAAAAGGAAGCAAAATAGCCCCCTTTTCACACGTCTTATAAAATGGGTGAAGAGATTTCTATCGTTCAATAGCTACTATGCAATTACTAAAAAAGGGCATACGTATCCCGTTAGCAATCACATCATGAAAAATCGCACGACAAAAATAGATAAAATCTAAAAATTTTGCGCGCGCAGCTAAAGAACGTTTCATCTCATTCACTCCTTTCGTACGGAATTTAATACTTACTTCTTTATTATACTTTCCCATTTGATGTTTGAATAGTCATTTTTCTGAAAATAATGAAGATAGACTAAACATTTCAACAAATTACATCCAATCTTACAAAACTGTTATGTTCACGTAATGGAAAGCGATAGTACGAAATGACTCCTCCTTATACAATAAAGATGTAAACAAGAGACAGATAACGGGAGGAATTAATCATGATAAAAGATATCGTAAAAGCAATCTTCGAGGTATTAGTAAATGGACAAGCAGTTGTAAAAGAACTAAACCTACTATAAAAAGGAGTGAATGAAAATGATGAACATGGTAAAAATGATTCTACATGCTTTAATTGACGCCAAAGCAGTTAGCCAAGAATTAAATGAACAATAGAAAGGGGAAATGAATATGAAGAAAGCCATCTTTACAATTGTAGGTACAATCTTTGCCTTACACACACTGAAAAATAGAAAAAAGAAACAGAATGAAAATACGCTATATTATCCATACACATTATTACAGAAAAAATAAAAGACCAGATACCCTCATATAATTAGGATATTTGGTCTTTTGTTTTTTCTATTAAAAGTTGTGGCCCCTTCCTTCTCATTTTCTCACTATAAAGGATTTCTCCTTTCTTTTCACGAATATAGTAGACGGGAATTTTACATATACTTTCAAAGGGGCATATACGAATGGATACACAACAACTTTATTTTTTAAATGATATCGGCAAGCAAAAACCGGAAAGCATCCGTAATAAAAATACAGCTTGTCCTTTTTGCGATACGGAAAACCTTACTGATCTTTTAGAAACAGACAGCTCTATCATCTGGTTAAAAAATAAATTTCCAACACTGAAAGATACGTTCCAGACAGTTCTTATCGAAACGGATAATTGTGATGATCATATTGCGACCTACACATCCGAACACATGAGAAAGTTAATTCGCTTCTCTATTAAACATTGGCTAGCGTTAGAAAATAGCAATAAATTTACATCTGTTATTTTGTATAAAAATCATGGTCCATTTTCAGGTGGAAGTTTGCATCATGCGCATATGCAAATCATCGGAATGAAATATGTAGACTACCAGGAAAACATAGCACCTGAAAACTTTCAAGGCGTGACTGTAAGAAAAGACGACCAAATTGAACTTAATATCTCTACACGACCAATTATTGGTTTCACCGAGTTTAACATTATCATTGAAGACATAAAAGCAATCGATATGATGGCACATTATATTCAGCAAACTGTGCGTTACATACTAGCAGATTTTCATAAAGGATGTAGCAGCTATAACTTATTCTTCTATCATCTTTCCGGAAAGATTATTTGTAAAGTGGTTCCTCGTTTTGTTGTTTCACCATTATATGTCGGTTACAAAATTCCACAGGTTTCTACCAAATTAGAAGATGTAAAAGAGCAACTTGAACGATATTTTATACATACAGATAAAGAATAATGAACTTTCTTCATAAAAAAACAGAGTAGGTGTTTTGCACCTACTCCTTCATTGTCCCTTTATTTCGATAGTACACGTCCTCTAGCCCAACGTTATACTTCATATTTTGATCCGTCCACTCAGTCCCTAGATTGCCAGGCCAACCGGACGTATTTGCTATATATTTTAGTAATTCAAGGTCTGTCAGTCCTTTTTGTACACCTCTTTTATACCCTTTCATTAAATGAGGCATTGCAATTTGGGCATTTGTCCGTGGATCTTTCAACTGCTCGTCCGTTAAGTTATCAGGAGCAAGCCCCCCACCTCTATGTAACTGAAACAATCCAAAAGAAGTGCCATTGTCTCCAACACTCCGTGGGTTGAAACGACTTTCATGCTCGGCAATTGTAAGAGGTATCCATTCTGGCAGATTTACTTTCTTTGCTTCTTCAGTAATAATTTGCTTCATTTGTTTTACTTCCTCTGAATCAACATAACTTGTTTGATTCATGAATCTTTCCATTCCTTCAGACTCTCCTTGAAAATACAAATACACCCCAAGAACAACTAAAAACCCTACAAAGAATTTTTTCACTACCTCTACCTCTTTCTATGCTGAAATTTGTCCCCTTTCAGCCTTTCCTTACAATCACCTGCATTCTATTACTCTTAAATCATACCAAACAATCATCCGCCTTCATATCATGCTTTAGACTGGTTTTCTGAAAAACAAATTATGAAACTTTATAAAAAATGTAACATTCCTTCCCATCTTTTCTATATGTAATGTTTTCCAATATCCATTTCAAATGGATTCCATCTTTTCCTTTATATATAATTGTAAATTGAATTCCACACAAAGAATAGGAGACTATCTACATGAAAAGAAAGTTATTACTTTTTCTCACTACTTTACTACTCATTCCTATCCATACCTCTGCTCAAACAACAAAAAAACCAAAAGTATTGGTTTTATACAGCGCAGAAAACGGACAAATTACAAATGATATACAGATTTTAAATACTTTAATAGGCCATTTTACAAATGATATAACCATAAAAAATTCAAAAAAAGCAAATGAAGTTACTACCCCTTCTTATACGCATGTGATTTACGTGGGCGAAAAAAAAGAGCAAATCTCTGCTGAAACGAAACAATTTCTAGAGAGCTTTTCAGGGCCTGTACTATTTCTTGGTCAAAACATAGAACAATTACCTAATCGTTTTTCTTTTATTACATTAAAAAAAGAAGATATAGGAATTAACACTATAACGTACCCAACACATCAACTTAAAAATAAATTACATGAGGAACGATTAATTAGACAACTTGATACAACCGAAAAACCTCTTGCATATGCGCTAAGCTCAAACGGGACATATCCCTTTATCGTGAAACAAAATCAATCCTATTATGTAGCGACATCTCAGCTTTTTGATTGGACATCTCATTATGTTGGTGAAATGCTCTTTTCTTATTTTCAGCAAAGTCCTGAAACAAATAAACATAGAGCTTATTTACGCTTAGAAGATATTCATCCGGCATCAGATATAAAACAATTAAAAGAGATTGCCGAGTTATTAAAGGGAAAAAAAATCCCCTATATGCTCACTGTTATCCCAGTCTACACAGATCCAGATACAGGAAAAATAATCCATTTACAAGATAAACCAGAATTAATAGACGTATTACGTTTTATGCAGGACAACGGTGGCTCTATTGTGATACATGGCTATACCCATCAATTTTATGATAGTGAAACGGGTGAGGGTTTTGAATTTTGGGATGTAAAAACGGATCAACCTATCCTTTATCCCAATCATGAACAATTGAAAACGAGACAGGATTTTGAATCAGATGCTTCTTATAACGAATACATAGAAAACGGTAAAAAATTCGAAGAAACATATATAACAGAACATATTGAAAAAGGAATTGAAGAACTCACAGCAGCTAAATTATACCCACTCGCTTTTGAAGCACCGCACTATGCAATATCACAAAAAGGATACGAAATATTATCACGTTACTTTTCAACTTATATAGGGCAATTACAATTAGGTGATACAACATGGAAAACTATGCACTCACCAGCCTTTACAAGTACACCATCATTTTTGCATGGAATGAAGTTGCTTCCTGAAACAGTCGGTTTTATAGAAGAGGGAAACACTCATGCTTCTACTGAAATGAAGGAACGTGCATTATCATTTACAAAGCTATCAGATGGGATAATCGGTGCCTTCTATCATCCATACTTAGGGATTAAACCTTTCAAAGAACTATTAAGTGAATTAGAAAGTATTCCAAATATAGAATGGATTGATTTACAAACAGAATCGAATAAAGTGAAGACGAGGGATATCCACATTACTTCTAATAAAGATGGGATCGAGATTGATAAGCCTTTTTCCTTAAGCAACACGATGAACACCCTACAAAAGTATGGCTTTTTTCTCATCCTTGGAGTTTTCTTGATTGTATTTCTTTTATTAATACAACGTGCAAAACAACTTGAATCCTAGAACAATCCCAAGCATCAACTCGTGCTTGGCATTGTTTATTCCAAATATAAGCGAGACCTTTTATCTACTACCTTTTCAAATAAAATTGAACTGTATTTTCATAAATTTTCTCTGCAACCTTATCTATAGGAATATTTTTTATCAAACTTATTTCTTTTAATACATCTTGAATCATACTTGGATGCGTCATGACATTCTCATAAAACCGCCATGGTCCATCAGTTTCTACCATTATATATTCTAGCGGATAGAACGATACGATTTTTCTAATTTTCTCCTTCTGTATAATATCCGGTGTAATAGAAATGTAGTATCCATTTTGAATCATTCGTTCCATCGTTTCATTACTTCCCTTAAACCAATGAAAATGCGCACGTGAAATCTCATACTGTTCAAGTACATCACATACAATATCAGCATCTTCATAAACTGCATGTAACACAATTGGTAAGTCGTACCGTTTTGCTAAAGCCACAAACCTCTCTAATATTTCAATGTAAGGGTCTATTGCAATATCTTTCTTTTCTTGCCGTAAATAATATGGTAAACCAACCTCCCCTATCGCAACAAGTCGTTCTACATTTGCTTCAATTAACTTATAAATTTGTTCACATTCTTTTTTATTAATCATCTGTTCTGGATGAAACCCCAGTGCCGGATATACAAATGGATATTGTTTTGCTAAAGATAATGTTTTTTGACAAGAATGATAGTTCATTGATACTGCAACTAATCCATCAATCTCACCACTTCTTTTCACATCATCAATTAATTTCATTTGCTCTTTATTCTCATATTGGTCCAAATGTATATGACTATCAATCCACTTCATTCCTATCACCTCTCACATCTATTTTAATATGCTATTCCACATGAAAAGCAATAAAAAAACAAGAAGGGATCTCCTTCTTGTTTTATCATCTATATTATTTAACAATTAAGTTTGTAATTATATCAAAAAGTCCAATACATATTGCGGCAACAGTAAAGTAGCTACAGAAATCTTTTATCTGAAACTTCACTACTTCTTCTTTTCGCATCCCATTCTTCTCCCTTCTTCGTATCTCCCTAATTTCTTATCTTTTTCTATTATGCAAAAAATATGACAAACAAGCCATCGAATTAACTTACGTAAACCTTACAATGTTGTAAGGTTTAAAAAAATAGCCCCATCTCTCTATGAGATAAGGCTTATTCAATAGTTAGTTGGTTTTCAAACATTCATCATCATTTCAAACAGAAAGTTATATTTTTAAACCTTCTACTTGTATTGTAATAGAATTCATAAATAACAACTATTGAATTATCTTACACATACATTACAAAACTGTAAGGTACCTGTAATGTAATTCAATAGTTACTCTTACAAGTATTTCACACATGAAAAGTTTACTTTATCTCGTCTCTATAATCTTACTTCTCGCCTGCACAGGTATATTTTGAGGCTCAATCTCTACTAACGATTCACCATAACGTCCTTTTGCGAAAACTTTCAATGTTTCATCCTTTTTTAGCATATGTTTTACAGTTTTCTTTATCTTTTGTTCTCTTCCTTTTTCGTCATATGCAACAAATTCATATTCGTACCAATCATCGCCAATGTGCTGACCGATACTATTTACAACCGTATAATATTCCTTCGTTTTATAAAATGGATTATATTTATCAATTACTGGACCAAACTGTGTTGGTAGGAGCAGTACAATCGCAGCTACTATCGCAATTCCAGTAATAATCACTCGCTTTTTTACTTTTTCCCACCCCAAGGTAGTAACCTCCTCACACAATATGTGTTCTATAAACTTATTTTAAAGAGAAGCGCTCAATTATGCCATTCAATCCTCTTACATTTCCCTTACATTTTTGTAAGAATTCAAGTGAGGTTTTATATTATTTTTAACAATTTGTGAATCCTCCAAAACTGTGATAAACATCACACCCTCCATTTTCCAAAGATTTTATAATACGAGTATACAAGATTGTTAAACATTTCACATTTAAGAGGGGAAATGAATATGAAAAAACGTTTAGTCATGATCGGGAATGGCATGGCCGGCATTCGCTGCATTGAAGAAATTTTAAAACAAGATACGAAGCTTTATGACATTACTATTTTTGGTGATGAACCTCATCCAAATTACAATCGTATTATGCTATCTCACGTCTTACAAGGAAAAACAAATATCCAAGATATCATTATGAACGAATACAGTTGGTACGAAGAAAATGATATTACACTTTATACAAATGAAAAGGTAAAAAATATTGATCGTGAAGAACAAGTTATTGTTACAGAAAAGAATCGAATTGTTATGTACGACAAACTCATTATTGCAACGGGCTCTAGCGCTTTTATTTTACCTATTGAAGGTTCAGAACTTCCAGGTGTTACAGGTTTTCGGACAATAGAAGATACCCAATTTATGATAGATGCTGCTAAGCAATATAAAAAAGCCGTTGTCATTGGCGGAGGATTGCTCGGTTTAGAAGCAGCACGCGGGCTTATTGACTTAGGAATGGATGTACACGTTGTTCATTTAATGCCTTACTTAATGGAGCAACAACTTGATGCTAAAGCTGCTTCATTACTACGTGAAGACTTAGAAGCACAAGGCATGAAATTTCTTATGGAAAAGAAAACGGTGAAAATTCTTGGTACTGACCATGTTGAAGGAATTCAATTTGAAGACAATAGTATTGTAGCATGCGATTTAGTGGTAATGGCTGTTGGAATACGACCTAATACACAGTTAGCAAAAGATGCTGGTTTAATTGTAAATCGCGGCATCGTTACAAATGATTACATGCAAACAGATGATGAATCCATCTATGCCGTTGGTGAATGCGCAGAGCATGATGGTATTACTTATGGTCTTGTTGCTCCTCTATATGAACAAGGAACCGTATTAGCAAAACATATAACGAACTCACAAACAGATGGATATGCAGGAAGTATTGTGGGTACACAACTTAAAGTTGCAGGATGTGATTTATTTTCTGCTGGACAAATTTATGAAGATGATAGGGCAAAAGCAATCTCCGTCTTTAATGAATGTACTCGTTCCTATAAAAAAGTATTAATTCGTGACAATAAAGTCGTTGGCGTTGTTTTATATGGAGATACTGCTGACGGTACACGCCTCTTTAGTATGTTAAAAAAGGAAGAAGATATACAAGAATACACACCAGCTTCTCTTCTTCATAGAGCTGGCGAAGAGAATGGCCTTGACGTTGCAAGTATGAGTGCTGACGACACTGTTTGTGGATGTAATGGTGTTACAAAAGGAACAATTGTTCATGCCATTTTAGAACAAGATTTAAACACCTTTGAAGAAGTAAAAGGGTGTACAAAAGCTGCTGGTTCATGCGGAAAATGCCGTCCTATTGTCGAACAAATTTTATCCCATACACTCGGTAATAGCTTTGATGCATCTGCTCAAAATGTAGGTATGTGCGGATGTACAACTTTGTCGCGTGACGAAGTTGTCGCAGCAATTCATGAGAAAGGATTAAAATCACCAAAAGAAGTACGAAACGTCCTTGGTTTCGCACATGAAGACGGCTGTTCCAAATGCCGTCCTGCATTAAACTACTATTTGCGTATGGCACGTCCAGAAGAATATGCAGATGATAAATCATCCCGCTTCGTTAATGAAAGAATGAACGGTAATATTCAGCATGATGGCACATTTTCCGTTATTCCTCGTATGTACGGCGGTGTTACTACTGCAGATGATTTAATGAAAATTGCTGAAGTTGCGAAAAAATACGATGTGCCGCTCGTTAAAATAACAGGTGCAAGTCGAATCGGCTTATACGGTGTTAAGAAAGAGGATTTACCAAAAGTTTGGGCTGACCTCGATATGACTTCTGGTTATGCCTATTCGAAATCCCTTCGCAATGTAAAATCATGCGTCGGTTCTCGTTTCTGCCGCTTCGGTACAAAAGATTCATTAGGCCTTGGTATGTTACTTGAACAATCGTTAGAAATGGTAGATACACCGCACAAAATGAAAATGGGTGTAACCGGTTGTCCACGTAACTGTGCAGAAGCATTAACGAAAGACTTCGGTGTCGTTTGTGTTGAAAATGGATTCCAACTTTATATTGGTGGTAACGGTGGTACAGAAGTTCGCGAAGCTGATTTTGTAATGATTGTCCCTACAGAAGAAGATGTGCTTCGCATCGCTACAGCTTATGTACAATATTACCGTGAAACCGGTATTTACGGTGAACGAACAGCCCCTTGGGTAGAACGAATGGGATTAGATCATATAAAAGAAATGCTGCAAGATGAAAACATGGTCACTACGCTAAATGAACGTTTCCAGCAGGCCCGCAACACATATGAAGAAGCTTGGGGACAAGCGCTAGAAACCAAATCATTAAAAGCCATGTATGAAGTAGAAACTGTAAAGTAAGGAGCGATCTACATGTTGCAAACAAAAGAAAAAATAAAAATAATGCATGCAGAAGACCTTCCAGTGCAAATCGGTAAGGAAGTGCGAATTAAAGATATATCCATCGCCTTATTTCGTCTTTCAAATGGTGATATTCACGCTGTAGAAAATCGGTGTCCTCATAAAAATGGACCTTTAGCTGAAGGGATTGTTTCTGGAGAATTCGTCTTCTGTCCATTGCATGACTGGAAAATTTCATTACTAACAGGTGAAGTTCAAAAGCCTGATGATGGCTGTATTCAAACATATGAAGTAGAAGTTATTGATGGTGATATTTATATATACATGTAGCTTGTACAAGGAAGCCCCTTTTAGGCTTCCTTTCAAGTAAAAACAGATGAGGTGTAGAGATGAACGGATACGTATATTTAGTTGGCGCGGGACCTGGTGATGAAGGACTGATTACAAAAAAAGCAATAGATTGCCTAAAGAAAGCTGATGTTGTTTTATATGATCGCTTATTGAATCAAAATTTACTTCGCTATACAAAGCCAACATGTGAACTCGTATACTGCGGGAAAATGCCAACGAATCATATTATGCGACAAGAAATGATTAACGCTCATTTAATTCAGTTTGCAAAAGAAGGTAAAACAGTCGTCCGCTTAAAAGGCGGAGATCCATCGATTTTTGGCCGCGTTGGCGAAGAAGCGGTAACTTTAGCAGCAGAAAACATTCTATACGAGATTGTTCCAGGTATTACATCTAGTATTGCCGCTAGTGCGTATGCCGGCATTCCTCTCACCCACCGAAACTACAGCAATAGTGTAACTTTGTTAACCGGTCATACAAAAGGAGCGATTAGCGCCCAAGTAAATTACAGTGCTCTTTTAAATAGCGATACAATTGCCTTCTACATGGGGGTTAAAAATCTACCCGTAATTTGTGAAAATTTATTACAAACAGGAAGAAAAAAAGATACACCAGTAGCAGTCATTGAATGGGGTACAACTGGAAAACAACGAGTTGTTACAGGTACACTCTCCACAATCTTGGATGATGTAAAAAAAGAACAAATTTCAAATCCATCGATGACAATTGTTGGTGAAGTGGTGTCCTTACGAAAACAAATTGCCTGGAAAGAACACAAGCCACTACACGGAAAAAAAGTTTTACTTTCCTCTGCAACAAACAAAACAAGTATACTAGCACAAAAGTTACAAACAGCGGGCGCAGAAATACATCAAATACCAACCTTCAAAAAACAAGAATATGTATTAACACCTGCGCAGATTAGTGAAATTTTTAATGCTGAGCGCCTTGTTTTCTGCTCAGCTGAAAGTGTAGCAATCTTATTCCAATCATGTGCACAATATCAAAAAGATATTCGTTCCTTACAAGCAACATTGCAGTATATGAATGTCGCTACACAGAAAACACTTATGCAGTATGGGCTTTTAAGTGTACCTGCAACACTTAAAAACGAAACAACCGTATATTTAGGGCGAAATATTAATCGAATTGCTATCATTCAAGAAAAAATTGGTACAGGTTCTTATATCATGACACATGAATATAAAGTTGATCATCGTTTTGATGAGATTCATACACGTACACTGACTGAATTCTCATGGGATAGCATCATATTTGAAGGCCGTGCCGCAATTGATACGTTTATAACAGAAGTAAACCGCCTTGGCTTCACAGATATTTTGAATTTACCATTTTCCTATATCGATGCACCTACTTTACAATATGCAAATAAAGTCGGATTCCATCATATCGATCATCAGCTGCAAGCTATCATCGATGAGAAAGAAGTGGTGGCACCATGAAAGGCATCGTTTATATTGGACACGGTAGCAGGTTACAAGAAGGCAATGAACAATTTATTCACTTTGTTAAGTCCGTTATAAACGAGCGAAGTGAAAACATCCAAAAAATTGGATTTCTTGAGCTAACAACCCCAACCGCCCAAGATGCGATTGTAGAAGCAATCACTGAAGGTGCAACTGAGATTTTAATTGTCCCTGTTTTATTATTTGCAGCGGCCCATTATAAGCGTGATGTTCCTTTTGAAATTGAAAAAATAAAAAGGCACTATCCACACATTACAATTTCAGTTGTACCACCTTTCAGTACGCATCCGCTTATGATTGAACTTGTAATAAAACGAATACGTGAAGCTATGCCCATAGAAAGTAGTGAAATCTTACTTGTCGGCCGTGGTAGTAGTGATCCTCAGCCTGTACATGAATTAAAGCAAATTGGATTAGTAGTCGAGCAAAAACTCTGCTTGCCTGTTTCCTGTTCCTTTTTAACAAAGGGAACACCTTCTTTTACTGATGAACTCAAGGAAAAGGCAGCATCTGCAAGGCATGTATATGTCATGCCATATCTTCTTTTCACCGGCTTATTACTTCAGAAAATAAATCGGTATGCAAACAAATACCCTAACGTTACAACTTGTAATTGTCTTCAATTTGATTCCTACATGAAGGCCGCTTTATTAGAACGAATGGAGGGATACATATATGCATAACATGTATCCTATTATGTGTAATCTACAGGGCAAAAAGGTTGTGATTATCGGTGGTGGAAAAATTGCATATAGAAAGGCAGCTGGATTAAAAAACACAGGAGCTTTTGTCACTGTGGTGAGCCCAAATATTTGTGAAGAAATGAAGACCCTTCCCTATATTAAATGGAAACAAAAAACATTTGCAGAAGAAGATATTAAAGATGCGCACCTCGTCTACGCTGCTACAAATCACCATGATATAAATATGATGGTTAAACAGGCCGCACACGAATTTCAATGGATTAATGTCGTAAGTGATGGTAAAGAATCATCCTTCCATACCCCCGCAGTTATTCGCAGTGATGAATATGTAATAAGCATATCCACATCGGGGAAAAGCCCCTCCTTTGCAAAACGAATCAAACAAAAACTAATAAAGAGCCTTACTCAAATTATAAAATAAAAAAGATGAACGAATCCTCTCGTTCATCTTTTTTATTTTATAACGTATTTACATCCTTTTTGCTATCTTGCTCTTTCTTTTCAGGCTGATAGAGAAATACATGCTCCTCAAATCGGCTTTTTTTATCGCCTTCAAAAGTTGCTCCAGCTACAAATTTAATAGCAAACTCTTTTGCCTCGATCATTGGAAAACTGATTACATACTCTTTTGCTTCACCATCTTGAACATATACATCATTTACTCTCGGTAGCTTATCGCGGTCTAACGGAGGAATTTTTTTACCATCTTGTATAATAACTGTACTGTTTGGATACGTATCCATCTTCCGTCCAGTTCGGTTCTCAATCCTTACTTTTAGTGTAATTCGATCCCCAGTTAATTTTTTATAATCAAATTCGCCTTCTAAAATTTGTACAGTATACCCTTCAAAATCAATTCGATTTCCATTTACAGTTGTTCCGCCTTTAATAACGTCGGCATTCTCGACATATTTCGCTCTTATACTTTCAATTGATTGAGGAGGTTGATTTTGATTACCTTTCTCCTTCAAACTATCCTTTTCTTTATCTTGAGCAGCAGGAGATTTTGAAGAACTTGTACTACCTTTAGTACTACCTTTATTTTCATTCGCTGAAAATAATTCATTTAGAGATTTAATTTCTTTTCCATCCAATGTTTTTATCGATTTTATTGCCGTACTTTTTATTTTCCATTTTTTACCCTCTTTATCAAGTGTATGCACGGATTCAGTTACATTATCTTTATAATACTCATTTTTCATTCTACTCTTTGTTTCTTGTTTCACTTCTACAGTTGCATAATCATCCGAATAAGAAAGTACTTTTACCTTTTTTAAACTGGCTTTTAAATCAAGTGCTTCAAACATCTGTTTTGTTGTTTTTTTTGAAATTTCATAACTATAAACCTCACTCGAAAGCGTGTCTAGATATCCGTCCAAGTCTTCTTTGTTAAATGCTTCTACATTCTCTTCTAATGCTTGTTTCACTTCTTTTTCTACATTACTCTCTTTAGGCTCCGCATTACTTTTTGTAGAACATCCCATCGTCCCAAGTAATAAGACACCCGCTAACAACGACATTCCCCACTTTATATGTACTACTTTTTTCATATTAAATCCCCTTTATTTTATAGAATTCAAAATTAATTAACAATATGAACTTTTCTGTTATTTTTAGATGCACGCTATTACTAGATTTCCTCTTTCTTTATTCCACATTTTAATGTTAAGATTCTTTTTTAGTTCTCTCTTTTAATAAAGACTTCCCATCCAATGTCTCAGCAGTTAACATCCCTTGACTTGTAATGACCCATTTATCCTTTTCCTTTTCTAATACAAAGCGCGTCTTTACAACATTATCTGTATACTCTACACTCTTATCCTTATTTTTAGCTGTTGTTTTTGCCTCTATTGTTGCATATTTATCATTTATAGATAAAACCTTCATCCGATCAATTGTAATTTTGACATCATACTCATCTAATAAATTCTCATTCTCTTCTTTTATTGCATCATATACAAATATATCTTTCGAATATGTTTTCATATAAGCATCAGTATCTTTCTGATTAAATGCTTTTACTTGGTCTGAAATTACTTTTTCTACCTCTTTTTTTGCTTTTGCATTTTCATCTTCTTTCTTTTTTTCTACACCACAGCCACTTATCCCTAATGCAAAAACCATACAAGTTAATACTCCGTATTTTTTCTTACTTAATTTTCCCATGATGTTCCCCCTTTTAATTCCCTTAATATTCCACCAATATAGTTTATCATAAAAATGATTACTAAAATGAATTATCTCTTACAAAAATGTAATCTTTCTGTAAGCTAATTCGATAGTGACTACTCTCTATATCCCATACAATTAAGTCAGAAAGTAACAACAAACATTCGAGTAAGGAGAGAATATAATGAACAACATTACTTTTAACGAATTTGACTTTATTGGACTAGCTAGCGGCTCTGCTCTTCTTACAGCTTTCATTTATGCTGCTACGCTTATATAATTTTGTGTCCCCTTCTCCTTTATATAGATAGTAATAGAAAAGACGACCGCCTATGCCCGGTCGTCTTTTCCTATTTGCTATTTTTTTTCAATGTTTCTGTTAATTTTTCAAATGTTTCGTTCAATTGATCCGTCATCATTTTCATCGCTGTTTTTCGATCCACTGTTTCTCCCACTTCCGCTTGAATTGGATCACCGAAAATCAATTGTGCTCTTTTCCCTTTCATTAATTCTTTTACACTAGAGGGCCCAACATAAGCAGCTGGCACTAACGGAACATTAGAACGCATTGCAATTGTAACAGCTCCCGCTTTCAAAGAAACATCTTCTGTTGATCTCGTTCCACTTGGAAAAATCCCTACTACTTTACCTTCTTTTAATAAACGGGAGGGAATTTTTAGTGTACTTGGCCCTGGATTTGCACGATCCACTGGGAAAGCATTCACATTCTTAAAAAACCAATTTGTAAACTTGCTTTCAAACAATTCTTTTTTCGCCATATAATGAATTTCTGTCGGATACATGCCTGCAGCTAACATTAAAACATCCATAAAGCTTGTATGTGTACAAGCAACAACATATGGTCCTCCTTCAGGTAACTTTTCTTTCCCCTGAATCTCTACTTTTCCAACCGTTTTAAATATATATTTCAACGAAAATGTAATTGGCTTATACATTCGTTTCGTTCCTTTCTCCATATCAAAGGTTTAATCATTCTCTTACAAGAATTATAACACTAAGTTTTAGTAGTTGGTATTAAAAATAAGTGACAATTTGTAAAAATTAATTCTTACAAAAGTGTAATCTTTCTGTAAGCTAATTCGATAGTAACTGCTCTCTACATTTTATACAATTAAGTCAGAAAGTAACAAACAACCATTTGAAAAAGAGCAGACACGCATGATGTTCTCCGCTCTGATCGATGCAAAAGCAGTTACTCATTCATTAAACAAGTAAGGAAAGAATATCTATGAATAACATTACTTTTAACAAACAAGATTTTATTGGATTAGCTAGCGGCGCGACTCTTCTTACAGCTTTCATTTATGCTGCTACGCTCATATAAATTTGTGTCCCCTTTCCCCTTTATATAAATAGTAATAAAAAGACGACCGTCTATGCCCGGTCGTCTTTCTTATTATGCTTTTCTTTCATGTAATTCTTTTAACAATTTTATCATTTCTGCTTGTTGTTTTATCTTCTTACGGCCATTTCGATTAATCGCTGCAAGCTCACCGGCAATTCCAACAGCAAAGAAAAACAATAAACTTTCTAACATATAGAGATCCCCCAAATGCATTGTCTATTAGACAGCTTGGCGTAACTGCTCCTCTTGCAAAATATGCTTATTTTTATTTTCTTCTTTACGCTGACATACATTATTTCGGATGAGTGCTGTAATAACAAGCAGTGTTCCTACTATATCAAAAATTGTTATTTTATATCCTTGTATCATCATAATGACCAATGTAGTAATTGGCACAAAGTTAATAAATAGAATCCCGTTTATAGATGATAAAATTTTTACGCCGTAGTTCCAAGTAAGCAGTGCTACAATACCTGGTAATGTCATCATAAACAATAAATCGTACTTGACGATAGAAATCGTTTCCACACTCGGTACCAGCACATATCCTAACATTGTAATTATCATCGTTATGACACCTGTTACAGCAGTCCCAAATAAACACGTCAATGTAGAATAGCGAAGTGTCGACCAGTCACTAAAGGATTGACCCCCCATCGTATAAACTACCCATCCCACAACACCGATAAAAATAAATGCTAACGAAAACAGATTATCTTTCAATGTAAGAAAGAAACTCATATCACCTTTCGTAATAACAAAAACAGCTCCAATAAAAGCTATGATCATACCTGTCATCATATATTTTTTTGGTTTGATATGCTTACATCCCCATAAGATGCAAATTGAAATCATCGGCATAAGTGCTTCCATAATAGATGCTACCATAACCCCAGGTTTCCCCATTAACATTTGTCCTAAGAAAACAAGTACATTATATACAGTAAATGCCATTGTTCCGAAGAAGACGAGTAGCTTTCCTTTTCCTTCTAAACGAAATGCCTTCTTGCCTTCTTTCATCAATAATAGTAAAACTAACGCTATCGTTACTGCCCCGTAACGAATGAATGAAAAATAAAATGGATCTATATACTCTAGTGCATGATCTGCAACTGGAAACATTGCTCCCCATGACATGCTTGCGATTAAACACGCCAGCGCTCCTATCATCATTTGGCCTTTTCTCACCGTAATCCCCCGCTTCTATGTAACTCTTGATGCATTGCACAATGAGAATTGTAAAAGAAAAAATATATCACGTAAAATGATTCAAAATGATGTTAACTATCATTTATAATGATAGTTAACATCGAGGAGGAATACGTAGTGGAATTACGAGACTTACAAATCTTTCAAAGCGTAGCAAACCACGGCAGTGTTAGCAACGCAGCAAAAGAGCTGAATTATGTACAATCTAATGTAACAGCACGCATTAAACAATTAGAAAATGAGCTCAAAACACCCCTTTTTTATCGCCATAAAAAAGGGATGACATTAAATGCAGAAGGCAGAAAAATGCTTGTTTACGTTCATAAAATTTTGCAAGATATTGAAGAATTAAAACAAGTATTTCTAGATAATGAGACTCCATCCGGCATTTTAAAAATCGGTACAGTCGAAACAGTACGTACGTTACCTACTATCCTATCTTCTTATTACAAAAAATACCCAAATGTCGATTTATCACTGCAAGCTGGTTTAACAGAGGCGCTTATTAAAGAAGTAATCGATCATCAATTAGATGGCGCTTTTATATCAGGCCCTATTAAACATCCATTATTAGAACAATACGATGTTTGTACAGAGCAACTTGTCCTCGTCACACAAAATAAAGCTTTTCATATAGAGGAATTTATTACAACGCCACTTCTTGTCTTTAATCAAGGATGTGGATATCGTTCCAAACTAGAACGCTGGCTCAAAGATGAAGGATTGCTTCCAAAAAGAATTATGGAATTTAACATACTAGAGACCATTTTAAATAGCGTTGCACTCGGCCTTGGGATTACACTTGTACCACAATCGGCTGTTAGGCATCTTTCTACTATGGGCAAAGTTCACTGCCATCCGATCCCTGAAAAGTACGGGAGCATTTCAACTGTCTTTATACGCCGGAAAGATGCCTATATGACAAATTCGATGCGTAGCTTTTTAAAAACAATTGAACAGCATCATCATATCAATATGCTTTAAGAGACATTCTTACACGAATGTCTTTTTTTCTTACAAAACTGTAATTCTTACGTAAGCTAATTCGATAGTTACCCCTGCCTATATTTCATATAATTAAGACAGAAACAGGGCAACAACAAACATTCGAAAAGGAGCGGATACGCATGATGAACAAAATGAAAACAAACAAATTTCTAAATACAATGAGCATGGTGCTATCCGCTCTGATCGATGCAAAAGCGGTTGCGGCTACATTAAACAAATAAGGAGAGATTACAATGAACAACATTACTTTTAACAAATTTGACTTTATCGGACTTGCAAGCGGTGCAGCTCTTCTTACAGCTTTTATTTACGCACTTGCTCAAGGACTTGTCTTATAAAATTGTTTCCCCTATCCCCTTTATATAGAAAAAGCTGCTCGTCTTATATAGACAAGCAGCTTTTTCAATTTGTTTCATATATAATTTGACCTGTGTTACTTATATCATATCCGCCAATTGCTCGCAGTTCATTTTGAAATTCTGTAGATTGTAATATTTCTTTCACTGCTTCAATAAGTTGTTCATTTTCTTTATTTTTTAAGATTACCAAGTCATATTGTTCTTTCATCAGCGGAATAAAATCTACATTCACAATTTGCGCTACCTTTTCTGAACCTACGCCAACATCAGCTTTTCCGTTAGCAATTTGCGAGGCAATTCCAAGGTGATTTGACTCTTCCCAATCATATCCTGGAATATTTGCTTTCGCTATATTTTGAATTCTCACTTGTTCATCTACTAACACTCGAATTCCTGATCCTTTTTCACGATTCACAAATTGAATCGATGAATGATTCAAGTCAACCCACGTTTGTATTCCTTTTGGATTTCCTTTTTGGACATAAAACCCTACATTTCTTGCTAGTAAGTTTATAACAATACAAGGCTGTCCAACTAAAATTCGTTTTACATACGGAATGTTATATTCCTTTGTATCACCATCAAACAAATGTAAACTAACGATACTTCCTTCTCCTTGAGACATTTTAATTAAGCTCATTAAACTCCCCTGATAAGCTCGGAGCATACTAGAGCCTGGTAAAAGTCTTTCAAGATGCTTCGCTAGCATATCTAATGTTAACTCTTGCCCACTAATGACACAGGAAGCTTTTCCATCCTTCTTCTCTATTTTTATAGAAACATCTTGAATCTTCCCAGTTTTCATTTGCTTAATATATTGTTCTAAATCCGCTGCATCAATGCGCATTTGTCTACCAACTCTGTAAGAAGGGAGTTTACCTTTTTTAATTAAATCATACACTGTTAACTTTGAGACTTTTAATCGGTTTGCTACTTCTTCCGTTGTGTAGGAATGATGATCCATAGACGATTCCTCACTTTCTCTTTTCATTGTAACAAAGAAAGAAAATTTCTCCTATATTTTCAAAAAGTGATTTACTTCACATTATATTTAATTATATCTATTTATAATTAAATATAATTAGTTATAATTAAACAGAAGAAAGAGAAAGGGGATTTTATTTATGAACAAATTTACATTACGGTACATTGGGGTATTCATGCTTTCTTTCCTTCTTATATTTAGCACTGCTTGTACAAGTGGAGAAAAGAAAGAAAAAACAAATGCTAAAGAAAACAAAACAGTTGAACTTACAATATCTGCAGCTGCCAGTTTACAAGATGCTTTCAAAGAAATCGAAAAACAATATAAACAAAAAGAACCCAATATAAAGCTTTCCTTTAACTTTGGCGGTTCTGGTGCACTTCAGCAGCAGATTGAACAAGGCGCCCCTGCTGATTTATTCTTCTCTGCAGCAGAAGATAAATTTCAAACACTTGTAAAAAAAGGGATTATTAATGAAAAAGAGGGGAAAAATCTTCTTGGAAATGAACTTGTTTTAGTCGTTCCAAAAGAAAGCTCTATTAAAACATTTCAAGAGTTGAAAGAAGATAAAGTAAAGAAATTAGCAATCGGTACACCTGAATCCGTACCAGCTGGAAAGTACGCAAAGGCTTCTCTTACACATGAAAATCTATGGAACGATCTACAAAACAAAATTGTATTTACAAAAGACGTCCGCCAAGTGTTAACATATGTAGAAACAGGTAATGTAGACGCTGGTATTGTATACAAAACTGATGCTCTTATTTCAAATAAAGTAAAAATAGCTGCTGCAGCACCCGCTATTTCTCATGAACCTATCCACTATCCTGCAGGAGTTATAAAAGAATCCAAGCATAAGAAAGAGGCGACTTCATTCTATGAATATTTACAGTCAAAAGATGCACAATCTATCTTTAAAAAATATGGATTTACAATCCTCCCTTAACTACTATGACATTTGATACACTTTGGTCGCCTGTTTTTCTTTCTTTACGAGTGGCCGCACTCGCTACCATTATTGTTATGATTTTCGGCACAGTTATTGGACGAGTGTTAGCGCGCTCTTCGCGGCGTTATAAAGTGTTGTTAGAAACTATTTTTCTATTACCAATGGTGCTTCCACCAACTGTTATTGGGTTTTTTCTCATTATTATTTTCGGGAATAACAGCCCAGTTGGTAAGTGGATTGAATCATTATTTCAACAGTCTATTATGTTTACATCGTGGGCTGCTGTCATCGCTTCAACAATCGTTTCATTCCCACTTATGTATCAATCGGCAAAGACAGGGTTTTCTATTGCAAACGAGCAAATTGAGGATGGTGCCCGTGACCTTGGAGCTAGTGAATACCAAGTCTTCGTACATGTCACATTACCACTGGCATTCCCCGCATTACTTAGCGGAATGATCTTAAGCTTTGTACGTGCAATTGGGGAATTTGGAGCAACACTTATGTTTGCTGGTAACATTCCAGGAAAAACACAAACAATCCCTACAGCCATTTATATGGCAATTGATGCAAGTAACATGCAGTTAGCTTGGACACTAGTTATCATAACAGTTGGTATGTCACTCATTTTCTTACTATGCATTCAATTCATTAATAAAAGAATCACTTCTTTAAAGTAGCTTTCGACAAAAAGCTGCTTTTTTATTTCCCGAAAAATAAACTATTTTGTAGAATGAAATACTTTGTTCTCACCTTACAAATTTGTAATCTTACTGTAAGCTAATTCGATAGTTTCTATTACCCGTATTTTATATAATAAAGTCATAAAGTAAAGCGAATGGGAATTGGATTGTCCCCCCCTTCCCATTAGTAAAAAATTAAGCAACTTTATTTCCCCAATCCCCTTTATAAAGAAGACCTCAAATTTGAGGTCTTTTTTTATTTAAAAAATAACAGAATCTTGATATTTATAGAAATATACATTCTATTTGAATTTACTTTCAAAAAAGGGCACTTTCCTGTTATCATATGAAGGTGTTTGAAAAGATGAAGAAATGAAAACGCATTTATATCGTAAATTCTTCATCCTGTTTTAGCGATCGGTAATCTTCTACTTTCTAGGTGGGAAATTACCGATCGGTAGAACGAACTTAATTATATCAGTATAACAAAAAGAAAGGAGTCTTGTAATGGACATTTTACTAGCGCTTCTTCCTGCACTTGCATGGGGAAACATCTTATTAGTAAGCGTAAAAATGGGCGGTGGTGCATATAGCCAAACGGTGGGTATGACAATCGGTGCTCTATTCTTCGCAACAATCATGTATGTATTTACTCAACCAGCTTTAACGATGACAATCTTAATTGTCGGCTTTATTTCAGGTCTATTCTGGGCTTTAGGACAAGTAAATCAATTAAAAACAGTTGAAAAACTAGGTGTTTCAACAACCGTAACGATTTCTACTGGTATGCAACTTGTTGCGACTTCTATCTTTGGAGTTATTGCTTTTCATGAGTGGACTACTACTACTACGATTATTATGGGAACGATTGCAATTCTGTTAATTGTAATTGGTGTTGTCTTTACTTCATTAGATGATAAAGAAAATGCACAGCCACCGGGACAACTGAAAAAAGGACTTTTAACTTTAATTGTTTCTACTTTTGGTTACCTTGTATATGTAATTATCATTCGTTGGTACAATATCGATGGTTGGTCTGCTATTTTACCGCAAGCAGTTGGTATGTTTGTTGGTGCAGTGGTACTGACAGCTAAACATAAACCGTTTAACAAATACGCAGTTCGTAACACATTGTCTGGTTTACTATGGGGAACAGGGAACTTATTCTTACTTCTTTCATTACCACGAGTTGGAGTAGCAACAAGTTTCCCATTATCTCAAACTGGTATCGTTATCTCTACATTCGGTGCAATTGTCTTCTTAGGAGAAAAGAAAACGAAACGCCAAATGGTATTTATTGCACTAGGTAGTGTTTTAATTATCGGTGGTGCCGTTCTACTTGGTATGACAAAAGCATAATTACACAAGCTATGAATCAAACCCTCGAAGCATATCTGCTTCGAGGGTTTCCTATTATTCATTATGAAACTCTCTTTATAAGACTTTTCTTTTTACAACACTCTCTCCAAAATGTTATCGTTTTTTATACCATATTCTAAGCAGGAAGGAATAAAGGATATGCCAAAGAAAAATAGAATTTTATTTATTGGTGCCGGTCGTATGGCGGAAGCAATCTTCGTAGGACTGCTTAAAACAAGTAATGAACACATCGAAGAAATTATTGTATCCAATCGAAGTAACATAGAGAAACTTGAGCAATTAAAACAAAAATACGGAATCTCAATTATACATGATTGGAAACCGTGCATTAAAACAGTAGATACTATTGTTTTAGCGATGCCACCAGCTGCACATGAGCAGTTATTAGCGGAATTATCACCTCTTTTGACCCATCAGTTCGTCGTAACAATTGCCGCGGGAATTGGTCCATCTTATTTAGAAGAAAAACTTCCTCAAGGTACACCCGTTGCCTGGATTATGCCAAATACAGCAGCAACGATTGGAAAGTCTATCTCCCTTTATACAATGGGGCACTTCCTAAATGGAGAGCATCAAGAAACACTGCAACTACTCTTAAAAGGAATTGGCACATCCCAGCTTTGCACAGAAGAAGAAATTCATCAGCTTACCGCTGTTACTGGAAGTGCACCTGCCTTCCTCTACCACTTTGCTGAAAGCTTAATTGAAGCAACAAAAAACTATGGAATCGATGAAACAACAGCAAAACATCTTGTCATTCAAATGATTGCTGGCTCTGCTGCCATGCTAGAACAGGATCAAGACCCAGCTATGCTTCGTGAACAAGTGACAACACCAGGTGGTGCAACTGCAGAAGGCTTAAAAGTTTTATATGAATATAATTTTTCGAAATTGCTTCATCAAGCAATTGAAGCAACAAACAAAAAAGCTAGTGGGAAATAATTACGACATGAAAAGGCTGTTAAGCACTGAAGATATGAAAGCAATTCATTAAATGAAAATCACCGCATTAGTCCAGGCCTTGATAATTTCGACTTTAAAAACGTGAGCACTGTGTAATGACACAGTGCTCTTCCTTTTTATGTCCTTGTTTAAAAAACTGAAAATTTAAACTATATTTCATTTCGTTGACAGTCAATTCATCAAGGTGTAAGATTTTGAATAATCAAAGAAACAAAAAATTAATACGAACAATTATGTTTACTCATTGTATCAAGAGAGGTGGAGGGACTGGCCCTTTGAAACCTCGGCAACAGGTTCAATTTGAATACTGTGCCACTTCCTGCAAGCATTATGCTTGAAAGATAGAATGAGGGACTTCGTTTATATACAGGTACGTGCCTTGTAAACAAAATTCCCTCTTTCTCGATAAGAAAAGAGGGAATTTTTCTTTCCCTCAAAGTTGTTCATTAACCATTTTTTAATACCCAAACAATTTAGGGAGGAATTTTACATGAAAAAAAAATTTTGTACCTGCTGTTGCATCCGTTTTAGGAGCAAGTATTTTATTAACAGGATGCGGTAGCTATAAAGAAGAGGCCAACGGAGCAAACGCAAAAGATAAAGCTCCTGATAAACAAATATTGAACTTAGCCACTGGCACAGAAATACGTACAATGGACACTGCACGCGCTACAGATACTGACTCTGGTCAAGCAATGAGAAACGTATTTGAAGGTTTATATAACCTCGGTGAAGGAAATAAACCTGTTCCTGGCGTTGCAAAGTCTCATGAGGTAAGTCCTGATAAGACAAAATATACATTTCATTTACGAAATTCAAAATGGTCAAATGGCACACCTGTCACAGCGAATGATTTCGTTTTTGCTTGGCAACGTGCAGTTGACCCGGCAACAGCTTCTGAATATGCATTTTTATTCTTTGATATAAAAAATGCAAAAAAAATTAATAGTAAAGAGCTTCCGGCTGATCAGCTGGGTGTAAAAGCAATTAATGATCATATTTTTGAAGTTGAATTAGAGCGTCCAGTCCCATACTTTATTAGCTTAACTGCATTCCCAACATTCTTACCAATTAATGAAGAATTCTTTAAATCACAAGGTAATAAATATGCATTAGAAGATAATAAGCTTATCTATAATGGAGCCTTTACACTAAGTGATTGGAAACATGAACAAAGCTTTAAATTCAAAAAAAATACCAACTATTGGGATAAGAATAATGTGGAACTTGAAGAAATTAACTTTAATATTGTCAAAGACCATTCAACAGCCGTTAACTTATATGAATCAAAACAAATTGATCGACTTACTTTAACATCTGATCTTGTTGATAAATATCGTAAAGATAGTAACTTTAAAGAACGTCCTGATGTTGGGGTACAATTTGTACGTATGAACCAGAAAAATAAAACGCTACAAAATATAAATGTCCGCCAAGCTATTGATAAATCAATAGATAAAAAGGCATTTGTAAATATTCTCTTAAATGATGGCTCTCTTCCTGCTTATTCTCTAGTTCCAAAGAATTTTGCAAAGGGACCAAATGGAAAAGATTTTCGTGAGGAGAATGGCAATTTAACGAAAGAAAATACAAAAGATGCTCAAAAATCCTGGAAGCAAGCAAAACAAGAATTAGGTTCTGATAAAATTTCAATTGAATTATTAACAAGCGATAATGACCTTTCGAAAAAAACTGGTGAATATTTAAAAGAACAGCTAGAGAAAAATTTAGAAGGATTAACAGTAAGTATTAAGCCTCAGCCACGCAAACAACAAGTCACATTATTATTACAAGGAAATTATGATATTGCTATCGATGGTTGGAGCCCTGATTTTGCTGATCCAATTACATTCTTAGAGTTATTTACAACTGATAACCCATATAATTTAGATCACTATTCCAACAAAGAATTTGATGACTTAATCCAAAAAGTGAAAACCGACTTAGCTGGTGATGAAAAGGCACGTTGGGAAGCCTTGAAACAAGCAGAAAAAATCTTATTTAAAGATGCCGTTGTCTCTCCTCTTTACCAAAATGGAACAACATACTTAGAACGTTCCTATGTAAAAGGAGTGGTTGAAGTTGATTTTGCGGGACCACTTAACTTCAAATGGGCTAACATTGAAAAATAAAGTGAAGCGTAAATGCTCAACATGTTATTAACCAAGCAATGAACAAAAAAGCGTATGTAAATACTATCTTGAATAATGACGCTATTCTTGCCGCTAATTTGTTCCTGCTAAATTTGTAAAAAGCCCTTATGGAACATACTTCTGTGTAGAAAATGACGCATTAGTAAAGCTTCAATTATAAGAGAACAGGGTATCCTTTTGAAGGATACCCTGTTTCTTTATGCTTCTTTAACTATGCGTCTCTTTAATCAGAAGAATACCCCCCACAGCGATTAAAGTTACAATTTGTTTGGTGACAATTATAAATAATAGAGAAATAATATTCTTTTTTAAATTCCCATCACCAAATGCTATTTTGAAATAACCACTTGCTGCATACATTACGGGAAATAATTTATTCGAAACACATACATAATTACATAAAAATGGGAAAAACTTATATAGAAGGAACGATACACTAAGGAGGAATATATAATGAGAATTCTACTTTCGGCTTTATTAGCACTTATGCTAGTACCTGCGTTAACAGGTTGTACTACACCAAAAAAGGAAACTCCAACTTCTGATAAGAAAACAACAGACGAAGCTAAAAATGAAGCACCTCAAGACTTAAAACTTAACTTTAACGACTTTCACCTAAATGCTGACTACCAAGATACGAAGAAAGATTATGAAGCGGAGTACAAAAATAAAGGTGCCGACAAAAAGATGGAAGGAAAGATTGAGGATCACAAGACTGATGTAAAACTAACAAGTGACAAAGCTATTGCCAAACTCAGTCCACTTCTACAAAAGTTAACATTTGATAAAAATACACCTGACCAAGAAGTGATTGATCAAGTTGTAGACGTATTTCAACTTGATAAAGATTACCAAAAATTCGATTTAGAAGTTGTTTTCTCAGATGGAACGAAGAAAGAGTATAAGAAGGAAGTAAAATAAAGAAGTAGGCGATTTTGCCTACTTCTTTATTTTTTCACCACATATCGTAAATTAGGTTTAGAATCACTAACATATTCTAGATCAAATACAGATGATTTTTGCAAATAAGAATATAATTGAAATGAATAGAAAGGAGATTAACCATGGATCCATTACTTATGGCAGTTATAGGATTACCATTAACAATCGTAATATTAGTTGTAATCGGCTTCTATAAACTATTTGTAAAAAAGAAAAATATCACTTCCTTTTATACCCCGTTTGATAACATTACCGGCCAAACAATTTCAGAATTTCACGAGGAACAAAAACTCCTAGTAGCTGAGGATGAAGATGAGGATGGAAAGAAGAAAAAATAACCTTGCGCATCGCAAGGTTATTTTTGTGCTTCTTTTTGAAAACGTTTATAGTACGTTGAAGCTGTTGAAAAGTGAACTTCTATATCACGAATTAATGATGATTCCTCATCTTTCGCTAATTTATCTAACTTTTTCATTGCTTGTTCTGTCTCATTTAAGAAACCAACATATAGCTCATGTTCTTGCTCTTTTGACTTAGGCACGCGAATTTCTTTACGCATATGATCAATATCCTCTAGCATACTTTTCGTTACCCTTTGAACATCTTCTTTAAACTGCGCGTGCCCTAATGCCTTCCCGCCTTTTTCCTTTGCTTCTTCCCATAGTTTTACCGCTTCATTTAATTCTTTGTTCATTTTCTCATCGTACTTCTTATGCACATCACGATATACTTTCATATCTTCTTGCTGCTCTGCCGATTGTTCTACTTTTTCTTTTGGTTCTTTTGTATCCTTGTTTCCATTACACCCTGCTAAAAGAAGCATGCTTCCAAGCAAGGCAATACTCCACACTTTCTTCATCTCTTACTCTCCTTTTATCTACATCTACTACTTATCTCCACTTGCTATTATAACGAGAACCATTCAAACTTTGCACTTATGATCCCATTTTTATACACACATCACCATTTTTGTCACAGTATCGTCACTTTATATAGCCAGTATCTCCATAAAGTGAGACTTTAATTACTCCAGAAATAGCGGAAGAAATGAATAATATGATATAGAGCTATTAAATCATGCATTCAAAAAACAATAAAAAACCCGGTAATATACCGGGCTCTCTTAAACGGAAAAATCAGATATGTATTTTTACCGCTTATTATTTATTAACAGTTGTACGACTGCGTTTATATACAAAAGCACCACCAGCAAGCATTACAACGCCAAGTAATGTCAATAAGTTATCACTACTTGAAGCACCTGTTTTTGGAAGAGATTTTGTATGATCTACATTCGTTGTTGTAATAACATTTGTTGGTGTTGGTGTCGGTGTAACCTTTGTTTGTTGATTATTTACCTGATTTGGATTTGGTACTTGTGTATCAGGCTTGTTGCCACTATTCCCTTTACCATCACCATTATTATTTCCACCTGTATTCTTATTATCTTGTTTCTTACAGTCCTTTTGTTCTACTTTCTCAATTGCTACTTGTTTTGTAATTGTTTGATCTCCACGTTTTGCTGTAAATGTAACTTTTAAATCCTTTAAATCTTTAGTTGTTTCTCCAACAACTTGGAAATATAATGCGGATCCTTCTCCACCTTCCATTGCTTTAACTGGAACTGTTGCTGTATTTCCATTCCATTTAATATCTAAGTTCATTGTTCCTTTACCAGTTCCACCTTGCAAAGAACCATCTTTTAGATAATCCGGAATTTCTCCTTGTGTATAATGATCTGGAATTGTTAATTTAATATCTTGCGGAACATCAATTTGCACATCAAAGCCCTTTAACTCATCCATTGTTAAATTTTGAGTCGTTAATAAGAAATCTAATGTAAATTGGTTTTCCTTTAAATTCGGCACACAAGTTGTAGCTTTTGCCTTACCTTCAAAACGTAAATCTTTATTCATCTCGGAAAAATCAATATTCGCACTTCCTTTAATTTTGCCAAGAGGTTCATATCCATCTTTATCAATTAAATATAGTTCGAGATCTTTATTTACTTCTTTTCCAGCTACATTTCCAAGTACAGGTATTTTCACATCTTTTTTAACAGTTTGTCCCGGTTCCATATCTGGTAATGGCAGTGCGATAGCTTCAGAACCATCTTCAAGTTCTAATAAACGAACATCTTTAAATTCTCCATCTAGTCCCTTAGGGATAGCAACACCAAGATATACACCACTTACCTTTTCTTTTGAATTATTCGTCACATTTGCAGTGACATCTAATACATAATGATTTTTTTCTGCATCCCATTTCGCTTTGCCTGCCACACTCCCACTCAATTCAGCAGTAGATATCTGAGTATTCTTTTTTACTTCTCCTACTGGAGGTGTATTTGCTGGTTTTGATTGATTTGCAGCTTGTGTTTTTTCTGGTTCACTCTTCACATTCGACTCGTTCTTTTGTTCTTTTTCAGCTTCTTTTACTGGTTCAACTTTCTTCTCTGGAGCAGGCTGTTGTTTTTGTGAGCCTGTCTTCTCTTGTTGTTGTACATCTTTAGATTCTTCTTTCTTTACTTCCGTATTACCTTGTTTCTGCTGTACTTGCTCACCGTTTACTGTCGGATTCTTGATGTCATTTTGCTTTGTAGTTACCTTTTCTTGATTTTGCATCTGTGCTTCTTTTACAACTTCCTCAGGTGCCGCCAACGCCACAACAGGAGAAAAAGCTAAAAGTGATACAAGAGTTACGGCACTTACTTTCTTCAGCATACTAACACTCCTTATCTCATTTTTGTCCTAGTTTATGGATTTCATAGTTTCATTGAATAATAAAATACAAAGAATTCCATAAGTTAGATCCCATATCCATTATAAGGAAATAAGTGAACAAAAACAATTAATTTATCGAATAATGCGATTTTTTAGATTCTATATATTCACATTTCAACCAAGATCTTTACAGCCTTTATTGGTGAACCATATTTTATTTGGCTACTTGTTCGTTCAGAAACAATAAAAAAAGCTGCAACCATACGTTGCAGCTTTTTTTATTCCTCTAAATCTTGCTTTTCTTGCAGTGCAAACTTCTTTTCACTAGGCTTTGCCATAAAGATATAACATAAAACTGCTCCCACTTCACATAAAGCAATCACAATTCCCATAGGAAGTGCTGTATTACTGCCTCCAATCCCTACTAAAGGCGCAACAAGCGCTCCAGAAATAAACTGTAACAATCCAAGCAACGCTGAAGCTGTTCCAGCAGCTTGTTTTTGATTTTTCATCGCTAGTGAAAAACCTGTCGTTGATACAACCCCAACGCTTGATACAACAAGGAATAATGAACATAAAACACCAATTAATCCAATTCCTAATACAATTGTGAGAAGTAAGGAGATACCACCAGCAGCTGCAATTCCAATGCCAGCTACAAATAAAGCTTTCTCACTTAGCTTCCCTGCCAAACAGCCGGTAATTTGGCTGGCAATAATAATACCAATACCATTAATAGCAAAGAATACGCTAAATTCTTGCGGTGATGCCCCGTATATATTTTGCAACACAAACGGAGAACCAGAAATATAAGCAAACATTGCCGCTGACACTAAGCCCTGCGACAAGGCATACCCCATAAATAAGCGATCTTTCAGCAAATTCCTATATGTCGCTAATGTTCCTACTAAACCGCCTGTTTCCCTCTCTTCAAGAGGTAATGTCTCACGTAACACAAACGTAGCGGATACTAACATAAATATACTTATCGCTCCAAGGACGATAAAAACTCCGCGCCACGATGTAAATTGTAACAATTGTCCTCCAATAATTGGCGCTAAAATTGGTGCTGCTCCGTTTACTAACATAAGCAGCGAGAAAAATTTTGTCATCTCAGAACCTGAGTACATATCACGTACCATAGCACGAGATATAACAATACCAGCTGAACCTGAAGCTCCTTGTAAGAAACGTAAAAGAACTAGACTCCAAATAGATGGCGCAACCGCACAAAGTAAAGAAGATGCAACATACATAATAAGAGCAATAATAAGCGGTTTACGCCGTCCATAAATATCACTAATTGAGCCAACAAATAATTGTCCAACCGAAAGCCCTAATAAACATGCTGTTAAAGTAAGCTGAGCAAGAGAAGCATTTGTTTGTAAATCATCCGTTAATTTTGGCAACGAAGGCAAGTACATGTCAATGGACAATGGCCCGATTGCTGTTAATGTCCCTAATACAAGAATCATCCATAACCTGTTGGCTTTTACAGGTTTATATACATCGTGATTAATTTCATTCACTTCCATCATTCACCCTTTCTATTATAAGTTCTAAATTGTAACAATTATAGTTACAACATTGATGTACGTCAAGTATATCGTACTTTTCTATATAACGAAATGAAAAAAGCGATAGAGTCTCTATCACTTTACTTTTCCGTTTCTATCTGTGTTGCTAACAATCGCTCCCTTTTCTTAGCTAAACAAGAAGTTGGAAAACGATAACAAACTTGTAATTGAGTGCTATCTTAATACAAAGGTCTTTTTCTTATCCATTGCGTCGCAACCCATTTTTCACCTTTAATAACAGGTTCACCGCCATGTAGAGTGAGCTTGTTTAATGATGCATCCTGATAAAAATATTCGAAATATACCGCCATTCCTTTTTTCGGAGATACAGAAAGATTGAGTTTGGGAAAGACAGTCTCTCCGCCTTCTTCTACATGATTTAGGTACATGACAAGGGTACTAATACGATTATTGTTTGCTGCCGCACTGTTTTCTGCAAAAAAATCATAATGCGCTTTATATTCTTGACCAACTGTATACTTTAAAATATGTAACCCTTCCCCATTTTCAACAGGAACATTCATAATTGAAGCGATTCGTCTTTCAATTCTAGTAACGACCTCACTTTCTTCTAAAAACGTACCACTACTCGTCCGAATGTTATTTATTTCACGCGAAACACCAATTTTAGAACGTTTCATTTTATTTTTAGACATTTCAATTAACGTTTCACACTCTTCATCACTTAATACATTTTCTAACACGACAATAAGAGGCTCTTCTAATCTTGAAATAATTTGGATTTCTCTATCTTCTGTTACAATTGTGTTTCCAATGTGGTTAAAAATCGTTAGTTCCTTATTTTCAACTCTTTGATTTTCCATTGTTCTTCTCCCCATCTCTCTTAAAAATGATTAGACATCATAAATATATCATACTTTTCTTTCTATTCTCCCTTTTTTAAAAATTAAGACGAGGACTGTTATGTTGTATTCCAATATTCAATTAAAGAGCATTTTAGATCGAGAAATAGTTTTTGTAAAAGAGTAGTTAATAAAAATCACCTCATAAGCTTTTAATTTATAATAAACAAGAAGAATCCACCAAAAAGGGAACTACCCCCTGTCAAGTAGACAGTAAAAATACTCCCCTTAGATAAACAGATTTTTATTTTTTATCCGTCTACCTAATAGGGAGCATATCACTTTAAATCTGCTTTAAAAGATTCCAATTATTATACCGTAATTTTCACTGCTCTCACTCTTAAAAAACAAAAGCATCCGTTCACTTGTTTTAATACTAAGCAAACGGATGTTGAACTTCTATATTTAAACGACTTTATTGTCACTCTACAATACATGTAGCTTTAAAATAAAGTTTAAATAAACGAACAAAAGAAAAGAGCGTATTAAAAAAAAGATCGATCAAAACATGCTCTTCTTGTTTTAATTTGAATGATTCTTTTAAAAAAAAGTTTAATCGTTTTGTACCCCTTATTCAGCAGAAGCACTCCGCTTAACAAGATTTTGTTAACAAGTTTTGTTTAGTGCTTTATTTTTCTAATACTCTTAAAAATTAACTACTGCATATTTTTATTGAACTCTAATTGATTTTGAATTCCTGACCTATCAATTTGAATCCAATACTCTGAAATTTTCCCATCGTCTATTCTATACACCGCACTTGCCATTTGAATTATTGGGAGTCCTGTAGGTTGATATCCATCGATTTCTCCTAGGTGTGTACCTACTTGTTTCCAACGTACATATACTTTACTTCCTTGTACTAAAAACTCTTGAATTTCTAAAGAAAAATTACCATATACTTCAATCATCTCTCTTACATGTTCAGCATAATCTTTAGGAGTTCTGCAAACTGTTTGTTCTTCTTCAGATACAATTTGATGTGCCAATACTTTTTCTGCCATTAATTGATTTGAATAGTCAGGATTATTCCCCGAACGTACTTCTTCAAAAAATTTTCTAACAATTTGTTCTGGCGTCATTTAAAAACCCTCTTATTAATAAATCCAATATTAATCATAAAACCCTAAAATCTTTCATACTTTCTCCAAGAATATAGTGTGAAAACCACATCAAATTCTGCTTCATAATAGCCACATTAATTCCTGGCTGATCAGAACTATATGCCATTCCTTTAAATATAATTAATTCTGTATCAACTTCCATATCCCTTAACCCTTGATATAGCTCATATGCATTTGGAGTTGGAACTCTTGCATCCTTTTCACCATGTTGGATTAAGGTGGGAGTACAGGCTGATTTAATATATTTCATTGGTGATGTTTTAGTATATATCTCTGGATCATTCCATGGATTATTTCCTAAATACATCCTAATAAAGTAAGGTATATCTGTATTTACATAATGGGTACTCCAATTAGTAATGCCACCTCCAACTGAAATAGCTTTAAATCTACTACTAAATGTAGAACAGAAAGCTGATATATATCCCCCGTTGCTCCATCCCATAACCCCTACTCTATCTTTATCTGCAATCCCTTTGTCAACTAGTTTATCCACTCCAGATATAACATCATCGTAGTTAGCAATTCCCAGTTTTCTATAGTTTGCTTTTAAGAATTCATTACCATAACCAGAACTTCCCCTGTAGTTTGGTTCTAAAACTATAAAACCTTTTTCGATAAACTGTTCAATAGGATATTTCTCATTAAAACAGTCTGAAAATATTGGAAAGGACGCCCAAGCCGGACCACCATGGATTACCACTAATAAGGGATATTTTTTATTTGCGTCAAACTCTACTGGGGTTGATAAAACTCCCTCTATTTCAAGGCCATCACTACTTTGCCATGAGATTATCTCCCTGTTACTTTTAAGCTTTCCTTTGAAAAAGCTATTTTCATTCGTTATTTTTTTATCGTCTAAATAGATTTCAAAGGTTTCATTTGTTATAGCCTTATTATAAGATATATGATTTCCATCCCTTGTTATAGAAGCATCCACTATAAAGCTATCTACTTTTTCACTTAACATTTCCACAGTGCCATCCTCAGATAACAACGCAATAAGATAATTCGTTTTATTCTGCCATCTAATTAAAATTCCTCTAGCTGTCCACCGTAATGGAATAACCGTACTATCAAAATCTGTTAAAGGTTGAATTAGCTCTCCATTATTAATATCATATATCTCTAATGTACTGTCTTGTATATGGGTCTTATAGTAATCCTTCTCCCTTATGCTTGCTGAGTAACATATTTTGCTTCCTTCAGGAGAAAAGCAAACGCTCCCCCCCAACAACTTATCTATATTCATCTTTTGTAGCTCTCCAGCTTTAATATCTAATATGTATAGATCTCCATTAATATAATCTTCCATATCTGGGCTTGGTGTAGCCATAAATACAACCTTTTTCCCATCATTTGAAATATCAAATTCATGGATATGAAAATCCTTCCCATCAGTTAGTTGATAAACAACGCTATTTTCGTGTTCATATTTATCATTTTGTATCACTTTTTCTATTTCAATGTAATATAAACAATTATTCTGGTATTCCTTACCTATATGATGGAAATTTCCATATAGTTCCTTACGTTTCTTTATCACCTCAGATTCTTTTGACTGTGCAACATAATAAAAACCCTTGCCAGTAGACTCCCATTTGAAATTACTGACCCCTTCTTTTTCATCAGTAATTTGAACCCCACTATAACCATCTATTGACTTAACAAAGATCTGATTTTTCTTATTATCCCCGTCACCAACTGGGCTAAGGTATGCGATATTCCTAGAATCTGGAGACCATAATGGGTATGTACTATCTATATCCTTAGTTGTTAATGGGTAACTCTGCCCCTTATCTTTTTCATATATCCATACATGATTCCTATATTTATTGTCTTTCCAGTTAGCTGTCTTCTTGACAAATGCTACGTTTTTGCCATCATCACTTATGTTTGTATCTGATAAGGTTGGCAATGAAATAATCTCTTCTATACTTAGATATGTTTTTTCATTCATTTTCATTAATAAACCCCCTCTTAATGTCTAGTAATCTAATTTGTCCAATTATTCAGTTAAATAAATATATTTTTCCCCAAGTCCGACAGAAATTCATGCTGTCTGTTTGTTTTTATTCCTTTTAAACGAGTTGAACGACCCTTTGAAGATACATCTTGAATCTTTAACCAAGGTTTATAATCTACTCCATACCGGTTCCTCGACCTTGTTTAATCCACTGTTCGATCGCAGATATTCTTTTTCTTTTCGACATAAAAACACCCCTTTAGATAATCATATCTAAAGGGGTGGAAACAGTGCAACTTTATTTCAAATCTACAATACAATTATTAATTTCCCAATCTCCTACTCAACAGTAACAGACTTAGCTAAGTTACGAGGCTTATCAACATCACACTCGCGGTGAAGCGCTGCGTAGTATGAGATAAGTTGTAATGGAACAACTGCTACAAGCGGTGCTAATGCTTCATGTACAGCTGGTAGTACGAAGCTGTCGCCTTCCATTTCTAAGCCTTTCATTGAGATGATACATGGGTTTGCTCCACGTGCTACTACTTCTTTTACGTTACCGCGAATTCCAAGGTTTACGTGCTCTTGCGTAGCAAGTGCGATAACTGGTGTACCTTGTTCAATTAACGCGATTGTACCGTGTTTTAATTCTCCACCAGCAAATCCTTCTGCTTGGATGTAAGAAATTTCTTTTAGCTTTAACGCACCTTCTAATCCTACGAAGAAGTCTACGCTGCGTCCAATGAAGAAACAGTTGCGTGTTGTTGCTAAAAATTGTTTTGCAAGTGCATCCATTTCTTCTTTTTGATCACAAAGTACTACCATTGCATTCGCTACAAGACCTAGTTCGTGTGTTAAATCAAAATCAAGAACTTCGCCTTTTGCTTTCGCAATATCAGCTGCTAGGATTGAAAGCACTGCAAGTTGAGCTGTGTAAGCTTTCGTAGAAGCAACTGCGATTTCTGGCCCTGCATATAGAGGTAGTGTATAGTCAGCTTCACGAGAAAGCGTAGAACCTGGTACGTTTGTAATTGTTAATGCTTTATGACCCATTTCACTTGTTTGTACAAGTACTGCACGGCTATCTGCAGTTTCACCACTTTGTGAAATGTAAATGAAGAATGGTCTTTCTGTTAATAATGGCATATTGTAAGAGAATTCACTTGCTACGTGTACTTCTACAGGTACTTTTGCAAACTTCTCGATGAATTGCTTTCCAACAAGACCAGCATGGTAACTTGTTCCACATGCAATAATATAAATACGATCGCTATCTAAAATCGCATTACGGATGTCTCCATCTAATTCGATTTCGCCATTTTCATTTTGATATTTTTGAATGATATTACGGATTACAAGTGGTTGCTCATCAATTTCTTTAAGCATGAAATGAGGATATGTTCCTTTTTCAATATCACTTGCATCTAATTCCGCTGTAAACGGTGCACGTTCAATCGTTTCACCTTGTAAGTTTTTAATTGTAATGCTTTCTTGTGTTACAATTACCATTTCTTTATCCATTAATTCGATAAATTGATCTGTAACTTGTAACATCGCCATTGCGTCGCTCGCAACAACATTAAAGTTGTCACCAACACCTACTAATAGCGGGCTTTTGTTTTTAGCAACATAAATCATGTTTGGATTTTCAGCATCAAGTAATCCAATCGCATAAGAACCATGTAAAATGGATAACGTTTTACGGAATGCATCTTCTACACTTAACCCTGTGCTTACTTGCTGTTCCATAAGCTGTACGATAACTTCTGTATCAGTCTCACTTACAAACGTTACATCTTGAAGATATTCTTTTTTCACTAATTCATAGTTTTCAATTACACCATTATGAACTAGCGTAAAGCGCTTTGATGTACTTTGATGCGGATGTGCGTTTACAGTGCTTGGAACACCATGTGTAGCCCAGCGTGTGTGACCGATTCCCACGCTTGCTGCCACGTTCTCGTCTACGATTTCACGAAGTTTTGCAATACGGCCTTTTTCTTTGTATACAACAATACCGTTCTCTGCCTGTACTGCAATACCTGCTGAATCATATCCGCGGTATTCTAGTTTCTCTAAACCTTTTAATAAAATTTCCTTTGCATCTTGCTCTCCAATAAATCCTACGATTCCACACATGTTTAGTCGCCGTTACAAATGCTTACATTGCTATGCGAACATGTAACGACATAGTCCGATCCCATTCATTATTTAAATATAAAAAACGGATTACATATTGCTAGCCCTGTAAGTCTGTAACGGCTTTCACCTTCCTCTCGATTGGGTTTCAGTCCGTATATACTTATACAGCTAGTATTCATCCGTTCCTTTTCTCTCATCAAACCTTTACCTTTGTCCACCGAGTCACCTTGGTGATTTAAGTAAAAGCTTTCGGTTGTGATGAACAACCGGGAGTCATCCGCCGAAATCTCGATAAAACTCCTCCTCGTCAACTACACAACTTGTAGTTCTGGCGCTTTTATAATTCCTTATATTTACTTTGAGAAAAAGAACAAGACCATCTTATAACAAACAACATAAACCGTCAATGAAATTTTTTCATTGTCTATAAAACATATGAAAAAGGAGCACAAATCGTGCTCCTTTTTCATATAAAATCAGCTAATTATTCAGCTCCAACTTCAGCTTTCACAACTTCTACAATACGATGTACATATCCATCACAAATTTCTTGTGTTGGTGCTTCTGCCATTACACGAATAAGTGGTTCTGTTCCAGAAGGACGAACAAGAATACGGCCGTTTCCGTTCATTTCTTCTTCCACCACACGAATAATTTCTTTAATTTTTTCATTTTCTAATGCTAATTTTTTATCCGTTACACGAACGTTTACTAATAGTTGAGGGAACTTTGTCATTTCACTCGCAAGCTCAGACAATGGCTTTTTCGTCATCTTCATAATATTTACAAGTTGAAGCGCACTTAACATTCCGTCTCCAGTTGTAATGTAATCAAGTAAGATAATATGACCAGATTGTTCCCCACCAAGATTATAACCGCCGCGCTTCATTTCTTCCATTACGTAGCGATCACCAACTGCTGTCTTATTACTTGTAATACCGTTTGCTTCTAGTGCTTTATAGAATCCTAAGTTACTCATAACAGTTGAAACAACTGTGTTATGTTTTAACTGACCAGTTTCTTTCATATATTTCGCACAAATGTACATAATTTGATCGCCATCAACAATGTTTCCTTTTTCATCTACTGCAATTAAACGGTCTCCATCGCCATCAAATGCAAGTCCAATATCCGCACCTTTTTCTTTTACTAGTTCAGCTAAACCTTCTGGATGTGTAGAGCCAACACCCTCGTTAATGTTCATACCGTTTGGTGATGTTCCCATCGTAGAGATGTCAGCTTCTAAGTCTGCGAATAAATATGGTGCTAAAGAAGACGTTGCTCCGTGTGCACAATCTAAAGCAATATGTAAACCAGAGAAGTCTTCTTCTACAGTTTGTTTAATGTATTGTAAATACTTTTGTCCACCTTCGAAGTAATCGTTCACTTGTCCAAGCTCTGTTCCTGTCGGACGTGGTAATTCATCTACTTCTTTATCTAATAAAGCTTCAATTTCTGCTTCTTGTTCATCAGTTAGTTTGAATCCATCTGAGCCAAAAAATTTAATTCCGTTATCTTGCACTGGGTTATGAGATGCTGAAATCATAACACCCGCTTGTGCATCTAGCGCCTTTGTTAAATACGCAACCCCAGGAGTTGAAATAACACCAAGACGCATAACTTCTGCTCCAGTTGATAATAGACCTGCTACTAATGCACCTTCTAACATGTGACCAGATACACGTGTATCTCGGCCAATAATAACTTTTGGACGATCTATATCTTTTGTTAATACATATCCTCCAAAACGTCCAATTTTAAATGCTAGTTCAGGCGTCAATTCCTCATTCGCGACACCGCGCACACCATCTGTACCAAAATATTTACCCATTGCTATTCGCTCCTTTTTCTTGCTCTTTTTGATTTTCTACTTCATTCTGTTTGCCTTGTTCCTTGTCTTTCTCATTTGGTTTTTCTATTTCATTCTCTTTGTCTTCTGGTGAATCTGGTTGTTCTGGTTGTTCTGGCCTTCCTTGTACTTCTTGCTCTGAATTTTCTTTTTTCACAAGGGTTACCTTTGCATTTTTTTGTTTTGTCTCTATTGAAACATTATTAGGGCCGCTAACCTGAATTGGAATATCGTGCGTCCCAGAAGATAGATTTTGTAGATTAATTGACGCTGTTATTTGTTCTGCTGTTATTTTATCTACTATACTGGCTTCTCCTGAAATATCAACGCTTATCTTTCCACCTTGTGGAGAAAGCAATTGTAAGGTGAATTCATCTGACAATCCATTTTTTCGTATAGAAATGCCCTCTATTGTCTTATGCTTTGTATTTTTTTGCTTTTGTACTTCGACGGAAACTTTCACTTGACTAGGGTTTACATTTGTTACACCTTTCGGTAATAAAACAGAGGCATCGAATGTTGTAGATTCCGTAATTTTACTAAGATCTACTTCGACGCCCTCCAAGGACTTTATAGTGTCCAAAACATCTTTTGGTCCTGATATTGTCACTTCATTTGGTTCGATACCGATTTTTGTAACAGCTAACCCTTCAGGTACACTTCCTTTTTTTGAATAAGTTAGTGGCACAGTTTTTTCAATATTATTTGTCGTAGTTGGATTTGAAACTGGGATCGTAACACTTACTTTAGAAGGTGTTGTTTGTAAGTCTAGTTTCTTACCATCTTCATCATATAGTACAATTTCGGCTGTCTTTGTTACTGTTTTTGTTATCCCCTTCAAATCAACATATGCCCTGACAAGAGCAACTTTTGCTAGCTCCTCTTCTGTACCAATAACCTCAACAGTTCCTGGTTTAATAGTCGGCTTTTCAACCATACTACCTCCTGGCATTTGACTCTCATTCGAATACTTCACTTCCACAGGAAATGACTTCTTCGCCTTACTTTGGATTGTAACTTTAACTTTCGCCGGTTGAACCGTTACTTTTAAGTTATTTTCCATCCCGGTATACTTTAAAGGCACTTCGTATGTTCCTGTAGAATATCCACGTAAATCTACAGATACACCAAACTCACGTTGTGACCTTGCTGCAGTAATTACGTTTTTGGGTCCTTCCAATTTTACTTTTACATACTTTGGAATACCACTTACAATATATTTATCTTCATCATAGTTTACTGCTACTACAATGTTAGACACTGTTTCTGTTATATCACTTGTTGGAAAAGGTGATGCATTCTTATTCTCTGTCATGTTTTTATCCGACAAATTCGTTGACATGTAAAGCATTAACGCCAATAGTAATGAAATTCCTTTTAAAAACCAGTGGTTCTCCATCAGCTTATCCATGACGCTTTCTCCTCCAATTCCAATTCCATAAAGATGAAGAAGTTGTCTTCACATTCCCACTGAACTCTGCTAAAAGCATCTCTTTCAACTGTTCGACTTTTAAATCACGATGTAATTCCCCATTTTTAGTTAAAGAAATTTGACCTGTTTCTTCTGATACAACCACTGTAATGCTATCAGTTACTTCACTAACTCCCATCGCAGCTCGGTGACGCGTTCCTAATTCTTTTGATATGAACGGACTTTCCGATAATGGTAAGTAACAAGCTGCTGCTTTAATCGTATTCCCTTGCATAATAACCGCTCCATCATGAAGCGGTGTATTGGGGATAAAGATATTAATAAGCAGTTCTGATGACACATTAGCATTTAAAGGAATCCCGGTTTCTACATAATCTCCCATCCCAGTCTCTCTAGATAATGTAATAAGCGCACCAATGCGTCGTTTACCCATATATTCAGTTGCCTTTGCCACAGCATTCGCAACGATTTCATACTCTTCTTCTTCCTGACCAATTGCACGAGAGAACAAACTTCCTCTTCCTAATTGTTCAAGCGCTCTTCTAAGCTCGGGTTGAAAAATAATAATCACTGCTAGGAATCCCCATGTCAAAGCTTGGTCCGTGAGCCACTGCAACGTATGCAACTCAAATAAATAACTTAATATACGGACGATAATAATAACTGTAATCCCTTTCAAAAGTTGAACGGCTTTTGTACCTCGGATTACATGAATTAGCTTATATATAACAAACCACACAACGGCGATATCTAATATCGTACTGAGATATTTCAAAAAGTTCATATCTCCAAAAGGCATGCTAACCCTTCCTCCTACTTATGAGCAATTTTATCCATATACTGAAATATTATTATTCTGCTCTATATGTATGTATTTACAACAACTAGTTAATTATACCATACATGAAAGAAACGACAATTACAAACGACGTTACCCCTCATGGTATAAATTGGTAAGATGTCAAACTTTATTGTAAGGCAGTATAATATAACTTATTATTATACTCTTATTTTAAAATAAAAAAAGAAACGTTTCATTAAATTCAGGTAACATGTAAAACAGGAGAGTCATTCTATTCTAGGAGCTAATTATCCTTTTGTATTTAAAATAGAAGTTGAGTGTAGTAAATACTATAAAATGCAGATAGGTACATTTGTTTTTATATGGAGAGATAGAGTCTGCGTGTAAAGATCTTAAAGCAACAATAATAACCTGTAAACATTTTCGGGTGAGATACGATTAAAGATGCATAATAAGGAAAGCCTTCTTATGAAAGTTTCAGAGATGGATGTTGATAAGAATAGCAAGGATACACTTCCATATAAAACACCTCTACCACAGTGCTGAGCACTGTGGTAGAGGTGTTTTATACTTTAGCGTTTTTTACCATTAGATGAGATAACTGTTTTATACCAATAAAAACTCTTTTTCTTTATTCTTCTTAAGTCTTTTAAATCATTTTCACCACGATTTACATATATAAAACCATATCTTTTCCTAAAACCTTGATGAGTAGAAATTAAATCAATTGCTGCCCATGGACAATAACCAATGACATCCACGCCAGCTACAATTGCCAATTCCATTTGTTCTATATGTTTACTTAAATACTCAATTCGATAATCATCATGAACTGAACCGTCTTCATTAACCTTATCATATGCACCTATTCCATTCTCTGTAACAATAATAGGTAGATTATAACGATCGCTAACTTCTCTTAACGTAACACGGAAGCCAATTGGATCAATCTCCCATCCGAAGTCTGTTAATTCCAGATATTCATTATCATCACCCATAAAGAAACCTTCTTCACCTACTTCAATTTGTTGATCACCACCGCTATCAATTACAAAATTCTCATCATACTCACTAACGGTTATTGAAGAGTAATAGTTAAAAGCAATATAATCTGGTTTGGAGCTAGATAAAATCTCCATATCTCCATCTAATATGACAGGTTCGATATTTTTACTTTCCATAAAATTCCAAGCTGTTTTGTTATAACGTCCATGTACAGCCATATCTAGATATAGCCAATTTCGAATTGCATTACAATTTTGAGCTGCAATAATATCATTAGGTTTACATGTTTTAGGATAAACATAGCTAATATTGGGTGCCGGCCCAATTTTAGCATCCGGTATCATCTGATGACATAAGTTAGTAACTTTAGCCTCTGCTAAGAGCATATGATGATTTTGTTGATATAACTCTTTTTGAGATAATACAGATGTACCAATCGCTCCACCATGTAAAATCATCATATTTTGCTCATTAATTGTTAGCCAATGCTTAACCCGATCACCAAAACGTTCAAAAAGAATTTCACAATAATTCACAAAAGCATCAATGGTAGAACGATTGCTCCACCCACCATTTTTCTCCAATTCATACGGCAAATCAAAATGATACATCGTCACTAGTGGTATTATCTTATGTTTCAGTAATTCATCAATTAAATTACTATAGAACATAACGCCCTTTTCATTTATTTCTCCCACACCACTTGGAAGAATACGTGTCCAAGCTATGGAAAAGCGATAAGTTTTTAATCCTAGTTCGGAAAAAAGCCTTATATCTTCTTTAAAGTTATGATAATGGTCACTACAAACTTTAAAATCAGATGTGTCTTCAGGAATAGCTTTCATATCTTGAATAGAAAGCCCTTTTCCATCTTCATTATAGGCACCCTCTACTTGGTAAGCACTTGTGGAAGCTCCCCATAAAAAGTCTTTTTTAAATGTAGTCTTAAGCATATTCTTACCTTTCCTTACCAAATTTAATTATCCACCTTATTTATCCATAGATTAATAATCATTGTTTTTCTGAAATTTTTTCATAAACACTAATAAACTCTTCTGCTATTATCTTAAATCCTTCTGCACTCATAAGTTGATCTTCAGCATGAGCTAATAATAAACTTACTTCTACTTTTCCCCCACTTGCTTCTTTACTAATTAGTCCAGCATGTGCCTTATGCCCTTGAATAAAAGATTCAGCACCTTCTTCGATCAATTCTTTTGCCCGTTCGAAATCACCCTTTTTCGCTTCTTGTACTGCTTCAATATATGATGAACGAGCACTACCTACTGCAGATATAATTTGAAATACAATATATTCATGTTGTTCCATGACTCTTCCTCCAACACATTTTTATTTTTTAAATACACATTTCATACTTAGTATTATTAGTTATTTGTTGCTGCTTTTTGTTCTGCCTCATAAGCTTTCTTATCTCCAATTTTAAAGAACGGATAATATAATAAAATCTGAGAAATAATGATGATAATGGTCATTAAAAGAAGTAACCATCCACCAGAAACATAAGCTGCAAAAGGCGCAGGTGTTACCCATGGTAATTCTATTAGTGGATTATAGGTAGATAGAATCCCGGTGATCTTTAGGAAAACAAGACCGATTAACCCACCAACTAATGAAGAGGTTACCAATGGAATAAAATAGATTGGATTTAGGACAAGCGGCAACCCAAAAACAAGCGGTTCATTTATGTTAAAAATATTTGGTACAATACCGATTTTCCCGAGCGATTTATATTGTTCTGATTTCGCAAATAACATATTTATAGCTAAACCTAATGTATTTCCTGTTCCACCAACTACAACCGCAAAGTGCATAAGGCTAAATGCTAAATAAGGGATTTCTGAAACAGGTGTTCCTGAAGCAAAAGCTGTAATAGCTGCCGTAAATAGAGGAGCAGTCGCACTATACCATACATTTATGATTGGTGCTGGATGTAAACCAAAGAACCAACACAAATTCATAAACGTAAATATACCAATAACCGACCAAACAGAAGATCCAATTACTTTTACAGGTAGTGATACAACTTGACTAACAAAATTAAAGATATTTTCATATGGAGTATAACCAAATATCACTCTGACAAAGAAAATGATGGTAAAGATAATGATTGAGATAAATACTGGATTAATTGCATCAGCTACCATAGGTGGTACTGATTCCGGTAATTTCACCCCAATATTTTTTCTTGTTAATGCACAGTAAAGTTTACTTGTCAAAACACCAACAAACATTGCTACAAATATTCCGTCACTTCCTAAATATTGAGTGAGGATAGCTGGAACCTGTTCTTCTCCTACCTTAACAGACATTGGCATTAAACATAGGAAACTACCTAATGCAATTACGCCGGCTACCATTCCATTCATGCCTTCTTCTTTCGCATAAGAATAAGCAATAATTACAACCATATAAACAGCTAACAAACTCAATGTTGCACTTATCATATCTTGCATATGTGTATATAAACCAGCTTGATTAATTAGATCTTTCCACCATTTAAACGGCAAGTTACCTAAAATAGCGAATAATGTAACACCGATAGTAACAGGAATTGTCATCATCATCCCTGATGTAATTGCGTTGACAACTTTGCTATTTCCGAGATAATTTGTCAGTGGTGTAATTATTCGTTCTAGTCCGTTTCTCGTCATCTCTAAAAACTTCATGTTTACCACCCATATTTTTAGATTTTATTTCGTTTTCTCTTTCCCCTTTTCAACATAGCTCATATCGTTTACAGACTGAACTGTATATTTACCATCTTTATATACAACTTTTGAAACACTTGCATTATCTAGACCACCATCAAGATTATTAAGTGATTCAGGAGAGATTGTATATAACAGCGCCATTAACGATATTCCATGTGATACAACAAGTGCATTACCGCCTCCCTCTTTAGCTACTTCTTCTACAATTTTATCGATTTCTTTTCTTACCCTTTTTGAAACTACTTCCGCACTTTCGGCCTGTTTACTTTTATCAATCTTAGCTGCAGTATTAAGCATAATATCAACATCGAAATTATTCCTAAATTCCTCTAATGTCATATTATTAGCTTTTGCAAGTGTCTCGTAAAAAGTATGATTCAGTTCTCCTTCAAACTCACCAAAACATACTTCCCGCAAGTTTTTCCGCTGAACGATATCTATGTTTTTATTTTTGTTTTGATCTAGCACGATCTTTGCAGTTTCTACAGCGCGTCCACTATCACTGCTATACACTTTTTCAAATTGTACTCCTTTCAAACCTTTACCAAGGTACTCTGCCACTTCAATTCCATCTTTAGTAAGAGGCGCGTCAGCCCACCCCTGTACTCTATCAGTCGTATTCAGCATCGTTTCCCCATGCCTTACCAAATAAAGTTCAACAGGTTTTTCTTCTTTTTTCTCTTTCACTTTTTGGTCTTCATTTGCTGAACATCCAAATAATGAAACCGTTAAAGAAATTAACAAGCAAATTGATAATATTTTTTTACTCATCATGAAATCTCCTTATGGGCTTATAAAAATAGGCATGCACCACTCACATGAGTAGAATGATATTTTTATAATGAAGATATTTAAAAATGATTTTGACTGATTAAACAACCAATTTATTATTTCTCTATCCTGCAAGGCTCCCTACTACCACACATAGAATTGGAAATTTCCTTATCTATTTCAGACGATGATCTTCCTCAGAATATGTACTTTTCATAACTGAATAAATCGTCTAAAGCTCGTTAATCGTTCTCAACGTATACACTTTTAATCGCCTAAAATATTTTTCACTTGTTCAATTACTTTTTTTCCATCTAACATGCCATAAGCTGACATATCAATCACTTCAATAAGCTTTTCTGGCAATTGACCTTTCACAGTATTTAAAGCATATCGAACCTGAGGTCCTAATAAAATAATGTCTGCCGCTTGTCCAACATTCTTTGCTTCAGCTAATGGATAAGCATTAATTTCACATTCATAGTTTATTTCTTCTGCGTATCCTCTCATTTTGTTCATCAACATACTCGTAGACATACCTGCATTACATAAAAGAACAATCTTTTTCATATTTATTACCTCCACTGTTCACTATTATTGAAAGCGCCTTCATTACAAGTTCACTATAAAATATGGTCTAAGACCAGGGTCAATATCTTTTTGGAATTTTGTTTACCTTAAATTTTCTATATACATAAAATGAATTGAATGCGAGCTGAAAAGTACATGCTTTTCAGTTATCAAAAAAACAGTAGTTCAATTACGTTTAAACTACTGTTTTTTAATGTTCTCACTTTTCACACCAACAAATTAAGTGCTAATCATTGAATATATTGAGTTGTCTCTTTACAACAGTTAGTCGAATGCCTTTAAAATAGATCATTCAAATTCAATTTGAACAATGGACTTCTATCTTCCCTAGTTATATGGAGACTTACTTGCCAATTTCACTCTGCAAAGGTTAAATAATTTCCATAGAAACAAGAAAAATCTATACCTATTTTACTTTTCACCTTTACTTATAATAGGAAGCATAATGATATAATGTTCAATTACCCTCTCTTGCTCTTTTGTCTCACAAACGTATCGACATAAAATATCCCCGTTAAGATTATAGCCAAGGTTCTCAATGATCTGTAATGGTTCTTCTAAAATTAGGTTGGATAAGGGCTCATTCGCCTCTTTTTCATATAAATAATTCAAACACTCCCCCATATCAACTTGTAAAACTGATTCATCAATAGGCAATTCGTATTCTCTCATTTTCATTTCAGGGATGGCCATTACCCAATAACTGTCACAAATCGTTTTCAGTTTATATTGTTCAAGTGGAATGTATAGTGCTGGATAGACTGTTGGCAAAAATGATAGCCATTCTTTTAACAGAGGATTTACACATAATGTTCCTTTATCTAAATGAATATGTCTTAGAAGATAATAGGTTTCAGTTGACTCTATAAACCATTGTCTATCTTCTTTTTTATATTTTTTTAATAAGCCCATAAACTCATTAATTTGTTTTATTTCTAACTCCAACTTTTTTATTGTTTCTTCTTTTTCAGTTATTTTGTCATTGCATTTTTTTATCATGTCATCTAATTCTAAACCATTAAAAATAGATCCAATTTCCTTAACATGAAATCCCATTTGGCGGAAATTTTTAATGGCTAAAAATATTCCAAAATCCTCATATGTATAAAATCTAAAACCCGTATCTTTATCTTTTTGCGGTTTTAGGAAACCCTTCTTTTCATAAAACCTTAGCGCATCTATCGAAACTCCAAATTCCTTTCCTACTTCTCCTATTTTATATTTCTTCACATATATCACCTCCAAGTCCATAGTTCCTGCTATCATTATTTAACAAATACCTTCATAAACAGTGTAGCAAGTTTTAAAAACAATTACATAAAAAATAGACAACTTAACGGACACAACACAATCGTTTCTCTATCAGATATTACCGAAAGAGTACCCCTACTTCAAACGAAGTGAAGTGGGGGAGTATTCATTAGAAAACTCCCGATACCATATACTATATTTTAACAAGACAATAAAAAGGGATGAACAGATTGTACATATCCAATTTGTTCATCCCTTTGATTTTATTAACTTAAGCGCCTATTATTTAAATATAATTAGTCGCCGTTTGTCTTACATTTATTTTAGTTTTTCACCGAATAAAGAACCCATTAAAGCTACCGCTGTTGTTGCTGTTCTGTTTTTCTCATCTAAAATCGTATTTACTTCCACAAACTCAGCTGATGTAATAATATCAGCCTCCGCTAGCATTTCCATTGCTAAATGACTTTCACGATAGGATAGTCCACCAATTACAGGTGTTCCCACTCCTGGTGCATCATGTGGGTCTAGTCCATCTAAATCTAATGATAAATGAACACCATCTGTATGTGATAAGTATGCAATTGTTTCTTCCATAACCGCAGTCATACCCATACGATCAATTTCATGCATTGTAAATACTTTAATTCCTTCATCGCGGATGAAGTCTTTTTCTCCCTCATCTAATGCACGTGCACCAATGATAACGACGTTTTCCTTTTTCACTTTCGGATACGCCTCGTATAAATTCACTAATGAAGGATGACCATAACCTAAGCTTGCTGCAAGTGACATACCATGAATATTTCCAGACGGTGACGTTTCTTCTGTATTTAAATCACCGTGTGCATCATACCAAATTACACCTAAATTTTTATAATGCTTTGCTACTCCTGCAAGTGTCCCAATTGCAATACTATGATCGCCACCTAGTACAAGTGGAAAACGACCTTCTTCTATAATATGATCAACCTTACCTGCTAATTCATCACAAACTTTTGCAACTTGTGTAAGGTTTCTTAAATTTGTATTTTCAGCTACTTCTTTTTCTCTCTTGATACAAATATCCCCAATATCTTCTACGTCATATCCGATGTTTTGAATTCTTTCAATTACTCCTGCATAACGAATTGCACTTGGTCCCATATCAACTCCACGACGCATCTGTCCTAAGTCCATTGGAACTCCAACGATTGAAATTTCTTTCTTCATAGATAGTCTCCCCCTTTTATGCCTTCACTAAATATTTTAAATCTTTTATATACTCTGACTCAACTCGACATTTTTTTGTATGTATATACACCTCATTCACTAATATCTACGTAGAAATCTATATTTTTCGTCTGTTTTATGTATAAAATAAACCGTTTTCTAAAAAATCTCATTACACATGTACACATAAATAATGAAAAATAAACGTCTCCTATAATTAGAGACGTTTTCCTGAAGCTATTTTCCATACAGATGCGATATTCCGCGCAGTCATTTCAATATTTTCTCTTGCTGCTATATATGCTTCCTCTAGTGTCATTGGACTTGATGTGGCAGCAAACACAGCATCTATTCCTTCTTTATAAACTGAAATGTGATTCGAAAGTACAGAACCCCCAATAGCTATAACAGGTATATGTAGTCTCTTTGCACGTCTAGCAACCCCAACTGGTGCTTTTCCATAAGCGGTTTGCACATCTATTCTTCCTTCACCTGTAAGAACAAGAGTTGCTTCTTTTATATGTTCATCAAAATTTGTATAGTCTAATACAATTTCAATTCCCTTTCTTAATTGACCTTGTAGTACAGCAACAACTGCAGCTCCTAATCCTCCCCCAGCTCCTGCACCCGGTATCTCTTCCACATCAATGTGTACATGCCGTTTTAATACATAGGCATAATGCTTTAAATTATCATCTAACTGCGTGATCATTTCTGGACTTGCTCCTTTTTGCTTTGCAAATACAAAAGATGCTCCTTTTTGTCCTGTTAAAGGATTGTCTACATCACATGCCGCTTCTATTTTCACATGCGCTAAACGAGAATCCAACTTAGCTAAGTCTAAAGAATCAATAAAATGTAAATTTCCACCGACAGGTTCTATTATTCGTCCATCTTTCCTTAAAAACCTTACACCTAGGGCTGAGAGCATGCCTGTCCCTCCATCGTTCGTAGCACTTCCGCCAAGCCCTAAAATAATATGCTGTACACCTTTATCTAAAGCATCTAATATAAGCTCTCCCGTTCCTTTTGTTGTGGCGATGAGAGGGTTTCGCTGTTCAACCGGAACATGATGCAACCCCGACGCTGCTGCCATTTCAATAAACGCTGTTCTTTTATCTTGAGAAATACCGTAGAATGCATCTACACGTTCACCAAGTGGACCTGTTACGTAAAGTTGAATGATCTTTCCTCCTGTAGCATCAACAAGAGATTGAACGGTACCTTCTCCTCCATCTCCAATTGGAAGTTTCACATACTCAGCTTCAGGAAAAACTTTAGTAAACCCTTTTTCAATGGCCTTACATACTTCTATCGCTCGTAAGCTTTCTTTATATGAATCAGATGCAATAACAATTTTCAACACCTATTCCTCCCTTCCCCCGTATCCACACACGCTTTAATTCAAACCTTATATTTTACTCTATTTTTCTATTGTAAACGAAATAAATGGAAACTTTTCCTTATTAAAGCAGAATAAACAAAAAACCTTACATCTTTTGATGTAAGGTTTTTTCTAATTTATAATGGAGCCTAGCGGGATCGAACCGCTGACCTCCTGCGTGCAAGGCAGGCGCTCTCCCAGCTGAGCTAAGGCCCCG
>Ga0102589_1000533_pt1 | contig 74700 bp, 64 predicted proteins | sample AraplaMF_Col_mLB_FD_76858 | JGI IMG/M metagenome (GOLD analysis project Ga0102589, IMG submission 76858) | Arabidopsis root microbial communities from the University of North Carolina, USA - plate scrape MF_Col_mLB | ecosystem: Host-associated > Plants > Roots > Endosphere | place: USA...
CGATGGCGTTCTTCATCGCCTCGATCACCTTCGGGTTCTGGCCCATGCCGAGATAGTCGTTGGAGCACCAGACCGTGACTTCCTTCTCGCCATCGGCCGTATGGCGCGTCGCGCGCGGAAAGTTGCCACGGTGACGTTCGAGATCGGCAAAAACGCGGTAACGGCCCTCGGCATGAAGCCCGTCCAGCTCGTTTTTGAAAAACGCTTCGAAATCCATCATATGCTCCAGTATCACGCGGACGTTCTTGATGACCGGACGTCCGCGCGTCAATGCTTACCCTTTGCTTTAACATCAACTGCGGCAAAAGGCCCAGATTTTTGAATGATTCCAGATAAAAAATATGCGAGCCGAGATCAATGGAATTGATGCGGCAGAATGCAGCGGAGTTTGCCAACCATGCGAAAGGTGACGACGGCCGCATCGCAAAAAAATCAGCACATCGGATGGACAACCCTTTCTTCCGACATAGTTTTCGGTCTAGCGTGACGAAAAAATAGAAGGGACGGCCTTTGCCCGTTGGGCAACAACCTCGGAGAGAAAAGATGAAGAAAGCTGTCATACTCGCATTGATCGGCCTGTCGATCGCAAGCTGCACGCCGACACAGCAGGGCGCCGGCATCGGCGCTGCATCCGGTGCCGTGATCGGCGGCGTCGTCACCGGCGATGTCCGTGGTGCGGCAGTCGGCGCCGCCATCGGCGGCGTGTCCGGCGCCCTGATCGGCAGTGTCGCCGAACAGCCCGGCCAGTGCTACTATCGCGACCGCTACGGCCGCCGCTACATCGATAGCTGCCCGCGCTGAGAGCGCTTGGAAAGCGTCAAATTCGGAAAATCCCGGACACATGTCCGGGATTTTTTGTGCTAAATTAGCGCGTTGGCAATTTAAAATGGTACACGTCGCGCGATTTTGCCGCTAAGCTGTTCACGGCTGGGCAACGAAGCTTCATTGTAGGCATAACCAAAAGCGGCGGATGCGGATCAGAGGGACAGGCCCGAAAACAGGTACTGCGTATCGGCGAACAGGCACCATGATGGTGGTCGCAGCGGCAGCTGCGTTCTCACCGGTCCTGATCGGCGACGCTTATGCCTTCAAGCTTTTCGGCATCACCATTTTCGGCAAGGAAGAAGACGAAGGTGAACAGGTGCCCGATCCGGTGCGCTACCACGTCGACCTCAGAGCCGATACCGTCGATCCCGACCTGAAAGAAGCGCTGGAAAACAGTTCCCGCCTCCTCAGTGACCAGAAACTGCCGGTGTCCGGCGATCTCGGCATCGTCGTCAAGGCGCGCGACGACCGTGAGCGGCTGATCGCCACCTTGTATGAAAAGGCCCGCTATGGCGGCCTGGTAACGATCACCATCGACGGCAGAAACATCGACGACCTGCCGCCCAATCCGACATTCGACCGGTCCGGGCCGATCCCCGTCACCGTCGACATTGCTCCTGGCCCGGTTTTCAAGGTCAGGGAGGTCCAGTTCGGCGGCGATGCCGCAAACCATAATCCCGCCGATTACGATCTCGCCCCGGGCGCCGAGGCCGGCTCGCTCGCCATCATCAGAGCCGGCGACAAGATCGTCGAACAGTTGAAGAGCGAAGGCCGTCCCTTCGCCAAACTGACCGAACGCAAGGTGGTCGCCGACCACAAAAGCGATACCGTCGATATCGTCCTTGCCGCCGAAGGTGGTCCGGTCGCCCCGATCGGCGATGTCGGCGTCACCGGCGAGAAGACCGTCAAGCCAGCTTTCATCCAGCGTTATTCCCGGCTGAACAAGGGCGAAGCCTATTCCCCGGAAGCGTTGAAGAAAGCCGGCGAGCGCCTTCGCGCCCTCGGCGTCTTCTCGAGCGTCACCATCCACGAAGGAGATGCGCTGGCGCCGGATGGCACCCTGCCGATGACGATCGAGGTTTCCGAAGGCAAGAGGCGCTATTTCGGCGTCGGCGCGCAATATTCCACCACCGACGGCTTCGGCATTCAGGGCTATTGGGGCCACCGCAACCTGTTCGGCGAAGCCGAAACGCTGAGGATCGAGGGAGCGGTCTCCCGGCTTGGCGAAACGACGGATGTCGGCAGCCTCGACTATTCCGCCGGCATCCTCTTCACCAAACCGGGCGCCTTCTTCCCCGCCGCCACCCTGAAGGCCGGCATCGTCGCCAAGACCGAAAATCCGGATGCCTATAATGCGACGCTCGTCACCGCCTCGCTCGGCCTGTCCTACGAGTTGACCGACCAGGACACTGTCTCGGCGAGCGGCGAGCTCAGCTGGGAGCGCGACGACGACGCATTCGGCGAGAACGACTATCTGACCTTCACCCTGCCGATCCAATATGATCGCGACGCACGCGACGACAAGTTCAACCCGACGGAGGGCTATCGCGCGACCTTCTCGGCAAAGCCCGGCTACGAAATCTTCAACGCCACGCCCTATGCGGCATTCCAAGGCTCGATCTCCGGTTATCTGCCGTTCGGCCAGGACGACGGCTTGGTGCTGGCCGGCAAGGTAGCCGCCGGCGTCCTGATCGGTGGCGACAGCATCGGCGACATTCCCGCCACGCAGCGCTTCTTTGCCGGCGGCGGCGGCTCGGTCCGTGGATACAGCTATCAGGAAATCTCGCCCTATAACGACAATGGCGATGCCACCGGCGGCCGCTCCTATGTGACCGGTTCGCTGGAGGCCCGCATCAAGATCACCGATACGATCGGCATCGTGCCCTTCATCGATGTCGGTACCGTATCGGACAGCACCTTTCCGGGTTTTTCCGATATCCGCGCCGGCGCCGGCGCCGGAATACGATATGCAACGCCTTTCGGCCCGCTGCGGCTTGATTTTGCCATGCCGCTGAACAAGTACGAAGATGGCACAGATTACGGAATCTACGCCGGCATCGGCCAATCTTTCTAGAATTGCCGATCCGCTCGTGTTTTCCGATCTGCGAGCCGTCATGAAAACGGGGTAGTGTCCGCGCCGATGCAAACGCTGGCAAAAATCGTCAACTGGATCCTGCGGCTCACCGGCTATGCGCTGGGCGCCACTTTGATTCTCGCTGTCGCAGCCCTTGCGATCTTCGGCTTCACCAGTTTTGGCGCCCGCGTCGTCACCGAAAGGATAGCCTCGACGCTTTCCAACCGCGACATGACGATCGAAGTGCGTGAACCGCAGGGTCTTCTGACCGGCGGACTTCGCGCTGCCGAGATCTCCCTCTCCGACACCCGGGGCGTCTTTGCGGAAATTCATGGCATCGCAATCGACTGGAATCCGCTGGCGCTGCTGACCGGAACCTTCCACGCCAAACGCTTCGAGATCGAAGCGATCGACGTGCTGCGAAAGCCGGTGCGCACCCTGCCCTCGCGGCCCCGAACTGAAACCTCCGGCGGATTCAGCCTGCCGATCAAGATCGATATCGACCGCGTCGCACTGCCCGATATCAAACTCGCCGCACCCATTGCCGGGCGCGCCTTTGCGCTCGCCGCCGAAGGCAGCCTTTCGGCGAACGGCGATGGCGGCGAGGCTATCGTCAATGTCAGCCGTCACGCGGTCCCCGATGCGCGGCTTGCCGCCGACATCGCCTATGCGCCGGCCGAAAACCGGCTGCGGCTAAAGGCACAGCTTTCCGAGCCGAAGGGCGGGCTGCTGGCGGGCTTTCTCGGCCTGCCGGACAGCCCGGCGGTCAACATCGATCTCGACGGCCAGGGGCCGATATCCGATTGGAAAGGCAAAGTGCAGGCCGCCCTCGACGGGCAGCAACGCGCCGCAATCGAGGCCCGGCATCAGATCTCGGCAGACGGACTGCATCACCTCGACCTCAAGGGCGGCGGCGACCTGAGCTCGCTGCTGCCATCGGCATTCCGGCCGCTTTTTGCCGGCCAGACCAATATTGATCTTGCCACCACCTTCGACAACCACGGCAAGATCGATATCCAGACCGGCAATATCGCCACCGGCAGCGTCGTCATCGCTGCCTCGGGCACCCTCGATCCGGCCGGCAACAACAGCCTGAACGCCAATCTGCTCGGCACCTCGGGGCCTGTCGATTTCCGGTGGCCGCTCGCCGAAGGCGAAGCGCGCTTCCTGATATCAGGTCTCAACCTCGCGCTGACAGGCGATGCGCAGGCGGCCCGGCTCAACGTCAGCGGCTCGCTCGACACCGCAACCCTGCCCCAGGCCGATATCGGCAACGTCAAACTGACAGCCAAGAGCGACGCCTTCAATCTCGCCGCGCGTTCTGGCAGCATCCAGCTGCGCCTCGTTGCCGGTGACATGAGCTTTGCCGAGCCGAACCTCAATCGCGCTGTCCAAGGACCGGTCACGATCGCCTCGCCGCTGCAGATCACGCCCTCCGGCATCGGCTTCAACGGCACCACCGTCGAAAGCGCCAATATCAACGGCAGCCTCAACGGCTCCTATCGGCTGGCAGACCAGGCGTTGACCGGCAACCTCAAGCTCACCGTCGAGCCGGCGGCCCTGCCGGCTGCGGCAACAGCCAGGTTCGACGGACCGATCTCGCTCGAAAGCCAGGTGGTCGGCACCATCCCATCGAAATTCGCGCTGTCCAATCTCGTCCTCAAGTCCGGAACGCTGGAAGCGGCCGGCAACGTCGCGCTTGATGGCCAGATGTTGAATGCCGATCTCTCCGGCCGGCTGCCTGACGTCGGCAAGCTCATCCCCGGCGCCAGCGGCGGGGTGGGTTATGCGTTGAGAATAGGAGGTGAGCTCCCGGCAGTCTCGGTGACGGCCAATCTCAAGGCCACCAGCCTTGACATGGCCGACCGCAAGCTCGGCAACCTCAATATCGACCTGTCGGGCCTCGCCGATCCCAAGGCGCCGCAAGGCAAGATCGCCGCCACCGGCACGATCGACGGCCAGCCGATCAGCATCAACGGCGACATCAGTTCGAAGGACGGCAAGACGAGTATTCCGGCACTGACCGCCGATATCGGCGGCAACCGGTTGACCGGCAATGTGGAATTCTCGCCCGCGCTGGAGCCGACAGGCGCCCTGACCTTCGATTTTCCGAATCTCGGCCTGCTCGCCGCACTCGGCGGGCAGAAGGCCGAAGGCGACCTCAAAGGGTCGCTCGGCGTCAACAGCGATGGTGGCAGGATTGCGCTCAAGCTGCTCGCAACAGGCGGCTCGATCCGCCGTGATACGCTTGCGATCGTCAAGCCGGATATCGATGTCACGGTCAGCGATCTCAGCGCCCTGGCCGCAAGCGGTACGGTCAAGGCCGAGGAGGTGAGTGCCGGAACGAACAAGCTTGCCGGCCTTTCGCTTGGGTTCACCAAGCAACAAGACCATACAGATTTCGATCTCAATACCGCCTATGACGGCAATCCCGTACTGGCGACCGGCAATATCGAGGCGGCGGGCGGCACGATGCACCTGAACCTCGATCGGTTCTCGGCAAGCCCCCGCAATATCCCGATCGAGCTTGCCGCACCAACGCAGGTTACAATCGCTAGCGGGGCCGCCAGCCTGAACGGACTGACGTTGAAGACCGGAACCGGCTCGGTCACCGTCACCGGCTCCGCCGGCGAAACGCTGAAGCTCGATGCCGACATCCACGAACTGCCGGCAGCGCTCGCCAACGGTTTCGTGCCCAATCTATCAGCCGGCGGCACGATCTCCGGAAGGATTGCCGTGACGGGAACGCCGGCAGCACCCGTCGCCGACTTCAAGCTCGACTGGAAGGATGCGACGACGGGCCAGACCAAGGGCGCTGGCCTGGCGCCGCTCGGTATTGCAGCCGGCGGCAAATTCGCCGACAACAAGCTCGATTTCGACACGACCGTCGGCAGTGGTGACGGCCTCTCGCTCAAGGCCGCCGGCAATGTCTCGCTCGCCGACCCGAAGGCACCGGTGCTTGATGTCGACGCCGATATCCTCAACCTGCCGGCCCGCATCGCCAATGGTTTCGTTCCCGATCTCGCCGCCGAAGGCACGATCACAGGAAAATTGACGGCGTCGGGCTCCTTCGCTGCTCCAACCGCCAATGTCGATCTCGATTGGAAAAGTGCTGCGACGAGCCACACGAAGCGCGCCGGCCTTGTGGATCTGACCGTCAAGGCATCCGGTAAACTTGCCGACAGCAGGCTCGATTTCGACACGGCGATATCGGGCGCCAACAGCCTCTCGCTGAAAACATCAGGCAATGTCGCCATCGCCGGCACGACGATCGGCAACGTCAAAGTCGACGCCACGCTGACGAATGTCCCGGCGAATATCGCAAACGGTTTCGTCACCGATCTCGCCGCCGAAGGGGCGATCTCGGGAAAGGTCTCGGCCAGCGGCCCGCTTTCCGCCCCGAGTGCCGATTTCGATCTCAACTGGAAAGACGCGGCAACGAGCCACACGAAACGTGCCGGCCTTGCAGCGCTCGGCGTGACCGCGTCGGGAAAATTTGCCGAAAACAAGCTGGATTTCAACGCGGCAGCCCGCGGCGATCAAGGCCTCTCACTGACGGCCATGGGTAATGTCGCACTCGCCGGTACGGAGATCGACAGCATCAAGGTCGATGCCGAGGTCGCCAAGCTTCCGGCCAGTCTCGCAAATGCCTTCGTTCCCGATCTGGCCGCCGGCGGAACGATCTCCGGCACTGTGTCCGCCGCCGGGACACCCGCCGCACCGAAGGCCGACTTCAAGCTCGACTGGACGGATGCTGCGACCAGTCAGACCCGAAGCGCTCATCTCTCAGGCCTCGCGCTGTCCACATCCGGACGCTTCGCCGACGATCGCCTCGATTTCGATGCCAATCTCGCCGGCAAGGACGGCCTCTCGCTCAAGGCCGCCGGCAATATCGCGATATCGGGCACATCAGTTCGTAACATCGACGTCAAGGCCGATCTTGCCAACCTGCCTGCAGGTCTCGCCAACGGCTTCGTCCCCGGTCTAGCCGCCGAAGGCACGGTCTCGGGAACGGCATCCGCCTCCGGAGCACTGCCGAAAGCGGCCGTCGATTTCAAGCTCGACTGGAAGAATGCCGCCACCGCCCAAACCAGGAGCAGCGGCCTGTCGGGACTGAGTGCTGCGGCATCCGGCAAATTCGCCAATGACCGGGTCGATTTCGACGCCAACCTCGCCGGCAAGGACGGCGTGCTGGCCAAGGCAAAGGGCGGCGTCACCATCGCGGGAACGGCCATCCGGGACCTATCGATCAATGCCGATATCCCGGCGCTGCCGGCAAGTATCGCAAATGCCTTCGTTCCCGATCTTGGTGCCGAAGGCACGCTCTCGGCAAATGCCGTGACGTCGGGAACGCCGACAAATCCGATCGTCGATTTCAAGCTCGACTGGAAAGATGCCGCGACCAGCCACACCAAGGCTGCCGGCATTTCCCGCCTTGCGCTGGCGGCGACGGGAAAATACGCCGGTGACAGGCTGGATTTCAATGCCGCCCTCACCGGCAGCGGCGGCATTGCGCTGAAAGCCACCGGCAATCTCGCCATCGAAGGCACATCGATCCGCTCGCTCGACGTCACGGCAGACACCAGCAATCTTCCGGCTGGCATCGCCAACGGCTTTGTTCCCGGCCTTGCAGCCGAGGGCGCGGTCTCGGCGACCGTCAAGGCCACCGGCGCGCTGTCTTCGCCCTCCGTCGACTTCAAGGTCGACTGGAAGAACGCAGCGACGAGCCAGACAAAAGGAGCCGGCCTTTCGCCCTTCAGCATCGACGCATCCGGCAAACTTGCCGGAAACAAGCTGACGGTCGAGACCAGCCTTGCCGGTGACGCCGGCATGTCGCTGAAGGGTGGCGGCAGTGTTGCGATCACAGGCAATCGCGCCATCGACATGCGCTTCAACGGCAATCTTCCTTTCGCTGTGCTCGGCGCCCCGCTTGCGCAGCAGGGTCTCGTCGCCGACGGCGTCGCCACCGTCAATCTCCAGATCGGCGGAACGGCCGCAGCACCCGTCATCAACGGCACTGTCTCGACCAATGGCGCAAAGCTCGTCGATGTCCGGCGCAATCTGGCTGTCAACAACCTTGCGGCAACGGTGACCTTCAATGGCAGCCAGGCCGTAATATCGCGCCTCAACGGCAGCCTTGGCAGCGGCGGCACGATTTCGGCCAGCGGCACGATCGGCATTCAGCCGGCCGGCGGCTTTCCCGCCGACATTTCGATTAAGCTCGATAAAGCGGTCTATGTCGATGGAACCCTTGTCGTGTCGACCGTCAATGGCACGCTCGGCCTACGCGGGCCGATTGCAAACGCGACGCTGAGCGGCAAGCTTCGGCTGGACAAGACCTCGATCACCGTTCCGGGAAAATTGCCGACCTCGCTCAGAGAAATCGACATCCGGCATAAGAACGCGCCGCGGGCGGTGCTGGCGCAGCTGCGCGATGACGGCGAGCGCAAACCCGGCGAGAAATCCTCCGTGATGACGCTGGATCTCGAAATCGACGCGCCATCGCATATCTTCGTGCGCGGCCGCGGCATCGATGCCGAGCTCGGCGGCCGCGTGACCATTCGCGGGACGGCGGCGGCACCGGTCGTCACCGGCGGTTTCACCATGCGCCGCGGCCGCCTGACCATTCTCAACCGCCGCCTGGATTTCTCCGACAAGAGCCGGATCACCTTTGCCGGCGACCTGACGCCGGCGCTCGATATGGAAGCGACCTCGACCTCCGGTACAACGACGCTGACCGTCGACGTCGCCGGCCTCGCCACCGACCCCGCCATCACCTTTTCTTCCTCGCCCCAGCTGCCGCAGGACGAGGTCCTGGCGCAGCTGATTTTCGGCCAGTCGATGTCGAAGCTCTCGCCGGTGCAGATCGCCCAGCTCGCCGACGCCGTCAGCCAGTTGGCCGGCAACCGCTCCACCTCGCTTTTCGAAGGCCTGCGCAACCAGCTCGGCGTTGACGACTTTGACGTCAGCACCGATTCCAAGGGCCAGACGAGCGTCAGCGTCGGCCGCTATCTCAACGACCGCACCTATTTCGAATTGCAGCAGGGCGGTTCGGCCGGCGCCAAGGCGGTGATCAACCTCGATGTCGGCCGCGGCGTCAAGCTGCGCGGCGGAGCAGGCGGCAATGGTGAAGGCGAAGCTGGCATCGTCTATGAACGGGAATACTGATGCATCGCATCTCGCCTGAAGCTGCTGCGCGGCAGTTTTGGAATGACGGCACGCGCGAGCTCTAAGCCGGCTTAGAACCCGGTCTTGCTCGTCTTGAGAAGAATGTTGGTCTCGGTCGAATTGATGCCGTTGATCAGTCGGATGCGGCGCAGTGTCTCGTCGAAGGAGGGAAGATCCCGATCCTCGAGTTCGGCGACGAAATCCCATTTGCCGTTGGTGCTGTGAAGTGCGCGCACCTGTGGCAGGCCCCGCAGCTGATCGGCCACCCTGTCGGCGAGCTTGCCGAGCACCTCGATCATGACGATGGCGCGCACGCCGGCGGACCGCGTCTCGTGACCGGTGCGGACGGTGAAGCCGACGATGGTGCCGCTGGCGACCAGCCGGTCGATCCGGGCAGCGACCGTTGCCCGCGATGCACCCGTCATCGCTGCAAGCGAGGAGACGGAAATCCGGGCATTGTGGCGAAGGGCACTGAGAAGTTCGGTGTCGAGATCATCCACGCTGATCACTTTGTCAAAATAGGTTTATCATTCTGCGCAATCATAATCCATTTCTGACAATTTTCCATCTTTTTGCCGTCAGCCCTTTATCTCACTATCGGTCGAAACAGGCCTGAACACGGAGCCCTAGAGATGAATGCCCAATCGCGATCCGTCACCCTCATCGGCGCGCCGCTGGAAGAAGGCTCCGGCCGCAGAGGCGCTGCCATGGGGCCTGCCGCCTTGCGCATTGCCGGCGTCGATCAGACGTTGATCGAGCTTGGCCATGACGTCGCCGATATCGGCGATCTCAGGATCGTGCCGGCGATGGATCTGCCGAACCATCCGAAAGCCCACAATCTGAGGATCGTTGGCGCCTTCACCCGCGCGCTCGAAAGCAGCGTCCATGACGTCGCCGCCGCCGGCCGTTTCCCGCTCATTCTCGGCGGCGACCACAGCCTTTCCATGGGCAGCGTCTCCGGCATGGCCCGTTATGCCGCCAGCAAGGGCCGCCCGCTCTTCGTCCTCTGGCTCGATGCCCATGCCGACTTCAATTCTCCGGCCACCTCGCCCTCCGGCAATATTCACGGCATGCCCGTCGCCTTCTTCTGCGGCGAGGCCGAATTCGCCGAGATCCTGCCGAAGGACCGTCCGTTCGTCGATCCAAAGAATGTTTTCCAGGTCGGCATTCGTTCGGTCGATGCGCGTGAGCGCGAAGAAATCCACGAACATGGCGTCAACGTCTTCGACATGCGCGCGATCGACGAGCAGGGCATCGGCGCCATCATGCGTGAGATCCTCGACGTCGTGACCAAGGCGAACGGCCTGCTGCATGTCAGCCTCGACCTCGATTTCCTCGATCCCGAGATTGCCCCTGGCGTCGGCACGACGGTCCCGGGCGGTGCGACCTTTCGCGAGGCGCATCTGGTGATGGAAATGCTTTCGGATAGCGGCCTCGTCTCGTCGCTCGATCTCGTCGAACTCAATCCGTTTCTCGACGATCGCGGCAAGAGCGCCCGCATCCTGGTGGAGCTGACGGCAAGCCTCTTCGGCCGCCGCATCTTCGATCGTCCGACACGCGCGGCATAGAGCATGCCGCGCAAAACTGTGCGGCAGTTTTGCGATCACGACATGCGGAAAACCAAAGACTAAGGGAGAACGGCCATGAACACTTCGGAAAAACTGATCGCCACCGAACAGCGGCTCGGCGCCAACAATTACAAGCCGCTCGACGTGGTATTGACACGTGGCGAAGGTGTTTATGTCTGGGATACCGACGGCAACCGTTATCTCGATTGCCTCTCGGCCTATTCCGCCGTCAATCAGGGCCATTGTCATCCGAAGATCCTTGCCGCCATGGTCGAGCAGGCGGGCAGACTGACGCTCACCTCCCGCGCCTTCCGCAACGACCAGCTCGCCTATCTCTACGAAGAGCTCGCCGCTCTCACCGGCTCACACAAGATCCTGCCGATGAATTCCGGCGCCGAAGCCGTGGAGACCGCCATCAAGGCGGTGCGCAAATGGGGATACGAGGTCAAGGGCGTGCCGGAGGGCAAGGCGGAGATCATCGTCTGCGCCGATAATTTCCACGGCCGGACGCTGAGCATCATCAGCTTCTCCACAGATCCCGAGGCCCGCACCGGCTTCGGCCCCTACACGCCGGGCTTCCGCACCATTCCCTTCGGCGATGCCGAGGCTTTTGCCGCGGCAATCAATGCCAATACGGTAGCCGCCCTGATCGAGCCGATCCAGGGGGAAGCCGGCGTCATCATCCCGCCGGCGGGTTATTTCACCCGCATTCGTGAACTCTGCACGGATAACAACGTCACCCTCATCCTCGACGAGATCCAGACCGGCCTCGGCCGCACCGGCAAGCTGCTGGCTGAGGAACACGAAGGCATCGAGGCCGACGTGACGCTGATCGGCAAGGCGCTCTCCGGCGGCTTCTACCCCGTGTCAGCAGTGCTTTCGAATTCCGAAGTCCTCGGCGTGCTGAAGCCCGGCCAGCACGGCTCGACCTTCGGCGGCAATCCGCTCGCCTGCGCGGTGGCACGCACCGCACTGAAGGTGTTGACGGAAGAGGGCATGATCGAGAACGCTGCGGTCATGGGCGATTATTTCCTCGATGGCCTCAGGTCGATCCGCTCGAACATCGTCAGGGACGTGCGCGGCCGCGGTCTGATGATGGCCATCGAACTGGAACCCGAAGCCGGCGGCGCGAGGCAATATTGCCATGCGCTGAAGGAGCGCGGCCTGCTCGCCAAGGACACCCACGACCATACGATTCGTCTCGCTCCGCCATTGGTCATAACAAGGGAGCAGGTGGATTGGGCGGTCTCGCAGATCGAAAAGACCATAGGATGAAGTAAATCGGGGCTGAAAACCTTCGTAAACCTCCTCCCGATTTAGATTTGGGCAACACTCTTTCGCTAATGTCGTCGTAACCGTAACGATGCTTCGCCGAGCGCAAAGCCATCGCGTGGTGTGAAGGCAAGGCTCGTCAGCGCCAATGGTGGCGCACCCGCTTCTGCTTTGGCTTACGACAGTTGGGAAGAATTCTAATGGCCACGATCAATTCCACTAGCTTCAGCGGCGATACGCTCGAGATCATTGCCTTCCGCCTGCATGATCAGGAATTCTGCGTCAAGACCACGACCATCCGCGAAATCCGCGGCTGGGCGCCGTCGACGCCGATCCCACACGCCCCGGCCGATGTCATCGGCGTCATGAACCTGCGCGGCTCGGTGATCCCGATCATCGATCTTGCCTACAAGCTCGGCATGAAGAGCACCGTCGCCAACGAGCGCAGCGCCATTGTCGTCGCTGAAGTTCACAGCATGGTCATCGGCATGCTCGTCGACCGCGTCTCGGACATTCTCACCATCTCGTCCAGCCAGGTCCAGCCGGTGCCTGAGGTGACCGCCTCCTTCGACCGCGCCTATTGCGAAGGCATCATCGCTTCAGAAAATGGCATGATCTGCTTCCTGAACCTCTCCAAGATGTTCAAGGAAAACGAGACCGATGATCTGGCGGCCTGATCGGGCTAGGCATTCGTATCTAGACAATTCGCATTTGAAAAACCGCCTATCCGGGCGGTTTTTTATTATGTACCGCAAGACTTTTCCGCACGGCTCAATATTAGTTATTTCTTTTATACGAGATATTAACCACGTCCTATCATCATACGACACACAAGGATGATACGTTTTCCGCAAATCTCGGAGGAATGACAGACGATACGGCTGTCATTCCATCACCGGCATTCTTCGTCCGACACGCTTCGTCTTATCAGCCGAAGCAGCAGAACGCGCATTTCAGAGGGGCAAGGATGTTTGGTCTATCTTCCGACTCGAAATATATTCTCAATGCCATTTCCAAATCGCAGGCGATCATCGAATTCGATCTCAATGGAAATATCCTCACGGCGAACGAGAATTTCTGCAATGCGCTTGGTTATCGCCTGAGCGAGATCGTCGGCAAGCATCACAGCATGTTCTGCGAGCCGGCCTATACGGCAACTCCTGACTATCGCGCCTTCTGGGCGCGGCTCGGGCGCGGCGAATATGATGCCGGCGCCTACAAGCGTCTTGCCAAGGGCAACCGCGAGATATGGATCCAGGCTTCGTACAATCCTGTTTTCAAGGGCGGAAAGCCATTCAAGGTGGTGAAATTTGCGGCCGACATCACGGCCGCCAAGAAGCAGGCGGTCGAGGATTCCGGCAAGCTGCAGGCGATCTCGCGTTCGCAGGCGGTGATCGAATTCAGCCCGATGGGCGAGATCCTGACCGCGAACGAGAATTTCTGCAACGCCATGGGCTATTCCCTGACCGAGATCAGCGGCAAGCATCACAGCATATTCTGCGATCCGGCCTATGTCGGCACAGAGGATTACAAAAGCTTCTGGCGGCGTCTGGCCAATGGCGAATTCATCGCCAACGAATTCGTCCGTTTCGGCAAGGGCGGCCGCGAAATCTGGATCCAGGCGGCCTATAACCCGATCGTCGATGCCGACGGCAAGGTCTACAAGGTGGTGAAGTTCGCCACCGACGTCACTCAGCGCATGAGCGCGATTTCTTCGCTCGGCGGCGCGCTGCGTCACCTATCCGAAGGTGATCTGACAAGGACGGTCGACACGCCCTTCGTCCCCTCGATGGAGCAATTGCGCCACGATTTCAACACGACGATCAAAGTCCTTGCCGAGACGATGAAGACAATCGGCGAGAATGCCGGTGCGATCGCCATCGGCTCACGCGAGATCGGCGCATCGGCCGATTCCTTCTCCAAACGGACGGAACAGCAAGCCGCATCGATCGAAGAAACCGCCGCCGCGCTGGAGGAAATCACCACCACGGTCAACGATTCCAGCCGCCGCGCCGATGAGGCCGGCCGCCTCGTCGCCATGACCAAACAGGGCGCCGAGCAATCCGGTACCGTGGTCCGCAATGCCGTTGCCGCCATGGGCCAGATCGAACAGTCCTCGCACGAGATCACCAACATCATCGGCGTCATCGACGATATCGCCTTCCAGACCAACCTCCTGGCATTGAATGCCGGCGTCGAGGCGGCCCGCGCCGGCGAAGCCGGCAAGGGCTTCGCCGTGGTGGCCCAGGAAGTCCGGGAGCTCGCTCAGCGCTCCGCCAAAGCCGCCAAGGAGATCAAGGCGCTGATCAACACGTCGGGCGAGCATGTCAGGAACGGCGTCGGCCTCGTCGGCCAGACAGGCAAGGCGCTGGAGGAGATCGTCGCACAGGTCGGCGATATCGACGGCAACGTCGTCGCCATCGTCGAGGCCTCCAGGGAGCAGGCAACCGGCCTCAAGGAAATCAACCACGCGGTCAATACGCTCGATCAGGCAACCCAGCAGAATGCCGCCATGGTCGAAGAGAGCACCGCCGCCAGCCATAGCCTTGCCAAGGAAGCCGAAACGCTGCGCGTCCTGCTGACACGATTCCGTCTGCCGGGCCAGACCCAGGCCGCCGGCCGGCCGGAGGTGAGACATGAGGCGAGGCAAGCGGGTTCACCGGCGCTGCACCTTATTTCACGCGTCGCAAAGGCGCACGGCACCGCTGCGACCGCCCAGAGCTGGGAAGAATTCTGATCCCAGCCGCCGCAGATCGCCATCCTATCGTGCCGCCACCAGGCGGCACTCTGATCAGACTGAGGCGGTAGACGAAGATGAAGCGCGTCGCATGAAGCCCGTGCGACGCGCTGTGACGGCTCATCCGAACAGCGCGAACGTCGCCCTCAGCGTCACCCAGACACCCCAGAGCAGCGGAATGCCGACGACGGCCCAGGCAAGCATCGCCTTGGCGTCCAACCCGCCTGTGCCGATGCCAAAGGAACCGGTCGGGCCGGCATTGACCGCCGCAGACTTCGCCTGCAGCGCAGCAACCTCGTCGTCCGACATGAACCATTTGTCCGAAAGCGGCCTGATCAGCGAATTGGCGATGAGGCCGAGCGCCAGCATGCCGGCGAGGATATACATGGTGCCGGTATAGAGGGTTGGACCGGGTGCCACGCCGGCGGCGATCTGCGCTTCGCGGATATAGTTGACGACGACGGGACCGACGATGCCGGCCGTTGCCCAGGCCGTCAGCAGCCGGCCGTGGATGGCGCCGACGAACTGCGTACCGAAAATATCGGCGAGATAGGCAGGGATCGTCGCGAAGCCGCCGCCATACATCGACAGGATGATGCCGAAGGCGAGAACGAACAGCGCCTTGTTGCCCATGCCCGCAAAGGTCGGCGCCAGCGCATAGAGCACGATGCCGAGGATGAAGAAGCAATAATAGGTATTCTTGCGGCCGATCTTGTCGGACAGCGACGCCCAGAAGAACCGCCCGCCGATATTGAAGAGCGACAGCAGGCCGGCAAAACCGGCGGCGATCGTGGCGATCGATGCCTTCTGGCCGGCGTCCAGCTGGGCGAAACCGACATCCGGCAGGCCGATCAGCGAGCCGGCGAAGATTTCCTGCAGCATCGGCGAAGCCATGCCGAGAACACCGATACCGGCCGAAACGTTGAGGCAGAGCACGGCCCAGATCAACCAGAACTGTTTGGTCTTGTGGGCATCGCGCAGGTGTACGTGTTTGGTGGTGATCATCGTGCTCTTGGCGGCAGGCGGCGTCCAGCCGTCAGGACGCCAGCCGGCCGGCGGGATGCGATAGCCGAAGGCGCCGCCCATCATGAAGACGAAATAGATCGCCGCCATGACGATGAAGGTTTGCCAGACACCGACCGAACTGTCGGTCTTGAATGCATTCATCAGCAGGTTGGCAAGCGGCGCGCCGATCATCGCGCCACCGCCGAAGCCCATGATCGCCATGCCGGTCGCCATGCCGCGCCGGTCGGGAAACCATTTGATCAGCGTCGAGACCGGCGAGATGTAGCCGAGACCGAGACCGATGCCGCCGATGACGCCGGCGCCAAGCCACATCATCCAGAGCTGATGGGTGATGACGCCGATAGCGGCAAGAATGATACCGCCGCACCAGCAGCAGGCGGAAACGACGCCCGCCTTGCGCGGGCCGGCGCGCTCGAGCCAGCCGCCCCAGATGGCGGCGGACGAACCAAGGAGGACGAAGAATAGCGTATAAATCCAGCCGAGGTCGGCAACACGCCAGTCGCAGGTGGTGGTGAACAGCGCCGAGGCGAGTGTCAGATCCGGGCAGGCCGTCGAGGCGGTGATCCCGAGCGACTTGGAAAGCGGCAGCCAGAACACGCTGAAACCATAGGCCATGCCGATGCAGAGGTGGATGGCGAGTGCTGCCGGCGGCACCAGCCACCGATTGAACCCAGGCCGTGCAACGATCCTTTCACGATCGAGCAGGCCCGAGCCCGCCACCCCGTCTGTACGTGTTTCGGCTGCAGTCATGAACAACTCCTCCTTGATTCAGACCTGGCTTGATTCAGACTTGTTATCACCGACACATGCGCAGGCAGGCTGCTCCTGCCTTCCCTCCCGCATGGACCGATCCTGGCTAATCGGACCGAGAGCAATTCCAGGAAAAGTGGGAAACGGTTTTCCGCCCGAAATTGCGTAAAAGCAAAAGGTTTGAAATAAAGACCTAAAGCGCGAGGAACGCGCTTTAGTGTGTCGCAGGCTGCGGCTTTCGGATCAGAGGCGCGGCCTGCAGCACCAGCGCATCCAGGCCGTTCTCCTCATTCTCCAGAATTTCGAACAATTGCCGCCGCATGCGCGGATCCCAGAATTTATTGATATGGGTGGCGACCCCCTGCGCGGCTTCGCTTTCCGGCTGGCTCTTGAAGAAGGTAGCGATTTGATTTGCCATATAGACGAGCTTGGTCTTGGTATCATGCGACATCGGCAATGCTTCCAGGCGAGATACGGTGCGGGTGGGTGAAAATCTCGAAATCCTCGCCGCGCACCAGCGCGACGAGCGTCATGCCGGCCGCTTCGGCCGTGCGGATGGCCAGAGCCGTCGGCGCCGAAATGGCGATGAGCACCGGGCTGCCGAGGATCGCCGCCTTCTGCACCATTTCGACAGAAAGCCGGCTGGTGACGACGACCGCGCCGTCCCCGCCTTTTTCGCCGGCGCGGATGACGGCGCCGCAGAGCTTGTCCAGTGCATTGTGCCGGCCGACATCTTCGCGCACGGCAATCAGTCCCCCGCCTTGACGATAAAAGCCGGCGCCATGCACCGCCCGCGTCTCACGATGCAGCGGCTGTGCCTCGTTCAGAAGCGAAACGGCGCAGACGATATCCGCATGCGACAGCGCCAGCGGTGATGGCGAGACATCAGGTACCGGCCGCACTGCCTGTTCGATCGATTCGATGCCGCAGAGCCCGCAACCGACCGGCCCCGCCATGCTGCGGCGGCGTGCCCGCAGCCGATCGGCGACGTCATCGACAAGGCTTACCTGCACATCGATGCCCTGCTCACCCTCGACGACTTCGATGGCTGATATCTCCGCCGGCCCGGCAATGATCCCCTCGGTCAGACTGAACCCGACGGCGAAATCCTCGAGATCCGCCGGCGTTGCCATCATCACCGCATGCGAACTGCCGCCATAGGAAAAGGCGATCGGCACTTCTTCCGGGACGATGCGCGAACCGGTCTGCACGATGCCGTTGCGGCGGGCGGTTTCGAGAGCACGGGCAGTGACGGTGAAGGTCATGACGCGCGTTCCTCCTGACAGGGCCACCCCCGCATCGTCACTCCGCTGCCTCGAGATTGCCGGCGATGCGGCGCGATTGCCGCGCCTGCTCGTCATATTCGAGCTGCCATTCACTTGGCCCGTTGGAAGGCGAGACCTGCACCGCCGTCACCTTGTATTCCGGGCAGTTGGTCGCCCAGTCGGAGAAATCGGTGGTGATGACGTTCACCTGCGTATTGGGATGATGGAAGGTCGTATAGACCACACCGGGCGCGACGCGATCGGTGATCAACGCCCGGAGCGTCGTGTCGCCGGAGCGGCTGCCGAGCTTCACCCAGTCGCCGTCGCGAACGCCGCGCTGCTCGGCATCGTGCGGATGGATTTCCAGCCGGTCTTCCGCATGCCAGACCACATTCTCGGTCCGCCGCGTCTGCGCCCCGACATTGTACTGGCTAAGGATGCGGCCGGTCGTCAGGAGCAGCGGGAAGCGCGGGCCGGTGCGCTCGTCGGTCGCCACATATTCGGTGCGGATGAACTTGCCCTTGCCGCGCACGAAGCCGTTGACATGCATGATCGGCGAGCCGAGCGGATTCTTTTCGTTGCAGGGCCACTGCACCGAGCCCATTTTATCGAGATAGTCGTAGGAGACCATCGCGAAACTCGGCGTCGTCGCGGCGATCTCGTCCATGATTTCCGATGGATGGGTGTAATTCCAGTCGAGCCCCATCGCCTGGGCAAGCTTCTGAGTCACTTCCCAGTCGCCATAGCCGTTGCGCGGCGACATGACCTTGCGCACGCGGTTGATACGCCGCTCCGCATTGGTGAAGGTGCCGTCCTTTTCGAGGAAGGTCGAGCCCGGCAGGAAGACATGGGCGTAATTCGCGGTCTCGTTGAGGAACAGATCCTGGACGACGACGCATTCCATCGCCGCAAGCCCGGCGGCGACGTGTTTGGTATCGGGATCGGACTGGAGAATGTCCTCGCCCTGGATATAGATGCCCTTGAAGGAACCGTCGACTGCCGCATCCAGCATGTTCGGAATGCGCAGGCCCGGCTCGTTGTTGAGCTTCACGCCCCAGAGTTTCTCGAAGATATCGCGCGTCGCATCGTCGGAAATGTGCCGGTAGCCCGGCAATTCGTGCGGGAAGGAGCCCATGTCGCAGGAGCCCTGCACATTGTTCTGGCCGCGCAGCGGGTTCACGCCGACACCAGGACGGCCGATATTGCCGGTCGCCATCGCCAGGTTGGCGATCGCAATGACCGTGGTCGAGCCCTGGCTGTGTTCGGTGACGCCCAGGCCGTAATAGATCGCCCCATTACCGCCCTTGGCATAGAGCCTTGCCGCACCGCGCAGATCCGCCGCCGGCACGCCGGTGAAGATCTCGGTCTCTTCGGGACTGTGGTGCGGTTCGGCAACGAAGGCTGCCCAGTCCTCGAACTCCGACCAGTCGCAGCGCTCGCGGATGAAGCTCTCGTCGTAGAGTCCTTCGGTGACGATCACATGCGCGAGCGCCGTCATGACTGCGACATTGGTGCCGGGCTTCAGCGGCAGGTGATAGGAGGCCTCGACGTGCGGCGAGCGGACGATATCGGTGCGGCGCGGATCGATGACGATCAGCTTGGCGCCCTGGCGCAGCCGCTTCTTCAGCCGCGAGCCGAACACGGGATGCCCGTCCGTCGGATTGGCGCCGATGACCACGACGACATCCGAATGCTCGACACTGTCGAAATTCTGCGTGCCTGCCGACGTGCCGAATGTCTGGCCGAGACCATAGCCGGTCGGCGAATGGCAGACGCGGGCGCAGGTATCGACATTGTTGTTGCCGAAACCGGCGCGGATCAACTTCTGCACCAGATAGGTTTCCTCATTGGTGCAGCGTGAGGAGGTGATCCCGCCGATCGCCTCGCGGCCGTATTGATACTGGATGCGGCGGAACTCCAGCGCCACATGCGCGAAGGCCTCGTCCCAGCTCACCTCCCGCCAGGGATCGCTGACCTTTTCGCGGATCATCGGGTTGAGGATGCGGTCCTTATGGGTGGCATAGCCGTAAGCGAAACGTCCCTTGACGCAGGAATGGCCGCGATTGGCCTGGCCGTCTTTCCACGGCACCATGCGCACCAGTTCCTCGCCGCGCATCTCCGCCTTGAAGGAACAGCCGACGCCGCAATAGGCGCAGGTGGTAACCGCCGAATGTTCCGGCTGGCCGATCTCTATCACCGATTTCTCCGTCAGCGTCGCCGTCGGGCAGGCCTGGACGCAGGCGCCGCAGGAGACGCATTCGGATTCGATGAAATGCTCGTGCATGCCGGGGGAAACGCGCGAACCGAAACCGCGTCCTTCGATCGTCAGCGCGAAGGTGCCCTGCACTTCCTCGCAGGCGCGCACACAGCGCGAACAGACGATGCATTTGGAGGGGTCATAGGTGAAATAGGGATTGGACTCGTCCTTCGGCATCCATTTCAGATTGATGCCGCTGTTGTTGCGCGCCTTGACGTGATTATCGCCCTCGTAGCCGTAGCGCACGTCGCGCAGGCCGACGGCGCCCGCCATGTCCTGCAATTCGCAATCGCCGTTGGCTGCGCAGGTGAGACAGTCGAGCGGATGGTCGGAAATATAGAGTTCCATCACGCCGCGGCGAATATCCTTCAGCCGCCCCGTCTGCGTATGCACCACCATGTTTGCCGCCACCGGCGTCGTGCATGAGGAGGGCGTGCCGTTGCGGCCCTCGATCTCGACGAGGCAGAGCCGGCAGGAGCCGAAAGCATCGACCATATCGGTGGCGCAGAGCTTCGGCACCTTGATGCCGGCCTCCATCGAGGCGCGCATGATGGAGGTGCCCTCCGGCACGCTGATCCGCTGTCCATCAATGGTGAGCGTCACCATGGTCTCGGATGTCGAAGCCGGAGTGCCGTAGTCGATTTCATGGATGAGAGACATGGTCGGTCTCCTTGCTTGAGATGGTGAGGTCAGCGCAGGCGTTCCATGAACAATTCGTCATTCCGCCGCCTCCACCAGAGGTGCCGGCGAAAAATCCTCCGGGAAATGCGTCATGGCGCTCATCACCGGATAAGGCGTGAAACCGCCCAGCGCGCAGAGCGAGCCGAACTTCATCGTGTTGCAGAGATCGGCAAGCAGCACCCGGTTCTTCTCCGGCTCGATGCCCTGAGCGATCTTGTCGGCCGTCTCCACGCCGCGTGTCGAGCCGATGCGGCAGGGCGTGCACTTACCGCAGCTTTCGACGGCGCAGAATTCCATGGCGAAACGCGCCTGCTTCAGCATGTCGGCCGTGTCGTCGAAGACGACGATGCCGGCATGGCCGATCAGCCCGTCCCTGGCGGCGAAGGCTTCGTAATCGAAAGGCGTGTCGAACAGCGCCCGCGGGAAATAGGCACCGAGCGGCCCGCCGACCTGCACGGCCTTGACCGGCCGTCCCGTCGCCGTCCCGCCGCCGATCCTGTCGACGATATCTCCGAGCGAAAGGCCGAAGGCCGTCTCAAAGAGACCGCCATATCTGACATTGCCGGCAACCTGCAGCGGGATGGTGCCGCGTGAACGGCCCATGCCGAAATCGCGGTAGAAGGCGGCACCCTTTTCCAGGATGACCGGCACCGAAGCCAGAGAGATCACGTTGTTGATGACGGTCGGACAGTTAAACAGCCCCTTATGCGCCGGCAGCGGCGGCTTGGCACGCACGATGCCGCGCTTGCCTTCGAGACTGTTGAGCAGGGCCGTCTCCTCGCCGCAGACATAGGCGCCGGCGCCGGTGCGCACCTCGATATCGAAGGCACGGCCGGAGCCGAGCACCGATGATCCGAGAATGCCGGCCTGCCGGGCGATGCCGACGGCTTCGGTCATTACCGCGATCGCGTGCGGATATTCCGAACGCGTATAGACGAAGCCCTTGGTCGCGCCGGTGGCGAGCCCTGATATCGCCATGCCCTCGATCAGCACGAAGGGATCGCCCTCCATGATCATCCGGTCGGCAAAGGTGCCGCTGTCGCCCTCATCGGCATTGCAGACGATATATTTGCGGTCGCCGGCAGCATCGAGAACGGTCTTCCACTTGATGCCGGTGGGAAAGCCGGCACCGCCGCGTCCACGCAGGCCGGAATCGGTGACTTCCTTGACGATATCGGCTGATGTCATCGAAACGGCGCGTCGAAGACCGGCAAGGCCGCCATGCGCCTCGTAATCCGCAAGCGAAAGCGGATCGGTAATGCCGCAGCGGGCAAAGGTCAGGCGGGTTTGTTCCTTGAGGAACGGGAGGTCTTCAACCTCCCCGAGACAGAGCCGGTGCTCGCCGCCGTTCATCATCCCGGCATCGAACAGAACAGCCACATCCCCGGCCTTTACCGGGCCGTAGCCGATGCGCTTGCCGTTAAGCTCGACCTCAACTAGCGGCTCCAGCCAGAACATTCCGCGCGAGCCGTTGCGCACGATCTCGGCATCGAGGCCGCGGGCGGCGATCTCCTGGGCAATCGCCTTTGCCACCTTTTCGGCCCCGAGCGCCAGCGCTGCGGCATCGCGCGGAACATATATCCTGACCGTCATCGGCGTGCCTCCGCAACGAGTTCCGCCGCCATCTGATCGTCGATCCGGCCATAGACCTCGCCGTCGAGCATCGCCGCCGGCGCGCAGGCGCAGAGCCCGAGACAGTAGACCGGCTCCAGCGTCACGCCGCCATCGAGCGTCGTCTGATGAAAATCGATACCGAGCAGCATCTTGACGCGCTCAGCCAGGCCATCGCCGCCCATCGACTGACAGGCTTCGGCGCGACAGAGCTTCAGCACATGCCGGCCGGCGGGATGGTCACGATAATCGTGATAGAAGGTCACCACGCCATGCACCTCGGCGCGGGAGAGGTTCAGTTCCTCCGCGATGACGGGCATGGCCTCCTGCGGCACATAGCCGAATTCTTGCTGGACCTCGTGCAGAATGGGAAGCAGCGGCCCTTCGAGAAAGCGAAGATCGGCGACGATGGCACGTGTGCGCGCTGCAATATCGCCTTCGGCGATATGAATGGTCATAAGGCAGCCCTCCCGGCGGCTCGCTCGTTGCGGAATGGCGGGCTCCCCCGGCCGAATGCCATTCCGCAAGCAGCATCTCAGGGAAGCAGCCGGCGATCAATAAAGCTATCACGTTGCACGATAGTTTTTTTCTATCAGAGTTCCTCGTCTTGTACGAGCACTCTCGCCTCGTGCAGCAGGGCCGAGACAAGCGGCGTGAAAGGCTCGCGATAAGGGGCAACGAGGCCGACCAGATGATGCGCCTCCGGCTCGACGATCGGGATCATGCGGATTTCCACTGGAAATCCAAAGGATTTGGCGACGTTGCGCGGCATGATGCTCGCCCAGCGTCCGGTTCTGACATGCGAGAACAGCACGATCATCGAGTTGGATTCGAGTGTCGGATGCACGGTGGCGCCCGCTTCGGTCAAGTGCCGGTTGATGATGCGGCGGTTCTGCATGTCGGCGGTCAATAGACAAAGCCGAAGATCGCCGACCTCTCGCCAGGTCACGTTGTCGCGATCCGACAGTGGGCTGCCGGCTGCCGTGATCAGATGATAACGCTCGGCATAGAGGGGAACGGTCGTGACGCGGCCGAGCGGCTCGTTTTCGAGATAGGTGATGCCGGCATCGATTTCGAGATTCTCGAGCATGCTCAGCACCTGCAGCGAATTGCGCGAGACGATCGAGAAGGTCACGCCGGGATGCCGTTCCTGGAAGGGCGTGGTGATGCGCGAAAGCATGGCGAGCGCGGTCGGAATGGCGGCAAGACGAATATGGCCGGAAAGGCCGCGGCGTGCGGCGCGCATCTCCTCGCGCATGGTGCGGGCGTCGCCGACGATGCGGCGGGCCCATTCGAGCACGCGCTGCCCCTCCGGCGTCAGCCCCTGGAACCTTGAACCGCGCTGTACCAGCATGACGCCGAGTTGATCCTCGAGCTGCCGGATGGCCGCCGAAAGCGTTGGCTGCGAGATACCGCACTCCTCCGCTGCGCGGCCGAAATGCTTTTCATTGGCAAGCGCGATGAAAAATTCCAGCTTGTCGATCATCCGGCCTCCCGCGCCATTTCGCGTCCGGGCCTATCTTCGACATAGCAGCCGTGCTCCGCAAGGGCGGTCGCTAACAGTTTTCTGCAATCGGAAAAAGCTCGAACAGCGATTCGAGGAAGGCGAGCACGCTGACATTGCCGATGCTGTAATAGACCAGCCTGCCCTGACGGCGCGTATTGACCAGGCCTTCGAGCCTCAAGCGCGCCAGCTGCTGCGAGACCATTGCCTGCTGTATGCCCAGAATATGTTCGATTTCACTGACCGTCCGCTCCTCATTCGCCAATATGCAGAGGATGAGAAGTCGGGTCTGGTGCGCCAGCGCTTTCAGCAGGTCGCTCGCTTCATGGGCTTTTGCAGCGAGTGTGTGCAATTCCTGGCCGGTCATCCCCGGCTTGGGTTTGGGCAACGGCATGCGGTATCTCGGAAGGGAGGCGATGAGGTAGATCAGTACAATAGCATATTCGCACAAGCGAATTGGCCAAAATGACGAAATGCCAAAAAAGGTCCAAGCAAATCAGCAGATAAGCTGACCGCCATTGATCTCGATCACCTGGCCGGTAATGTAGCCCGAGAGGGAGGGAGCCGCCAGGAACAGATAGGCGGGAGCACAATCCTCCGCCGTGCCGAGCCTTTGCAGGGGGATGGATTTTCTTGTCTGCTCCAGCTTTTCGCGGGAGGAATAGCGCTCATGGAAATCCGTCTCGATCGTTCCCGGTGACACGCAATTGACCCGGATTCCATCCGGTGCGAGCTCACGGGCAAGCGCCTTGGAATAGGTCGCAACGAAGGCTTTCGAGGCCGAATAGATCGAGGAACCGGGGCTGCCGCCGGTCAGTGCCGAAATCGAAACCGTGTTGACGACAGCGGCGCCTTCAGCCGCCTTTAATGCCGGCAACAGTGCACGTGTCAGCGCCACCACCGATGTCTGGTTGAGCCGCACGATCGCCTCATATTCTGCGTCGGTGAGCGTGGCCGCGGGAAACCGGCCAAGCATGGTGCCGGCATTGTTCACCAGCACATGCACCCTGTCGAAGAAGGCGAGAACGTCTTCGGCAAATTGCGCCGCCCCACCGGCCGCCGAGAAATCGGCGTGCAGCAGCAGCGCCCGTCTTTCGGATTCAGCCGTCAGCAGGAAATCCGGCAGCTCGCGTCCCGGCTTGCGCCCGGTATGGACGATCACTTTTGCGCCGCAGTCCAGGAACTGCCGGGCCACTTCGAGGCCGATGCCGCGGCCGGCGCCGGTCACGACGACATTGCGATTTTCGAACAGTCTGGGATGAAACACGAAGCCGTCCTCCTCGCGGACAGTGCCGCCGGTTGCGTCACTCGCCCTTAACATATGAGCGCGCCGACCGAAAGAAAGGCAGGTACCGATCTTTCCCGGGAGACACAGCCAAGTCCCCCTCTGGGGAAGGGCTCTAGCTCTCTGTCTCCAGAAGCCGCGCACCCGACCCCTCTTTGCCGAGCCGATCGCAGGGATTGCGCAACGGACAGCTTTCGATCGACAGGCAGCCGCAGCCGATGCAGCCGGTCAGACGGTCGCGCAGCAGGCTCAACCGCCTGATTCGCGCGTCGAGATCATCCTTCCAGCGCGCCGACAGTACCTGCCAGTCGGCGACGGTGGGCGTGCGTCCCTGCGGCAGCGACTCGAACGCCGCCTGGATTTCCGAAAGCGGAATGCCGACACGCTGCGCCACCTTGATGATGCCAAGCCGGCGCAGCACGTCACGACCGTATCGCCGCTGGTTGCCGCGGGACCGGATGCTCGAGATCAGCCCCTTGGTCTCGTAGAAATGCAGCGCCGAGACGGCAAGGCCGCTGCGCTCCGCCACTTCGCCAACCGTCAGAAGTCTGCCGAGCGGCGTTGCAGGAATCGTATCCATCGGCTCTTGACCTCAATATTAGTTGAGGTTTTATAACCCGTGCTTCGATAATCGTAAAGTCCAATCGCGACAAGGAGCAACGCATGAAAACACCCACCAGGCTGGCGGTCATCTATGGCAGCACGAGAGAGGGCCGCATCTGCGACCGGGTGGTCAAATGGCTGACGCAGGAGCTCGTCCGCTTCCCGCAATTTGATATCGACATCATCGACCCGCTCGATTTCGCGCTGCCGGTAAGCCGTGACATGGCACACCCCGAAATCGACAGGCTCGCCGGGCGGCTTGGCATGGCCGACGCCTTCATCATCGTCACCCCGGAATACAATCACAGCTTCACGGCCTCGCTGAAGTCGATCATCGATTTCTTCTTCGAGCCCTGGCAGGGCAAACCTGTCGCCTTCGTTTCCTATGGCGGCATATCGGGCGGCCTGCGCGCCGTCGAACAGCTGCGCCTCGTCTTTGCCGAACTCCACGCCGTCACGATCCGCGATTCGGTAAGTTTTACAGCACCTTGGAACCGCTTCGACACCGAGGGACGGCTCGACAATCCCACCGACGCGATGCGTCTGCTCGATCGGATGATGGCGAGGCTGGAATGGTGGACACGGGCGCTCGTCACTGCCCGCAGCGATCGCCCCTATGCCGACATCGCCGCCTGAGGCAGCAAGCTCCGGTTCCGTTCCCGGCAGGTACGGAACCTCGAGGGACACCCGGGCAGGACCTCCGTCCGGGTGTTCTCGACAGTAAGGCATATCAGGCGATACCGGGCATGGCAGGCTCATCCCGACCGCATGGACGGGTTCGTAACTTTGCAGTTGCGGGGAGAAAACCCCGGTGATAGTTTCCGCGCCATTAACGGGGGAGCTCCGTATTGCCGGGGCTGAGATGTGAGGTGCAAGCCTCTGGACCCTTCAAAGCTGATCTGGGTAATGCCAGCGGAGCGAGGTTCAGATGTTCTCGGGCGCACAAGTGTCACTCTATCCGATGTCCGGCGATTTCGTCGGCGTCATTCTCGATGCCGTCAAGGCGCTCGATCCCTATCGCGACCGGCTGCGCATCGAGACCGATGACATCTCTACGCTGCTGGTCGGCCCGCCTGACATTCTTTTCGCCGCCATGCACGATCTTTTCGTCACCGCCGCAAAGACCGGCGAACATTGCGTGCTGTCCGCCGCCGTCTCACGCGGCTGTCCCGGTGAGCCCGACGAGGCCATCTGCGGCGTCAACCCCTCCTCCGGCCAGGCAGAGCCGCTTGCTGACCGTATAGCGGCCGCCCTTGCCGCCGTTGAAATCACCGCCGAGACCGGACAGCCGACCGCTGCCCAATTCTCGCTCTACGTCATGGGAACCGGCACCCATATGGACGAGATCTATGGCTGCATCGACTTTCTCAAACGCTCCGGCACTTTCGACCGCGCCAAGAATTTCTGCACCAGGCTTTCCGGCGATGCCGGCGCCGTCTTCGCAACCATTCGTGAGGCCTTCTATCGCTTCGGCGACCCCAAGGGGCATGTGACCCTCGATATCACGGTGTCAGCCAATACAGCGCCGCGCGTCTTTTCAGACGCGCAAAGGACGCTGTAACACTTTAAATTGCTGCATAATTTTATCCTTAAATCGATTCCGATTTAAGGAATTATGCAGTGCCCGACGAAAGCCTGAAATCGAACGCCGATGACACCGCTACCACCACTGGGTTCGCGCCTTGCCGCGCTCCGCGCCGCTCTCTACCGGGGCATACCTGCCCTGCTCGCCGGCTGCGCCTTTTTGGCGGCATGGGAACTCTATGTCGATCTTTCCGGGATCAAGCCCTCCATCCTGCCGGCGCCGTCGCGCATCGTCATCCAGGGCTGGCTGAACCGCGAGGCGCTGATATCAAACACCTGGCCGACGCTCGGCGCGACGCTTGGAGGTTTCGCACTGTCGCTTGCTTTCGCCTTCGCAGCCTCCATCCTCATGGATTTCGTGCCCTTCATGCGCCGGGCATTGCTGCCGATCTTCATCGCCAGCCAGACCCTGCCGCTGGTGGCGATCGCGCCCCTCGTCGTCCTCTGGTTCGGCTTCGGCCTGCTGCCGAAAGTGTTGCTGGTGGCGCTCGTCACCTTCTTTCCGCTGCTCGTCGCCCTGCTGCAGGGCTATGAATCGACCGACCGCGACATCGCCGAATTGCTGAATTCGATGAAGGCGAGTCGCTGGCGGATTTTCTGCCTGGCCCGGCTTCCCTCCTCGCTGCCCTATTTCTTCGCCGGCCTCAGAATCTCGATCACCTATGCCGTCGTTGGCGCAATTTTTGCCGAATATGCCGGCGCCGCCCGCGGCCTCGGCATCTATATCCTCAACGCCAAGAACAATTTCCGTCCCGATCTCGTGCTCGCCGCCGTCGTCGTCAGCGCCGTGCTCACGCTCGGCCTCTTCGGGCTGACGCTGTTGATCCAGCGCCTCGTCATGCCCTGGCAGCCAACCGGGGAGCGGCGCCGATGAGCGATACAATGGTTGAACTTGGTAGTATCTCGAAGTCCTTCGACGGCATGAAGGTGCTGGGCGACATTTCGCTCACCGTCGCAGACGGCGAGTTCGTTTCGATCGTCGGACCGTCCGGCTCCGGAAAATCGACGGTGCTGCGGCTGCTGACACAGGCGCTTCGACCCGATTCCGGCACCATGCTTTTCAACGGCGTGCCGCTGGAACAGGCACCGCATTCCTTCGCCTTCATGCCGCAGCGCGATGCGCTGATGCCCTGGCGCCGGATCATCGACAATGCGGCACTCGGCCTCGAGGTGAAAGGCATGAGCCGCCGCGCGGCCCGCGCCGCCGTCGCGCCTTTGTTCGAGAGCTTCGGCCTTTCCGGCTTCGAACACCACTATCCTTCCGAACTATCCGGCGGCATGCGCCAGCGCGCCGCACTGCTGCGCACCGTCGTCCAGACGCAGGACATGCTGCTGCTCGACGAGCCCTTCGGCGCGCTCGACGCGCTGACGCGCACGCAGATCCAGGAATGGCTGCAGGGCATGTGGACCGAGCACCGCTGGACGGCGCTGCTGATCACCCATGACGTTCGCGAGGCCGTGTTCCTCTCCGACCGGATCTACGTGCTTTCGGCCCGTCCGGCGCGTATCATCCGCGAATTCCGCGTTCCCCTGCCCCGTCCGAGAAGCATCGCCGACCTCGGCTCGCCGGCGGCCCAGGCGATTGAAACCGAAATCCTGCAAACCCTGCTTCATCCGCAAGAACAGGATGATTTTAGGCCGGTCGGCTCAAAATCTGAATCCCTGTTCTAATTTAAAGAGTTAGAGCATGATGTCGTCCGAAAACCGCCGACACTTTTCGGCATCATGCTCTAGAGACCTGAGGAGGTCACCATGCTGCTTCTCACCCGCCGCCAGACGATTTTCGCCGCCATCGCGGCAAGCCTTGCCGGCCGCACCGCCTTCGCCCAATCGGCGCCCGCAAAGGTTCGCATCGCGCTCGACTGGACGCCCAACACCAACCATATCGGCATCTATGTCGCCAAGGCGAAGGGCTTCTACGCCGATGCCGGACTCGATGTCGAGATCCTTCCCTTCACCGATACCAGCGCCGGAACATTGGTGTCGAACGGCGTTGCCGATTTCGGCATCAGCAGTGAGATCGAAACCCTCACGCAGCGCGCCGGCGGCGGTGACGTGAAGATGGTCTACGGCGTCGTCCAGACAGAAACCGCACGCCTGATCTTCAAGGGCGGACGCGACGACATCAAGAGCCCGAAAGACCTCGACGGCAAGACCTATGGCGGCTTTGGCGGCACCTGGGAGAGCGCGCTGATCTCCGCAATGATCCGCAATGACGGCGGCAAGGGCGACGTCAAGACCGTCACCCTCGGCACCTCCGCTTACGAGGCGCTGGACAATGGCTCGATCGATTTCACGCTGGAGATCTACACCTGGGAAGGCATCGCCGCCGAACTGGAAAACCGGAAGATCGGCCGCTTCCACTATTCCGATTATGGCATTCCCGACGAGCAGACGACGGTCATCGTCTCCAGCGACGCCTATCTCTCGGCAAACCGGGAACACGCCCGCGCCTTCATCCGGGCCACGCGCCAGGGTTATGCCTATTCCGTCGACCATCCCGACGAAGCCTGCGATCTGCTGATCTCTGGAAGCAACGGCGCACTGATGAATACGGAACTGGTAAAGGCGTCTCAGAAGGCATTGATCGAGGGGCACTTCCTGAAATCCGAGGCCGACGTGATCGGTAAGCTCGATCCGGCAAAGGCCGAAGCCCTCGGCGGCTTCCTGCTCGAGAATGGGATTCTGGTCGACGCCAATGGCGCCGCACTCAAGGAGAAGCCGGACTTTTCCACCTATTATACCAACGAACTTCTCGACTGAGCCCAGCGCCTGCCTTGCCCGTCGCGGCTTTCCGCTGCAAAGTCCGAGACCCGGAGCATGATGTCGTGCGAAACCGCTCACACTTTTCGGCATCATGCTTTAGAGCGCCGCGCCTCCTTTCGGATGCGCAAAGGACGCTCTAACACTTAGAATTTACGCATCGTGCTTTCCGAAAATCGATTCCGATTTTCGGGCCGATGCGCTAGGCAAGGCGGGGGATAGGATGCGACAACAGGAGAGACTGGCCGGAGCGGACTTTCTGCGCGCGACGGCCTGTCTGCTGGTGCTTGCCCACCACTTCGTGCTGCGGCTGGATATGCGCAGAATCCCCGACGAACTCGGACCGACCGCACATATCCTCCGCTTCGGCAATTTCGGCGTTGCCGTGTTCTTTGTGCTCAGCGGCTTTCTTCTTGCCCATCCCTTCTGGCGCGCGCTCGACACGGGCAGCAACCTGCCGAGCCTGCGGCATTACACGATCCGCAGGGCAGCGCGCATCGCTCCGGGCTTCTGGGTTGCCGCCACCATCAGCTTCGCCCTCAGCCTGACGCTGCTTGCCCTGCCGCTGACACCGGAGCTTGCGCTCCGCTATGTCTCCGGGCTGCTGTTCATGAGCCAGTGGCACTGGCGCACCTTCTTTCCTGTCGAAGCCGACGGGCCGCTCTGGTCCATTCCCTTCGAGGTCACCAGCTATGTGCTCCTGCCGGTCGGCTTTCTCCTGCTGTTTCGTTTGCCCATCCTGAGACAACGCCCGCTGCTTGCGCGCTTCGCCTGGCTATGCGTCATCACAGGCGTACTCCTGGCCCATCTGCTGATCCTCACCCTGTTTCCGCTCGACGACATCGGACGCGGTTGGCAGTACGGCCTGCAGGGTGGGGCGAAGGAATGGATGCCGAGATATAATCCGATCGGCTTCTTCGCCGTCTTCGCGCTCGGTGCGCTCGCCGCCGGCCTCGAGACCATGCTCCCACGAAGACGCTCTTCCTGGTTCGATGCCGCAGCGCTTCTCGCCCTCGCCATTGCCGGCTACCGCCTCGTGATTTCGCCCGGCGGCTCCGCCGAGGGTTACGGCTGGCTCGAAATCCCCTATGGCTTTCCGGTCTTCCCGCTGGCGGTCGGGGCGGCCCTCGTTTCGCTCAGCCATTCGCAACGGTTGGGCAGGCTGCTCGACAACGCGCCTGTCCGCTACGTCGCGAAGATCTCCTTCGGCATCTATATCTGGCAGGAGATCATCCTGCTATTGATCCAGAAGCTCGACCCGGGCTCGTTCGGCGCTTCCTCGGAAAATGTTGTGACCTGCTGGCTGCAGTCTTGCGGACTGGCGGCAGCGCTTATCCTTCTGGTAGCAAGCCTCAGCTACCATCTGCTGGAGAAACCGGCGATCGATTTCGGAAACCGGCTGACAGCTCGCCAATCCAATCGGGCTACTCCTTTCAAAGTATAAGTTTCTGGATAGCGCAACTACAGGCATTAAGGTTAACGCGAAATACTCCCATTTTTGGTGTCTTTAGGGTTACGGAATTCTTATTTATACCGATGACAAACGATACGTGACCATGTATCTGTCTCCCTGCTGTTCAGTATCGCATCTAAACTTGTGGACCTTGCGTAATGAATGCTTTTACTTCGAAGACGAATTCACGCTTCGATCCGTCTCAGCGTCAGGACAAAACCAAGACCCTGGTTATCGCGAACTCCAATATTCGCCAGCCGGATAGCTTTTCCCCTGTCGAAAGAAAAATGGCTGTGCGACTGAGCGTGAAGCGGTTGATCGACATCGTCGCCTCGCTCAGCGCCCTCGTCGTGCTGGCGCCGATTTTCCTGGCAATCGCTCTTTTCATCAAACTCGATGATGGCGGTCCGGTGTTTTTCCGCCAAATCCGCTGGGGGCTGAACGGCCGGAAGATCACGATCTTCAAATTCCGATCGATGCGCGCGGAAGCTTGTGATCCCAGCGGCGTTCAACAGACCGTCAAGGGTGACAGCCGAGTGACCGGCATCGGCGCGGTGCTCCGCAAGACCAATATCGACGAGCTGCCGCAGCTCTTCAATGTCCTCAGGGGCGACATGTCGCTGGTCGGCCCGCGCTGCCATGCCATCAATATGCGGGCAGCCGGCCGGCTCTACGAAGAACTGGTGCCGGACTATCATCACCGCCACATCATGCGCCCCGGCATCACCGGTCTTGCGCAGACGCGCGGCTGGCGCGGCCCGACGGCGCGACGGCTGGAAGCCCGCGCCCGCATTGCCTGCGATATCTATTATGTCAGGAATTTCAGCCTGCTGCTCGACTTGAAGATATTGTTCAAGACAATTGCCATCGAGCTGCGCGGCGGCACCGGCTTCTGAGCAGAAGCCGGCCACTCGGTAAATCGGCAAAGCGGCCCCACCGGGCCGCTTCTTCATTTCAAGCCGCCCGCCCTATCCCGACAGCTGAACAGGCAAAAAAAAGGCGGCTGTTGCAGCCGCCTTTGATCGTCGCAGTCGATGGCGATCAATCCTGTTGGACGATGCCGCTCAGATGCGTCAGTTCCATGATGAAATGTTCGAGCTTCGATTTGTGCTCGTGCAGCTCGGTATCTTCGAGTTCCTTGCGAGCGGCCTCGATGCGGCGGGTCAGCTCGTCCTTGTGCAGCTCCTCAACCGGAACCGCGGATTCGGCGAGCAGAGTGCAGCCGGTCGGCAGGATATCGGCAAAACCGCCGAACACCACATAGTCCTGCTTCTTGCCGGAGGCCGAACGCACGCTCACGACACCCGGCTTGATCGTCGTCATCGTCGGCGCATGATTCGCCATGACCGTCATCTCGCCTTCAGTCGCGGGAATGACGACCTCGGTCACCATCTCCGACAACAGCAGACGCTCCGGCGAAACGAGCTCAAAGTTGAAATTGTCAGCCATCAGTGACTTACCTTCTCGGCTATGGCTTTCGCATCTTGCAATTTAGTCCCGCAGAACGGGCAGTGCATTATCGCTTGGTCGAGATAACCGAGGCCTTCCTCGCTCTGGACCAGACCCACCACCATCATCAGCACGCCGTTATCGGCGCGATAGATAGTCGGCGCGGCTGGTTCCGGAAGATCCACCACGACCCCTTTCAGGGAGTCGCAGCAGAATATCTCGTCTAGCTCGTCGCTCATTAAGCAGCTGTGAGCTTCTTGGCCTTCTCGACCGCTTCTTCCATCGATCCGACCATATAGAAGGCAGATTCCGGCAGGTGATCATATTCGCCGTTAACGAGGCCCTTGAAGCCCTTGATCGTATCTTCGAGAGCAACGAGCTTGCCCGGCGAGCCGGTGAAGACTTCGGCGACAAAGAACGGCTGCGACAGGAAACGCTCGATCTTGCGGGCCCGGGCAACCGCGATCTTGTCCTCTTCGGACAGTTCGTCCATGCCAAGGATCGCGATGATGTCCTGCAGGGCCTTGTAACGCTGCAGCGTCGACTGGACCTTGCGGGCGACTTCGTAATGTTCTTCGCCGACGACCAGGGGGTCGAGCATGCGCGAGGTGGAGTCGAGCGGATCGACGGCCGGGTAGATACCCTTTTCGGCGATCGAGCGCGACAGAACCGTCGTTGCGTCAAGGTGGGCGAACGAGGTTGCCGGAGCCGGGTCGGTCAAGTCGTCGGCCGGGACGTAAATGGCCTGGACCGAGGTAATCGAGCCGGTCGTCGTCGTGGTGATGCGCTCCTGCATCTGGCCCATGTCGGTTGCGAGCGTCGGCTGATAGCCGACCGCCGATGGAATGCGGCCGAGCAGAGCCGACACTTCGGAACCTGCCTGCGTGAAGCGGAAGATGTTGTCGACGAAGAACAGAACGTCCTGGCCCTGGTCGCGGAAATGTTCAGCGACCGTCAGGCCGGTCAGGGCGACGCGGGCGCGGGCGCCCGGCGGCTCGTTCATCTGGCCGTAAACCAGCGCGGCCTTCGAACCTTCGCCGCCGCCATGCTTGTTGACGTTCGATTCGATCATTTCGTGGTAGAGGTCGTTGCCTTCGCGGGTGCGTTCACCGACGCCCGCAAAAACCGAATAACCACCATGCGCCTTGGCGACGTTGTTGATCAGTTCCATGATCAAAACGGTCTTGCCGACGCCAGCGCCGCCGAAGAGGCCGATCTTGCCGCCGCGTGCATAGGGAGCGAGAAGGTCAACGACCTTGATGCCGGTGACGAGAATCTGCGATTCCGTCGACTGCTCGACATAGGACGGCGCATCCTGGTGGATGGCGCGCTTGTGAGCGGTGACCAGCGGACCGGCTTCGTCGACCGGCTCGCCGATGACGTTCATGATGCGGCCGAGCGTCTCGTTGCCAACCGGAACCATGATCGGAGCGCCGGTATCGGCGACTTCCTGGCCGCGCACGAGACCGTCGCTCGAATCCATCGCGATGGTACGGACGACGTTTTCGCCAAGGTGCTGCGCAACTTCGAGAACCAGGCGGTTGCCGTTGTTGCTGGTTTCCAGCGCGTTCAGGATCTTCGGCAGTTCGCCTTCGAAAGCAACGTCGACGACGGCGCCGATAACCTGGGTGACTCTGCCGACAGAGCCGATCTTGGGGGTAGCTGCCTCAGCCATTTTCTGACCCTCTTTTCCTAGCCTCAGAGCGCTTCCGCGCCCGAAATGATTTCAATGAGTTCCTTGGTGATCTGCGCCTGACGCTGGCGGTTGTAGCTCAGCGTCAGCTTATTGATCATCTCACCGGCATTACGCGTCGCATTGTCCATCGCGCTCATCTTGGCGCCCATTTCACCCGCGACGTTCTCAAGAAGCGCGCGGAAGACCTGGACGGAGATGTTGCGCGGGATCAGATCTTCAAGGATCGATGCCGGATCCGGCTCGTATTCGTAGACAGCGCCTGCATGGGCGGCATCTTCGGCCTGCACAGCTCCCGTTGAAGCCGGGATGAGCTGCTGCGCCGTCGGAATCTGGCTGATCACCGACTTGAACTCGGAATAAAACAGCGTGCAGACGTCGAATTCGCCGGCAGCATACATCTCGATAAGGCGTTTACCGATCTGATCCGCATTCTCGAAGCCGACCCGCTTGACGTCCCGCAATTCCTTGCGCTCGATGATCAGCGAAGCGAATTCGCGGCGAAGGATGTCGTAACCCTTCTTGCCGACGGTGAAGATTTTCACCGTCTTGCCCTCGGCAACCAGCTTGCGCACATGTTCGCGCGCGAAGCGCGCAATCTGCGAGTTGAAACCGCCGCAAAGACCGCGTTCGGCCGTGCACACCACCAGCAGATGAACCTGGTCCTTGCCGGTGCCGGTCATCAGCGCCGGCGCGCCATCGGCGTCGGTGACAGCCTTGGCGATATTCGCCAGAACTGCACCCATGCGCTCCGAATATGGCCGAGCGGCCTCGGCCGCCTCCTGCGCGCGCCGAAGCTTCGCCGCGGCGACCATTTTCATCGCCTTGGTGATCTTCTGCGTCGCCTTGACGGAGGCGATCCGGTTTTTCAGATCCTTAAGTGAAGGCATCCGTTATCCGTCCTAACTTAGGGCCCGATTACGAGAAAGACTTTGCGAAGCTATCGAGAGCAGCGGTAAGCTTGCCCCTGGTATCGTCGCTGATTGCCTTTTCCGTGCGGATCGCGTCGAGGATGGCGGAGCCTTCCGAACGCAGATATGAGAGGAAGCCCTGCTCGAACTTGCCGACCGAAGCGACCGGCAGCTTGTCGAGATAGCCGTTGACGCCTGCAAAGATCACAGCGACCTGCTCTTCCGTCTTCAGCGGCGAGAACTGCGGCTGCTTCAGGAGTTCGGTCAGGCGTGCGCCGCGGTTCAGCAGGCGCTGCGTCGCAGCGTCGAGGTCCGAACCGAACTGGGCGAAGGCGGCCATTTCGCGATACTGGGCGAGTTCGCCCTTGATCGAGCCGGCAACCTGCTTCATCGCCTTGATCTGTGCCGCAGAGCCGACGCGGGAAACCGACAGACCGACGTTCACGGCCGGGCGGATACCCTGGTAGAACAGGTCGGTTTCAAGGAAGATCTGACCGTCGGTGATCGAGATCACGTTGGTCGGAATGAAGGCCGATACGTCGTTGCCCTGCGTTTCGATAACCGGCAGAGCGGTCAGCGAACCGGCGCCCTTGTCGTCGTTCATCTTCGCAGCGCGCTCGAGCAGGCGCGAGTGCAGGTAGAAAACGTCGCCCGGATAGGCTTCGCGGCCCGGCGGGCGGCGCAGCAGCAGCGACATCTGGCGGTAGGACACGGCCTGCTTGGACAGGTCGTCGTAACCGATCAGCGCATGCATGCCGTTGTCACGGAAATATTCGCCCATGGCGCAACCGGCAAACGGAGCCAGGAACTGCATCGGCGCCGGATCGGACGCGGTGGCGGCGACGATGATCGAGTACTTGAGCGCGCCGCGCTCTTCGAGCACCTTGACGAACTGCGCGACGGTCGAACGCTTCTGGCCGACAGCGACGTAGACGCAATAAAGCTTCTCGCCTTCCGGACCGTTGTCGTGAATAGCCTTCTGGTTGAGGAAGGCATCGAGAAGGATCGCGGTCTTGCCGGTCTGGCGGTCACCGATAACAAGCTCGCGCTGGCCGCGGCCGACCGGGATCAGCGCGTCGATGGCCTTGAGGCCGGTCGACATCGGCTCGTGAACCGACTTGCGCGGAATGATGCCGGGAGCCTTGATGTCGACGCGCGAACGGCGCGTCGCGTTGATCGGGCCCTTGCCGTCGATCGGATTACCGAGCGCGTCGACCACGCGGCCGAGCAACTCAGGGCCGATCGGAACGTCGACGATGGCGCCAGTCCGCTTGACGGTGTCACCTTCCTTGATGTCGCGGTCGGCGCCGAAGATGACGACGCCGACGTTGTCGGCTTCAAGGTTCAGCGCCATGCCGCGGATGCCGCCCGGGAACTCGACCATTTCACCGGCCTGGACATTGTCCAGACCATAGACACGAGCGATACCGTCACCGACGGAGAGAACCTGGCCGACTTCCGAGACTTCTGCCTCTTTGCCGAAATTTTTAATCTGGTCTTTGAGAATTGCGGAAATTTCCGCGGCGCGGATATCCATCAGCCAACCTCTTTCAATGCGAGCTTAAGGGTAGAGAGTTTGGTACGAAGAGACGTATCAATCTGACGGGACCCGACCTTCACGATCAGACCACCAAGAATTGACGGATCAACCGTGACGGCAATCGTCACGTCTTTGCCGGTAACGCTCTTGAGTGCCACCTTCAATTCGGTTTCCTGCGCTTGTGAAAGCGCATGCGCCGAGGTGACCTCGGCAGAGATTTCACCGCGATGGTTCGCGGCGATGATGCGGAAGGCCTTGATCATGCCCGGCAGGGCGAACAGGCGGCGATTGCGCGCCACGACCTTCAGGAAATTGGCGAAGAAACCGCTGATGCCAGCCTTCTCGCTGATGGCGCCGATCGCCTTCAGCTGGTCGTCGGCGGAGAAAACCGGGCTGACGACGAAGCGCTTCAGATCGGCGCTCTCATCCAGCATCGCCTGGAAACGGTCAAGATCTGCGGTTACGCTGTCCACGGCGCCCTGCTCGAGCGCCAGTTCGAAAAGCGACGAGGCATAGCGCTCGGCAACGCCAGAAGTAAGCTGGGACGTGTCTGCCACTGGCACAAATTTCCCTGATTTCAACCCAAAATCCGGCTCTCGGCGGGCGCCGAACCTATGATCTTGAATTCGTTTTGATTTCCCCCAGAAATCACAAGAGAAGCCTCTTGCTTCTTCCGAAATTCGGGGTCCGTCTAACATAGGATGTTCGGACTCGCAACACGCGTAATGCCCGAATACGCCTTTCACATGAATTTCTGTCCGCAAAATTGCGCAATGGCCTGAAAGCTGGCCACGGAAGCCGTCTGCCGGCAGCAAGAGTTACGTCTGGACGAAGCCGAAAACGTAGAGCAGTGGTAACGCGGCCAAAGCGATCTGCACAACCAGGAGTAAATAGTTGACGACATTACTCCCCTTATCGGACAGGATCGAGATGATCCGGGCAAAGGCAGCCATGGCGAAGGAGGCACCGAGCGCCATGTAGATCCAGTCCTGGGCGAGCATGATCGCCGACAGTCCGAAGCCGAGATAGAAGCCGCCCATCGAGCGTCCTTCGCCGAAGCCTTCCGGCCGCCCTTCCTGCGCCTGCAGGCCGAGAAGCCGGAAAGCATAGCCGGGCGCGAACATCATGATGAAGCCGGCGAGCGCCGTGAATGCGGCGGAGCAGAAGGCAAGCCGCTCGCCAAGCTCGGTCGGAAAATAAAACTCCATGCGTCAGCCCCAAATCACCCGGATGAATCAGTGTCTTATGGCATGCGCCGAAAAGGGAGGAAATGCCGGCGTTCTGTTTTAGAGAAAACTCTGCGGATCGATATCCAGCTGCACCTGCACCGATCCGCGCTCCTTGGGCGCTTGCGACAGCATCGCCCGCAGGAACCCCTGCATGTCGGAGTTCCGCCGCCCGTGCACCAGCAGGCGGAAGCGGTGGCGGCCGCGCACCAGCGCGAGCGGCGCTTCGGCCGGGCCGAGGACCGAGATGCCTGACACTTGCGGCGCGGCATTGCGCATGCCGCGCGCATGATTTTCGGCGTCGTGGCGGGTTTCGGCCGAAACGATGATCGAGGCGAGCCTGCCGAAGGGCGGCAATACGGCGCGTTCGCGTTCGGTGATCTCGCGCTCGTAGAAAGCCTCGGAATCACCTGATACGATCGCCTGCATGACCGGATGCTGCGGCTGATAGGTCTGCAGCAACCCATGGCTCTTGAGGCCGGTGCGCCCGGCCCGGCCGGTCACCTGCGACAAAAGCTGGAAGGTGCGCTCGGCCGCGCGCGGGTCGCCATTGGCAAGGCCGAGATCGGCATCGACGATGCCGACCAGCGTCATCAGCGGAAAATTATGCCCCTTGGCGACGAGCTGGGTGCCGATGACGATATCGGCCTCGCCCTTGGCGATCGCATCCAGCTCCAGCCGTAGCCGCTTCACCCCGCCCATGATATCCGAGGAGAGAACGATCGTCCGCGCCTCCGGGAAATGCCGCTCCACCTCCTCGGCGATGCGCTCGACTCCCGGCCCGCAGGCGACGAGATGGTCGAGCGTACCGCATTCCGGGCACGCTTCCGGCGTGCGCTCGGCATGGCCGCATTGATGGCATTGCAGCTGTTTGCGGAAGCGATGCTCCACCAGCCAGCTCGAACATTGCGGGCACTGGAACCGGTGACCGCAGACCCGGCAGAGCGTCAGCGGCGCATAACCGCGCCGGTTGAGAAAGAGCAGTGCCTGTTCGCGCTTCTCCACCGTCTTGCCGATCGCCCGGATCAGCACCGGCGACAGGAAGCCGCCCCGTTCCGGCGCATGCCGGCGCATATCGATGAGATGCAGGTCCGGCAGCGCCGCATCGCCGAAACGCGTCGGCAGGTGAACGGTGCTGTAGCGGCCGCTCTGCCCGTTGACCTGGCTTTCGACCGACGGCGTCGCCGACACCAGAATGACGGGAAAATCACCGATGCGGCCGCGCACGACGGCCATGTCGCGGGCATTGTAGAAGACGCGATCCTCCTGCTTGTAGGCGGGATCGTGTTCCTCGTCGACGATGATCAGGCCGAGATCCTCGAAGGGCAGGAAGAGCGCCGAGCGGGCGCCCGCCACCACGCGCACTTCGCCGGTCACCGCCTGGCGCCAGACCTTTTCGCGCATGCGCGGCGCCAGATCGGAATGCCATTCGGCCGGCTTTGCCCCGAAACGATCCTGGAAGCGCTCCATGAAACTTGCCGTCAGCGCGATCTCCGGCAGCAGGATCAGCACCTGCTTGCCGCGTTTCAGCGTCTCGGCAATCGCCTCGAAATAGACCTCCGTCTTGCCGGAGCCGGTCACCCCGTCGATCAGCGACACCGAAAACTCGCCCTTGCGGACGTCGGAAACGATCTCCTCGGCCGCCTGCTTCTGGGGTCCTTCGAGACGGGCTGCGGCAAAATCCGGATCCGGCATCGCCACCACCGGCGGCGGCGGCAAAAATATCGTCTCGAAGATGCCGAGCGTGATCAGCCCATCGACGACGCTCGTCGAAACGCCCGCCGCATGCGCCAGGCCGCTGCGCGTCCAGGAAAAGCCGTCGGAGGCCGTGTCGAGCACCCGGGCGCGCGCCGGCGTCATCCGCCCCGGGTCGCCGCCGACGAACTTCAACCCCTCCACCATCGGTTCCGGCTCGAAGGCGTTCGGCGCCCGCAGCGCCATGCGCGCGACGAGGCCGGGCGGCGAGAGCGTATAGGTGGCCACCCAATCGATGAAATCCCGCATCTCTTTGGAAAGCGGCGGGCAATCGAAGACATGGCTGATCGGCCGGAGCTTCTTCGGATCGACGCCGTCCTCGCCGCCGTCCCAGACGACGCCGATCACCTGCCGCGGGCCGAGCGGCACCTGCACGACCGAGCCGGGCTCGACCGCCATGCCATCCGGCACCGAATAGGAATAGGGCTTTGGCGCCGGCATCGGCACCAGCACCGGAACCGTTCGGTTCGCGGGCGGTGCCTCGAAAAGCGCGCCAAAGAGATCGGACGAATCTGTGCTCATCGGGCGAGACCATGCCCGCAAATCGATGGAATTGGAACCGCAAAGACAGAGCGACGGGTTCCGGGGCGTCGCGACGATTTGACGACCGAAGCTCAGAGCGCCAGCTTCATCTGGCCAAGCGGTCGCCATCGCCGGAATAGGCTTCATTTGTCTCGCCGTTGCGCTGCCGCAGGCGGATGATCGCCGACGCGTCGCGAGGATTGGGCGGTAGCACCGCGTTCTTCAAGGCGATCGAATAGGCGTGTTTCGGATGTTCCAGCACGTCCCTGGCATCTCCGCTCTCCACCACCACACCCTTGCGCATGATCACCACGCGATCGGAAATGTAATAGGCGGTCGCAAGATCATGGGTGATGTAGACGATCGAGACGTTGAGAGAGTCGCGCAGATCGCGGAAGAGATTGACGATCGACATGCGAAGCGATGCGTCCACCATCGAGACGGGCTCATCGGCGACGATCAGCTTCGGCTCCGGTATCAGGGCGCGGGCGACGGCAATGCGCTGCAACTGACCGCCTGAAAGCTCATGCGAGAAACGACCTTTTATCTCCGCCATCGAAAGGCCGACGCGCTGAAGGGCAACGTCGGCAAGCGCCTCTTTCTCGGCGCGGCTCTTCGCGCCCTTGAAGCGATGGGCGGTGGCCAGCAGATACTCGTCGATCCGGGTCAGCGGGTTGAAGGCCTCGAACGGATTTTGGAAGACCGGCTGGACCCTTGCCATGAAAGCTTCGCGGTCCCTGCGGGAATGCACCGACTTCACATCAGCGCCGTCGAAGCGGATGCTGCCCCGATCGGCCTTTTCATTACCGAGGATCATCTTTGCCAGCGTCGATTTGCCGGAACCGGATTCACCGACGATCGTGAATATCTCGGGCTTGTCGGCGGCAAGGGCGAAGCTGACATCGTTCACCGCCTTCATCTTTTCGCGCGAGAAGAAACCGCCGATCGGAAAGAGCTTGGTCACATGGTCGAGTTCGAGGAGGAAATGGCTGCTCATTGGATCTGGTACTCCCCGGCGCGGAAGCATGCGACCCGCCCGCCTGTGGCGCTCGGCAGCATGGCCGGCACTTCACGGGCGCATTTGTCGATCGCAATCGGACAGCGTGGATGGAACCGGCATCCCGAAGGCGGATCCGAAAGCGCTGGCGGCTTGCCTTTAAGGCTCTTTCGCGTCGAGACGTCGCCGATGCGCGGCAGGCTGCCGATCAGATGGACGGTATAGGGATGCTGGGGATTGTCGAAGATCGCCTGCGTCGGCCCCTCCTCCGCCAGCCGGCCCGCATACATGATGGCCAACCGGTCGGTGATGGCGGCATGCACGGACATATCGTGCGTCACGAAGATAACCGAGGACTGCATGCGCATCTGCACTTCCTTGATCAGCGCCAGCACGTCCTGCTGGACGAGCACGTCGAGCGCAGTCGTCGGCTCGTCGGCGATGATGAATTCCGGCTCGCAGACAGTTGCAAGGGCGATCGTCAGACGCTGGCGCATGCCGCCCGAAAGCTGGTGCGGAAAGGCATCGAGCACATGGGGATCGAGATGCAGCCGGGCAAGATGTGCTTCGACACGGGCGTGGAAGGCAGCGGGATCGAGGTTCATATGGCGGGAGGCGAAATCGGTGAAGGCGTGTTTGACCCTTCTGACCGGGTTCAGCACGTTCATCGAGCCCTGCATGATGTAGGAAAGGTGGCGCCAGCGTGCCGCCTTCATCTTGTCCGGTTCGGCATAGACATCGATAGGCCCGTCGGCAAAATTGAATTTCACCGTTCCGCCGACGACGCGCATCGGCGGGCGGATGGCGCCGGCCAAAGTCTTGATCAGCGATGTCTTGCCGCTCGAGGATTCGCCGGCAATGCCGTAGATCTCGTTTTTGCGGATGGTCAGGCTGATATCGTCGACGGCGCGGATCTCCCGCCGCACGCCGAAATAATCATTGACGTAGTAGCATTTCAGCCCATCGATCGTCAGGGCGTCCATGGCGTTTTCGGCAAGGGTCAACGGCCGCCTTCTCATCAGATTCTGCATCTCCTCAAGCTCCCATCCGGGCCAGGCGCGAACGCGGGTCGATATATTCGTTCACCGACATGGCGAGCATGAACAGGCCGAGGAACAGGATGACGACGAAGAGCATCGGGAAGGCGACCCACCACCATATGCCCGATACCATTGCGGAATGCGCATTGGCCCAGTAGATCATGCCGCCGATCGTCGGCCGATTGATGTCGGAAAACCCAAGCACCGAGAGCGTCACCTCGAGGCCGATCGCCCAGATCAGGTTGTTCATCGTCGTGAAGAAGACGATCGGCATCACATAGGGCAGATGCTCGCGGATGAGGATCTGCCGTGTGCGCATGCCCGAGAAGACCGCGTGCCGGGTGAATTCCCGGTGGCGGAGAGACAGGGCGACGGAGCGGATCAGACGGCTGTCATGCGTCCATCCAAGCAGCGCTGCGGTGATCGCCAGCATGAACCACGTCATCTGGTCGCGAAGCACGAAAACCAGAAGCAGCAGGATCGGAATATTCGGCAGGGCGCCGAGCGTATCGTTGACCGCCATGATGATCTGGTCTGTCCGGCCGCCGATATAGCCCGAGATCAGCCCCACGGCGATGGCGATGATGCGGCTGACGAAAGCGACGATGATGCCGAAGAACAGCGTGTTGCGCATCGAGGCGGCGATCTGCCAGAAAACCTCCTGGCCGCGCGAGGTGGTGCCGAGCCAGAATTCGGCCGAAGGCGGCATGTCGGGCGCGACGACATAGATGGCGTTCTCGTCATAGGGCGAGAAGAACGATGCCACGATCAACGCCAGGATGAGGCAGATCAGGACGGTTCCGAGCAGGAACTCCTTGTTGTAGCGCAGCAGGTCTCTGAGGACTTTGAACATCACGGATTATCCCAGTTTCACGCGCGGATCGATCAGCGGATAGATGATGTCGATCACGAAAACCGCGGCGGCGACGGCGATGATGGCGATTGTGGTGACGCCGAGCACGAGGCTATAATCGCCGGAATAAATGCCGGAGATCAAAAGCTTGCCGATCCCGGGATAATTGAAGACGAACTCGACGATGACGGCGCCGCCGAAGACGTTGCCGAGACTGAGCGCCAGGCCGGTGACCTGCGGCAGCATGGCGTTGCGCGCGACATATTGTGAAAAGATGCTGCGCGAGCGCACGCCGCCGAGTTCAGCGTAAACGACATGATCGTCGGTGACGATGTTGGATACGAGCGAGCGCATCGAGATGAACCAGCCGCCGATGCCGACGAGCACGAGGGTCAGGGCCGGCAAGATGCCATGCTCGATCACCGAGCTGATGAAGGCCCAGTTGAAGCCGGGCGGGAGATTGACCTGTGCACCGTCGCTGATCGGCAGGATAGGCCAGATGAAACCGAAGAGGATCACCAGGCTGAGGCCGATGATGTAGGTCGGGATCGGCTGTAGCGCCATAATGACGACACCGGCGACCTTCAGCAACCTACTGCTGTGGAAATAACCGGCAAGCGCGCCGAGGAAATTGCCGATGATCCAGGAAATGATCGTTGCGAGCGTCAGAAGCCCGACCGTCCAGGGAAGAGCCCGGCCGATCACGGTCATGACGGGGGTCGGGAAGGAAGAGAGCGACGGACCGAAATCGCCGGTCAGGACGCGGCCCCAGAAGGTGACGTACTGGTCCAGCAGCGGCCCGCCGGTGCCGTAGAGTTCACGCAGCGATTCGCGAAGGATCTCGACGGCCTGCGGATCGGTGGAGCCGAAGCTCGTCAGCAGCGACACGGTCTGCTCGATCGGATCGACCGGCGAAAAATGCGCGATCAGGAAGGCCAGCGTGATGCCGGTGAAGACCACGAAGAGAAATTGCAGAAAACGTTTTGCCGCATAGATCAGAAAGCCATTCATGACATCGACCCTTCAATAGCAGAACGGAAACAGCCGGCGGCCGGCTGTCCCCCTTATGGTGCCCCGATCAAGGCTTCGGCGCATCCGGGTTGGCCTTCAGCCCGACCACCATGTAGCGGATGTTCGACCAGTTCGGACCCGAGGCCGAATAGGGATTGTCCGCGCTTGGATAGTTGGTCCAATAGGTCGTATCGAGCGGCGCGAACTTGTTGTAGGCCATCAGCGGGATCATCGGCATTTCCTCGACGGCGAGCTTCAGGAAGTCCTGACCGAGCTTGGCGACATCCGGCGAATCGAAGGCGATCGATCGGTTCTTCTCGATGAGCAGGTCGAGACGCGGATCCTGCCAACGCTGCAGATTGCGCGGCGGCTGGATCTGCCCGAGCGGCTTGATGAACTCCGAATGATAGCTGTCGAGGAAGAAGGAGAGATCGGGATGACCGCCCCAGGTCTCGATGCTCCAGTAGATCGCCGTCTCGAAATCGCCTGTGCTGAGACGTTGACCGTTGGTTGGACCGGCGACATCGACCTTGGTCGCGATGCCCGCCTGCGTCCATTGCTGGGCAATCACCGTGCCGGCGCGGGCCAGTGTCGGAATGGCATCGCCTTCCACCTGCAGACGGATCGTAAAGGGCGTTCCGTCAGGCTTTACCCACTGGCGACCGCTCTTCTTGAAGCCTGCCTTCTGCAACAGCTCGGTGGCGGCCTGAACGTCCTTCTTCCACCAGCCGAAGCCGAATGTACGCTGTAGTTTGGCCGGATCCGTCGGGATCTGATCGGCCCATTGGCTGCGCACCATATTGGCGATCTGCGCCGAGATGTTCGGATCGTAAGGCTTGATCTTGCGGGAACCGGTGTCGAGCTCGAAATTCGTCAGCCAGTCTTGCATCGGTGCGTAATAGTCATCAGGGGCAGAACCCGTCGGCGGCGTGGCTAGGGCTGCGATATTGGCCGCACCGCGATAGGAGCCGAGCGCCACTTCGCGGATATCGATCAGCAGCGCGAGAGCCCAGCGAACATCCTTATTGTCGAAGGGCGCCTTCTTCGTATTGATGAGAACGGAAGGCAGCGTCGGATCGGGATGCGCGAAAGGGAAACCCTTCAGCCACGAGGCCGTACTCTTGCTGTCACGCATGATCGAGAACATGCCCTCGGGCGCCATGTCGTTGATGACGTCGAGATTGTGGTTGCGCTGTTCGATAACGCGGGCTTCCGGATTGCCGGCGGCGCGATAGACGACGTATTTGACCTCGGGCGGCTGTTTCGCAGCCAGGCCGATCGACGTGCGCTGCCAGTCGTCGCGCAGCCTCCAGATCGTCCAGTTGCCGCCCTTGTCATAGCTTTGCAGCTGATAGGGCCCGAGCGAGACCGGCGGGTTGTTGTTGAACGACAGCGGATCTGCAGCCTTCTCGAAGACATGCTTCGGCATGATCCAGGCGGCATTCCAGCGCACGGTGAAAAGCGTGTGGAAGCGCGAGTTCGGTTTCTTCAGATGGAAGACGACCGTTTGCGGATCCGGATTTTCCATGCTCGCGACATTGACGGTGAAGGGCGCGCTCCAGGCCATGCCGGGATGATCGATCTGCGTCTGCACGGTATAGACCACATCGTCGCTGGTGAATTCGACACCGTCGCTCCAGAAGATGCCCTTGCGCAGCTTCACCGTCATCTCGGTGAAATCGGCGTTGTAGCTCGGGGGCTCGCTGGCAAGGGCGTTCTGCCAGGCGTCCTTGCCGCCTTCGGGATTGATGAACCATAGCGTATCGGTGGTCAGCTGCTGCAGGCCGTTGAGGTTTGCCGCCGCCCCGCCCCCAGGAGCCCAGAGGTTGAACCAGTCGGCATTCTGCTGCGGCGTGCCTTGGATAATCAGCGTTTCATTGCGCGGTATGCCGGCAATGAAATCCTGCGCAAATGCCGGAAGGGCCATAAGAGACATTAGCGCGATGGCTGCATATCTACGGAACTTCATCGGATGTTCCTCCTCCTCAACTCGCCACGGCGAGCGCTTCCCGTAATCAATTGACGATGCGTCCAGCGAACCCCTGCCTGCGCGTGCCGCAGGGACACATGCACTCCTCGACGGCGGGCGAGCTCACACCACAGTTATCGACAATTTTTCAAGAAACGGCAACCGATAATTTTGATGACTATAAAAAATAGCGCATTTTCAGTCATTTTTGACGCTCAATGATAAAGCATATTTTTATATTATTGACAAAGTGAGCATTTGGCTTAGCTTTTGCGGCGAGCGCGGCACCCTCCCAAGAGGCCGTACTTCATCACCAGACAGGTCGGCCGCTTTCGGGAGGGGCTTTGGCATGATCGTTCAAGAGGACACCACGATGAGCAGCCCTTATGACGTGACGATCTCCGTTCACGCCAACCGGCCGACCGGCAAATACGAACCCTTGTGGAACTGGTTCGGCTATGACGAGCCGAATTACACTTACTCCCCACACGGCAGGAAGCTGCTCAGGGAACTCACAGAACTCAGCCCCGAGCCGCCCCGCATCCGCGCGCACAATCTTCTGACCAGCGGCGACGGCCTGCCTGCCCTCAAATGGGGTTCGACCAATGCCTATACCGAGGATGCTGACGGCAATCCGGTCTACGACTGGACGATCATCGACAAGATCTTCGACACCTATGTCGAAGCCGGCAACATTCCGCTGATCCAGATCGGCTTCACACCGGAAGCTCTCTCCGATTTCAACGGTCCTTACCGTCACCAATGGGAGCCGGCCGACAAATACGCGACGATCACCACCGGCTGGACGGCTCCGCCGAAGGACCTGAAGAAATGGAGCGACCTGATCGAAGCATGGGCGCGCCATCTCGCCGAAAGATATGGCGAGGCCGTCGTTTCAAGCTGGCCGTGGGAAGTCTGGAACGAGCCGGACGGTCACTACTGGACCGGCACCATCCCGCAATTCTGCGAAATGTATGATGTCAGCGCCAAGGCTCTGAAGCGTGCCTTGCCGAATGCCCGTGTCGGCGGACCGCATACCTGTGGCGCCTTTGCCAACGAAAAGGCCCAGACCTTCCTGCGTGCCTTCCTCAAGCATGTCGTCGAGAACAAGTCGCCAATCGATTTCCTCGCTTTCCACGCCAAGGGCAATCCGGTGATCTATGAGGGTCACGTTCGGATGGGCCTGCACAAACAGCTCCGTGACATCGAGACAAACCTTGCCATCATCAATGAATTTCCGGAACTCCGGCACCTGCCCGTGGTAATCGGCGAATCCGATCCGGAAGGCTGCGCGGCCTGTTCCGCACGCGTCCATCCCCAGAACGGCTATCGCAATGGTCCGCTCTACGGCGTCTATATCGTCGAGAGTATGATCCGCACCTACGAGCTTGCAAGACGCGCCAACATCCATATCGAAGGGGCGGTCACCTGGGCCTTCCTCTTCGACGACCAGCCCTATTTCGACGGTTTCCGCGATCTTGCGACCAACGGCGTCGACAAGGCCGTTCTCAATGGCTTCCGCATGCTCGGCAAACTCGGCGGCGAGTGGCTGGAATCGGAAAGCGATTATCGCCGCGGCATCGAGGATATCATGAACCACGGCGTGCGCGGCAAGCCCGATGTCAATGTCGTGGCGACCCGCGACGATAAGGGCGTTTCCATTCTGCTCTGGCATTATCACGACGATGATGAAGCCGGGCCGTCCGCAGACATTTCGGTCAATCTCGACGGCTGGGGCGACAAGTCCGCGTCACTCAGGCATTTCAGAATGGACGAGGAACATTCCAACGCCTTCGGCGTCTGGACGGCGATGGGCAAGCCGCAGAATCCGACCGGCGAAGGTTATGCCAGGCTGGAAGCGTCGGGAAAGCTCGCCGAGATCGACGAGGCATCGGTTAAGGTTGATGGCGGCAAGATCGTCCTCAAGGTCTCCCTACCGCGTCAAGGCGTGTCTCTGCTGCGCCTCGATTGGTGAGCCGGTAGGCGAAGGGAGCGCAATCGAACGATGCGCTCCCCTTCAAACGGCTAGCCGCGTCAATGATCGCTGACATAGGCGAGATAACGTTTCTTGCTGGGCTGCAGATGGTCGACACAGAGCTGGGCGAGAACCCAGTTGTCAGTGCCGCGCAGCATCTCGATCATCAGCCGGTGATGCTCATGCGAGATGCGTAGCGACTCCTTGCTCGACATCGAATTGGCGCGCACCGGCAGGCTGAGACGCATATAAAGCTCGATCGATTGCACGAGATGCGCATTGCCGCAGGCGCCGAAAAGCGTCAGGTGGAATTTGTCGTTGGCCTCGTGCACGCCTCTGAGATAACCGGATTCGACGTGACGGCCATGCTCCTCGTGCAGCGCCAGCAGTTCCTCGATCAACGCTTCAGGTGCCGGCAGCTTTATCCACAGCGCAGCCTGCCGTTGCAGCAACTCACGGACATCGTAGATTTCCTGAACCTGGCGAGCAGTCAGCGAGCGGACGGTCGCCCCTTTGTTGCGCTCCCGAACCACGATACCCATCGTCTCGAGCTGCACGATCGCCTGGCGGGCGAAATGGCGCGTGACGTGAAAGCGGGCTAGAAGCGCGTCTTCGGTCAGGCGGGTCCCGGGCGCAAGCCGGCCGAAAATAATGTCCTCCTCCAGCGCGCGGGCAATGCTTAGATCATCATGCTCGATGCCGTCTTCGCGGCTTTCGTTGAGCGTCTGCAATGTCATCTCCTCTGACGGGCGCGCGCCATGTTACCGTGGATTGCGCTCCGGGTCGAACCGGCTCAAGCGATAGATATCCTCGACAAGAGCAAGCGTCTTCATGTTATCGCCCGGCGATGTTTCCATCGCGACCTTTCCATCGAGACTGTCGAGGAAATGCGCAATGGTCGCGTCATAAGCGCCTTGGTAGGTCTCGTCGAGATCGAAGCTCTCCCGGCGCTGCTCCGCACCCTGCGCTAAGAGCAGATTGCCTTGGAGTTCGAGCGTGCCGCGCGTTCCGAAGATGCGTAAGTGATCACGCGGCACCGGCGGAGCGCCATGCGCGGCGAGATTGGCGTTGACGGTGACAAGAACGCCGTCGCCCAGCCGGCGCAGGACGACGCATGCCACATCCTCCGCGACGATATCGCGATTGCTCCTCTCAAGCCGCGCACCGACCACCTCCATCTCGCCCAGAAGATATCTCAGCGTATCGAGATGATGAATCATGACCTCCATGACCAGCAGCCGCTCCTGCGTCCGGAAGAAGGGTTGGCGCACCAGCGCCGGCCTTCGCCCCTCTGCATCCGCTAGCATGCCGCTGGACAGGAATTCGAACTGCGCCTGACGGACATCGCCTGCAAGTCCTTCGTCGAGCCATGCCTTCAGCCGCCGATAATAGGCGCGGAACCGCCAGTTCTCGTGGATCATCAGCCTGCCCTTGCCGGAAAGCTCTGCCAGCAGGTGAACAGCCTCGTCGTAGGAAGAGGCGAGCGGCTTCTGGCAGATAATATCGAGCCCCTTTGCCGCCGCCAGCCGGACCAGTTCGGCGTGAAACTCCCGCGGCGCGCAGATATCGACGGCATCGAGCTGCTCGGCTTCCAGCATCGCCTCAGCGCCCGCATAGTTGCGCGCGACCTCGAAGGCGGCCAGCCGGGCCTCGATCGCGCTCCGCGACGGGTCAGCGATCGCCACGACCTCGGCGCGATGCAATTGCCGCCTCCATGCCGATAGATGGTAGGCGCTGACCCAGCCGGCGCCGACCATTCCGATACGCCGCCGTCTCGTCCCCGTCATGGCGCTTCCCTCTGCTTCAAGTTCATTTTATCAATAATCTATCCGGTTTCTTCATAAAAGCCAATCATCGACTCATCAAAATAAGGCGACGATCGATCGATATTTCCTTGGAAATTTATGGATATCGCTGAAGATATCCAAAAATACGATATGGTGACGCCATCTTATTTATTGACAATCCTCCATATCCCACTACGCTGACTGCACATTGGCCATGGTCAAGTTGGCGAGGGAGGAACAGGTTTGTCGAACGGTCTTCGTCGCAAGCTGACGAGTTATGGCGATCAGGGATTCTCCCTTTTCCTGCGCAAGGCATTCATCAAGGCCATGGGCTATTCTGACGATGCACTCGAGCGTCCCATCGTCGGCATCGCCAATACTTACAGCGATTTCAATCCCTGTCACGGCAATGTGCCGCAACTCATCGAGGCCACCAAACGCGGCGTTATGCTGGCAGGCGCGATGCCCATGGTGTTTCCGACCATCTCGATCCACGAGAGCTTTGCCTCGCCGACCTCGATGTATCTGCGCAATCTGATGGCGATGGAAACGGAAGAGATGATCCGCGCCCAGCCGATGGATTCCGTCGTGCTGATTGGTGGCTGCGACAAGACCTTGCCGGCCCAGATCATGGCGGCCGCCAGCAGCGAGATACCGGCGATCTTCCTGCCGACCGGTCCGATGGCCGTCGGCCACCACAGGGGCGAACGGCTTGGTGCCTGCACGGATTGCCGCCGTTTCTGGGGGCGCTTCCGCGCCGGAGAGATCGACGAGGCCGAGATCACCGAGGTCAATAACAAGCTGGCCAGCTCCATCGGCACCTGCACGGTGATGGGCACGGCGAGCACCATGGCGAACCTGACCGAAGTCATGGGTCTCTGCCTTCCCCGCGCCGGTTCGGCACCCGCCGTCGAATCCGAACGTGTCCGCCTTGCCGAGGAGACCGGCCGTGTCGCCGCACGGCTCGCCGTGGATGAGGCCGCCCCGACGGTGCGCGAGATCCTGACGCCACAGGCGATCCGCAACGGCCTCGTGGCGTTGCAGGCGATGGGCGGCTCGACCAATGCCGTCGTGCATCTTGCCGCAATCACTGGCCGCCTCGGCCGTCGCCTCGACATGGCCGAACTCGACCGGCTGGGCCGGAGCATACCCCTGCTCGTCGACTTGCAGCCGTCCGGCCAGCATTATATGGAGCAGTTTCACGAGGCGGGCGGCGTCCCGGCGCTGTTGAAGGCGGTGCGTCATGAAATCGATGGCAGCGCCCCGACGGTCTACGGCAGGACGATCGGCGAGATTATCGACAACGTCGTCGACGAGCCGGGCCAGACGATCATCCGCACCGTCGAGAAACCGTTAAAGCCGATCGGCACGATCGCCGTCCTGCATGGCAATCTTGCGCCGCGCGGCGCCGTCATCAAACAATCCGCCGCCTCCAAGGATCTTCTCCAACATATTGGCCGCGCCGTCGTTTTTGATTCCGTCGAGGATATGACGCTGCGCATCGACAGCGACGATCTCGACGTCAAGGCCGACGATGTTCTGGTCCTGCGCAATGCCGGGCCGAAAGGCGCGCCCGGCATGCCGGAAGCCGGCTATCTACCCATTCCCCGCAAACTCGCCCGGCAGGGCGTGAAGGACATGGTGCGGATTTCCGATGCCCGGATGAGCGGCACGGCTTTCGGTACGATCATCCTCCACATCGCGCCTGAAGCCGCCGATGGCGGCCCGCTGGCGATCGTCCGTACCGGCGATCGCATTCGCCTCGATGTCGAGGGCCGGCGCATCGACATCGATATCGACCAGGCGGAATTCGATCGCCGCATGCTGGAGATCATCGACCGACCCTCCCCTGCCCCGTTGCGCGGCTATGCAAAACTTTATCAGGAACGCGTGCTCCAGGCTGACGAAGGCGCCGATTTCGATTTCCTGCAAAGCGACGAGCTCGACGCATGATGAGTACCGCTGATATAGAGGCCCCGCTTTGCCTGCCCCGCCGGCAACTGGCGCGCTTGCCGCGGCCGGCACTGCCGCAAGGCACGGTCGATACGCATTTCCACGTCTTTCGCGCCGACGCTCCGCTCAACACCCCGCGCAGCTATACGCCTGACATCGCGACGATTGCCGACTGGATCGAATTCTCAGAAAGCCTTGGCATCGCCAAGGGCGTATTGGTACAGCCAAGCGTCTATGGCCTCGACAATAGCGTGCTGCTGGAAGCGCTCGCCGCCTTTCCGGGCCGTTTGCGCGGCATCGTCGTCATTGATCCCGAAACTGGAGAGACCGAGATCGAGCGGCTCCACCGGCACGGCGTGCGCGGAGTGCGGATCAACACACGCAACAAGGGCGGCCTTCCCTTGGCTACCGCCAGGACACTGGCGGAAAGGATTGCGCCTTTCGGCTGGTCGCTGCAACTGCAGATCAATCCCGAACAGCTTCCCGATCTTCCGGCAACATTATCCGGCATCCGCCTGCCCATCGTTGTCGATCATCTCGGCTTCATTCCGCTTGCCACAGAGACGAGACCACGGCATGTCGATGCGCTGAAAAGGCTGATGGACGCGGCTGATGCCTATGTCAAAGTGACCGCGCCCTATCGGTTGACGAAGGAGACGAACGACCAAGGCTTCGCCGAGGTCACCCGCACGCTTGCCGCGAGCCATGGGGAGAGGCTGCTCTGGGGCAGCGATTGGCCGCACACCGAATTATGGGATGGCATGCCCGATGACGCCGAGTTGATCGAGGCCATGCAGGCCGCCATCGACGATCCCACGGCTGCCGAAAAGATTTTTGTTCGAAATGCCGAAGCGCTGTTCTTCGGCCGCTGAATGGGAGACCACGAATGGCCAGGCTGACCGAAGATGCCAAGGGCGTCTATGTGATCGCCGTAACCCCATTTACCGACGACGGTGCGCTCGATCTCGCCAGCATCGACAGCATGGTCGATTTCTACGAAGGCGCCGGCGTCACCGGGCTGACGGTGCTTGGCCAGCTCGGCGAGGCCCCGAAATTGACCGCCGAGGAATCGAGGGCCGTGGTCGAACGGGTGCTGAAGCGCCTTGACGGGCGCCTTCCCGTCGTTGTCGGCGTCTCGGCGCCGGGACTTGCGCCGATGCGCGAACTCGCCGAAGCCGTCATGGGGGCGGGTGCTGCCGGCGTCATGGTCGCGCCGCCCTGGACCGTCAAGACTGACGATCACGCTTTCGCCTTCTACCAGTCGGTCGGCGAAACCCTTGGCGATACGCCCTTCGTGCTGCAGGATTATCCGCTCACCACCAATGTGACGATCGCGCCCAAGGTCATCGAGCGCATCGTCAACGAGGTGCCGAATTGCGTCATGCTCAAGCACGAGGATTGGCCGGGTCTTTCGAAAATATCAGCGCTTCGCGCTGCCAGCGACAGGGGCGCCATGCGGCGCATATCCATCCTTTGCGGCAATGGCGGGCTTTTCCTGCCCGAAGAGATGGGCCGCGGCGCCGACGGCGCCATGACCGGCTTTTGTTATCCGGAGATGATGGTCGGCGTCGTCGAGGCCTATGCGGCCGGAAATCCCGATCGCGCCCATGCGATCTTCGATGCCTATCTGCCGCTCGCCCGCTATGAACAGCAGCAGGGCATCGGCCTTGCCTCGCGCAAATACGTGCTTACCAAGCGCGGCGTGATCAGGTCCGCCGCCCTGCGCAAGCCGGGCGCCGGGCTGTCGGCGCTCGATATTGCCGATGTCGAGCGGCTGCTGGCGCGCCAGGCCATCCGCCTCAACGAGATCGGGGCGTGAAGCTCGACCCATGCAGATCGAAACGATGTGTATGTCCGCACTGCCCGTTGGCCTGAAATCCGAGCGACTCCCAGAATTTCGCCGCGCCATCGTTTCCCGCATGAACGGTGACGATGCAGCAGCACGACCGCGCATGGTCGAGCAGTGCCAGGGCAAGCATCCGGCCGATGCCGCGCCCGCGCATTGCGGGACTGATATAGAAACGCCGCATCCGCAACGCCCCTGACATGGCCGCTTCGACGGTCATGCCCCCGACGCCGGCAAGCACCGCATCGACATAAGCGCCGAGCAGCCTTTCGCCGTGACCCTCGAACCTGACATCGCCGGCCGACCATTCGTCGATAAGGCGGGTGATATGGCGATAACCTTCCTGCCGGGCCTCGCTTTCGAGATCTGCGATCTGCTGCGGCAATCGATCGCGGATCATGCGGATATCGATTGTCATGGTGGTGCGCGAATCTAGGCTGCAGGGACCGGAATCTCGCGGCGCACTGCCGCATCCGGCAGGCCGACCGGAGCGAAGGTCGCATCACCATCGACCGCCATGTCACGCACCGTATGTTTCTCCAGCGCTTTCGTCACCTCGGTGAGGTCGCCGTCCAGATGTTCGGCCGGGATGAGATTGCCGATCACGAAATCGAAGCGATCGCCGCGTTTGTTCAGCAGCTCGTGAAACACCGTCATGTCGCGAAGCTCGGTCGACCATTTCGCCAGCCTGTAGAACAGGCCGGAATTGCGCGCCGTCATATGGACGGGAAGGATCGGCAGATTGTATTTGCGCGCCAGTCCGACGGCCGAGGTCTTCCATGGACGTTCGTTCAGCCGGCCGTTCGCCCAATAGGCGATGCGGCCTGAGGGAAAGAGCACGGTCGCCTTGCCCTCCTTCACCGCATGGTTCGTCAGTTGCAGTGTCTCGCGCGCCTTCAGCTTGCTCTTGTGCTCCTCCCGCCATTCGACGGGAATGATCATCTCGGCAAAGCGCGGATTGACGCGGATGGCATCGCGATTGGCAAAGAACATCATATCAGGCCGGCGTGCTTTCAGGAGATCGAACACGGCAACACCGTCGGCGATGCCGGTCGGATGGTTGCTGACGAGGATGAAGCCGCCGGTTTCCGGAATGCGTTCGCCATGGCTGATGCCGATGTCGAGTTTCAGCACGTCGCTCAGATATTCGAACGACTGGAAGCCCGGCATTTTCGCAACCGCATTGGCGAATTCGAGTGCCTTGTTGTAGCGCAGCAGCGTGTAGAGGAACGGTCGCATCACCGGCCAGAGTGGATTTTTGACGATCCTCTGGCCGCGTTCGGCAATCAGCGTGTCGACGATATGACCGGGCTTTCCCTGTGAAACGAGAGCGATCGCTTCCGCGAGCTGTCCGAAAGCCGTCATGGAATCGCGCCGTGCCATGAAAGATCCTGTCTATGGGGTATAAGCTATCGCAGTACAATATGATCGAAGGATGACAAAGGCTTGGCCGGCATTAGCAATTCCATAACCGTTCCTGCTTCAAATTGGCGGACTTGAAGGCAAATTCAAGGCTCGCGACGTGAACGAACTGCTTGTTATCGCCGATCCGCGCCTGATGGCGGAGCGGGCCGCATGGCTCGAAAACCTCGCCCGCGAGCGCCGTCTTTCCGAGCACACGCTGGACGCTTACGAACGCGACACCCGCCAGTTTCTGACCTTTCTGACCGGCCACCTCGCCGGACCGGCGACGCTTGGCGATATCAGGGAATTGCGCCCCGCCGATTTCCGCGCCTTCCTGGCCGCCCGACGCAAGCAGGGTTCCGGCGCCCGATCGCTCGGCCGCAATCTCGCCGGCCTTCGCTCGCTGCTGCGCCATCTCGAAAAGAAGGGCCTGGTCAATGCCGCCGGTGCTGCCGCGATACGCTCGCCGAAACAGCCGAAATCATTGCCCAAGCCACTCTCGGATACCCAGGCGATCACCGTCGTCAGCGACGAAGCCCAGCTCCATGACGAACCCTGGATCGCCGCGCGCGATGCGGCTGTGATGACGCTGCTCTACGGCTGCGGCCTGCGCATCTCCGAAGCGCTGGATCTCGTTCCCGCCGACCTGCAGAAGGGCGCGACGACACTGCGCATCACCGGCAAGGGCAACAAGACGCGGCTGGTGCCGCTGCTGCCCGTGGTCTTCGACGCGGTCGAGAAATATCGCGCGCTCTGCCCATATCACCTCGAAAGTAGCGAACCGCTGTTTCGTGGCGCCCGCGGCGGCAGGCTGCAGCCGGCGATCATTCAGCGGACCATGCAGAAGATGCGCAGCGCCTTCGGCCTGCCGGAGACGGCGACACCGCATGCATTGCGCCATTCCTTTGCCACCCACCTGCTTGCCGGCGGCGGCGACCTGCGCACCATTCAGGAACTGCTCGGCCATGCCAGTCTTTCCACAACGCAGGTCTATACCGGCGTCGATGCGTCGCGGCTGCTCGAGGTGTATGATCGGGCGCATCCGCGCGCGTAACTTTTCGTTAACGCATTCTCTTAAAGGAATATGCGCAAGCCGGGCGTAGAGCATGAAGCCACCAGAGCATGTGACGGAACACCCATCATGACGACATCAATCGGCCGCCGGACGTCTTACCTCGCAGTGCCGGTCCATCTGTTGCTCTGGCTGATTGCAGCCTTTCACATGCTGCTTCTTGCCGCGCTGTTTGTCGCTTTCCTGGCTGCAAGGCCGGCGGCGGCCGAAGACGTGGCCTGCACCGGCCGCAACCTGATGGTCGAGCTGCAGCATAACGATCCCGCCCGCTACGCCGAGGCGCTGAAGGAAGCCGACGCCACGCCGAATGGCAAGGGCATTTTCTGGAAGATCGAAAAGCCCGGACTGGCCCCCTCGTGGCTGCTCGGCAGCATGCATGTCACCGATCCGCGCGTGCTGGCCCTGCCGCCCCGCGCCCAGGCCGCCCATGACGCCGCCGGCACGATCATCATCGAATCCGACGAGATCCTCGACGAGCGGAAGGCGACCGCAGCCCTGCTCGCAAAGCCTGAATTGACGATGTTCACCGATGGCACGACGATCGACAAGCTGCTTTCTCCCGAAGATTACAAGCGCCTTGAAGCCGGGCTGAAGCAGCGCGGCATTCCGCTCGGTGCCGTTTCCCGCATGCGGCCCTGGATGATTTCGAGCGCCGTCGCCCTGCCGGCCTGCGAAATCGCCCGCAAGGCGAAAGGCGTGCAGTTCCTCGACCAGAAGATCGCCACCGACGCCGTTGCTCAAGGCAAACACGTCAAGGGGCTGGAAACCCTTGCCGAGCAGATCCAGGCCATGGCCGATCTGCCGATCGAATTCCATCTGAAGTCGCTGATCGAGACGTTGGAACTCGGCGACAAGATGAGCGATGTCGTCGAGACGATGACCGACCTCTACCTCTCCGGCGACATCGGCCTGACGATGCCGATGTTGAAAACCGTAACACCGGAAGACACAGGCGAAACCAACGATTATGCGGCCTTCGAGCAGCGCGTCATCCTCGACCGCAACAAGGTGATGGCCGAGCGCGCCGCTCCCATCCTCGACGGCGGCAACGTCTTCATGGCCGTCGGCGCCCTGCACCTGCCCGGCAAGGACGGCGTCATCGAACTGCTGCGCCAGCAAGGCTTTACCGTCACCGCGATAAACTGAACCCGCCGACGGTCAGCCGAGCGTCATGCGGCGCAGCACGTTGCTTTTCCAATAGAACTGATGGACGAGGGCGCCGGCGACATGCGCCACGATCAGCGCCCAGAGAATAACCTTCATGATATCCGCGTGGAACGAACCGGCGGGAACGATGCCGAAGTAGTAGGCGGCGATGCCAGAAAGCGGCATCGCGAAGATCAGGATGTAGAGGCCGGCATGGGCAAGCCTGGCGGCAAGACGGAAGATCGCCGGCTCCTGCGCGACCTCGGCCGGCACGCCCTTGCTAAAACGCAGTCCCAGCCTGAGAACGGCAAGCAGCAGGATGGCGATGCCGACATAGGCGTGGATATTCGCCGACGAAATCTGTTCCGGCGTCGGCACCTCGCCTCTGCGTATCAGCCGACGCCAGGTATTCATGCCATCGGGAAACAGCAGGTTGAAGAAAATCAGCAGCGCGATCGCCCAGTGAAGAAAACGCTGGCTCAGGCTGTAACCCGCAATGGACGGCTGCTCCATTTTTCCTCACCTTCGTCCGATATTTGAATTCTGCAATGCGCAACAATTAAAACAGCCGCCTGCCTCACGGCAAGCGGCTGCATGCTTTGTTACGAATATGTAAGATTACATATGGATCGGCTTGAAGAAGGTCGCGAGCGCAGCCTCCTTGACCGCTTCCGACATAGTGGGATGCGCGTGGCAGGTCCGGCCGAGATCTTCCGACGAACCGCCGAACTCCATCAGCACGGCAATCTCGTGGATCATCTCGCCGGCGCCGAAGCCGACGATATGGCCGCCGAGCACCCGGTCGGTTTCCTTGTCGGCAAGGATCTTGACGAAGCCGTCGGTTGCCAGCATCGCGCGGGCGCGCCCGTTCGCAGTGAAGGGGAACTTGCCGACCTTATAGGCGACGCCTGCCGCTTTCAGCTCTTCCTCGGTCTTGCCGACCGAAGCGATTTCCGGCTGGGTGTAGACGACGCTCGGAATGACCTCGTAGTTCACATGGCCATGTTGCCCGGCGAGGATTTCGGCAAGCGCCACGCCCTCGTCTTCCGCCTTGTGCGCGAGCATCGGCCCCTTGACCACATCGCCGATCGCATAGATGCCGTCGATATTGGTCTTGAAGTGACCGTCGATCTCCACGCGGCCGCGATTGTCGAGCACGACACCGGCCTCTTCCAGCCCGAGACCCGCCGTATAGGGCTTGCGGCCGGTGGCGATCAGCACGACTTCGGCGTCGAGTATCACCTTGTCGCCGCCCTTGACCGGCTCGAACGTGACCTTGGCGCCCTTGTCGCCCTTTTCGACGCCGGTGACCTTGGCGCTGAGATTGAAATCGATGCCCTGCTTGGCGAGCATGCGCTGGAACTGCTTGGAGACTTCGCCGTCCATGCCGCCGAGGATGGTGTCGAGATATTCGACCACCGTCACCTTGGCGCCGAGGCGCGACCAGACCGAACCGAGCTCGAGGCCGATGACGCCGCCGCCGACGACGATCAGCGTTTCCGGCACCTTCTCCAGCGCGATGCCGCCGGTGGACGAGATGATGGTCTTTTCATCGATCTCGACCTGCACACCGGGAATGCCGGCGACGTCCGAGCCAGTGGCGATGACGATGTTCTTACCCTCGATCTCCTGCACCTTGCCGTCGTCGGCGGTGACGGAAACCTTGCCGGCCGAAACGACCTTGCCGGTGCCCTGGAAGGCATCGATCTTGTTCTTCTTGAAGAGGAAGGCGACGCCGTCGACATTCGCCTTCACCGTCGCATCCTTGTGGGCCATCATATTGCCGAGGTTGAGCGTCGGCGCCGAGACGTCGATGCCGAGGGCGCCCATCCCGTGGCCGGCTTGATGGAACATTTCGGAGGCATGCAGCAGCGCCTTCGACGGAATGCAGCCGACGTTCAGGCAGGTGCCGCCATAGGTCGCCCGCTTTTCGACGACGGCGACCTTGAGGCCGAGCTGGGCTGCCTTCACAGCGCAGACATAGCCGCCCGGGCCGGTTCCGATAATGATCACATCGTAGGACATTGTTTCTTTCCCTTTGGATTTTTCGTTTAATCGGCCGCGCGCGACGTCAGGCCGAGGAATTCGAGAATATGCTGCATGCTGTTTTCACCCTGTCGCTCTAACGGCCGCCGCTCACATTGAGGATCGCGCCGGTGATATAGGAAGCCGAAGGTGACAGAAGATAGAGGATCGCATCGGCCACCTCCTCGGGCGTGCCCGCCCGCTGCATCGGGATCGACGGCGCCAGCTCGCGCGGGCGATCCGGCAAACCGCCGGAAGCATGGAGGTCGGTTTCGATGACACCCGGCCTTATGGCATTCACGCGGACGCCCTCGGCGGCAACCTCGCGCGCCAGCCCGACGGTGAACGTGTCGATCGCCGCTTTCGAGGCGGCATAATCGACATACTGCGTCGCCGAACCGAGCACCGCCGCCATCGACGAGATATTGACGATCGCGCCGCCCTGGCCGCCATGCCGGCTCGACATGCGGCGTATCGCTTCTGCGGCGCAGAGGATGGAGCCGGTCACATTGACGCGCAGCATGCGCTCGATCCGCTCCACCGACATCTCGTCGACCCGCTGGGGATAGTCGACGATGCCGGCATTGTTGACGAGCCCGTCGAGGCGGCCGAAATGCCGGTCGACCGCCGCAAATATCGAGACGATATCCGCTGCCTTGCCGACGTCACCCTGGATCGCCACGGCCTCGCCGCCGGCCCCCGTGATCGAAGCCACGACGGCATCCGCGGCTTGACGGTTGGCGGCGTAATTCACCGCGACACGCCAGCCCTGGCGCGCGGCGAGCCGTGCGGCGGCGGCACCGATACCCCGGCTTCCGCCGGTAATGAGAACAACGGGGGCATCGCTCATGTCGCACACTCCTTGAAAATCAGCACGTCCCAGGGGGCTACCATAGCCTTGCCCTCGCCCCAGGCGCTGGATTCGCGAATGGCGGGACCAAGGCCGGGGAGAACGACCTTTTCGGCCGCCGCGGCGCCCTCGGGCTGCAGATTGTCCATCTCGCCCTCGGCATCCATGCCATAGACGGCGCCCTGCCAGACCGTGCAGGCATCAAGATCGGCGCCGGTCGCATCACCCTCTGGGCAGTTGAACATCAGGATGCCGATGGCCCGCACCGGATCCTCCGATGGCATGACATAACCTTCCATCACGACCGACGTCTTGAGCGCGCTGATCTTGAATTGGTTGCTGGCGGCAGCCGACGGAGAATTCAGCGGCGCAAAGCGCAATTCATAGGCGCCGTCACGATCGACGTAGACGGCCTGTTCCTGCTTGCAGGCGGCAGCAAAGGCGGACACCGGAGCGGCGAAAACCGCTGCGGCTGCGATTGCAGCCACGCCTTTCCCCGCCGTGATCCCGATCTTTCCGCTCATTGCAGCTTCGGCTCCTTCCGCCCGTCGGCATTCTCGACAACGCTGAAATCCGTCAGCAGCACCAGCGCGCGGCCGTCCTTGTCGAGGCCCCAAAAGACAGGATAAAAACCGTCGCCCCAGCCGCTCCAGAACACCGCGACATTGCCCTTCTTGCCGGCAACCGGCCGATGCAGCGCATAGGCGCCCTTGTTGGCATCGAGGTCCGAGGCCAGCACGTCGTCGTAATAATTGACGTCGGCATCGGTTTTTTGCGCCTGCGCCTGCGCTTCGCGCTCTCCGATCAGATCAAGCGTATCGGCATCCATGTAGCAGCCGAGGCCGGCATCGACGGGATAGCCGAAAATCTCTCCGTCCTTCAGCGTCGCCGGATCCTGCCCGGGCAGGACCGCAAGCTCCCAATGATCCGGCTTGCCCTCGGCAAACCGCATGCTGGCGGCGGCGATGCGCCCGAACGCCTGATAGAGCGTCACCGGATATTCGCCCGGTGCAACCGTTCTGGCGAGCGCCGGACGATCGGGCTGGGCGAGCGGATCGGCCGCGACGATGCGCCCCGACGTCAATTCGACATTGCCCATATGGATCACGCCGATCGATCGGCCGGAGAGTTCGGCATCGCTGAGCGCCACCAGGTCGAAATTGCTGCTTGCCTTGCTGATGTCCCAGCCGGCGGCCGATGCGGAGACCGGGACATGCGCGGCGGCAGCGCAAAGAAGAAGGCGCGCCGCTCGCATGATCCGGTTCCGCATCGAAAGCGCTCCCTTAGAGATCGAGAACCAGACGTTCCGGATCTTCCAGGCTTTCCTTGACGCGCACGAGGAAGGTGACCGCTTCCTTGCCGTCGACGATGCGGTGATCGTAGGACAGCGCCAGATACATCATCGGACGGATGACCACCTGGCCGCCGATCGCCACCGGCCGCTCCTGGATCTTGTGCATGCCGAGAATGCCGGACTGCGGCGCGTTGAGGATCGGCGAAGACATGAGCGAACCGTAGACGCCGCCATTGGTGATGGTGAAGGTGCCGCCCTGCATGTCGGCCATGGAGAGCGAGCCATCACGGGCTGCCTTGGCAAGACGGCCGAGTTCCTTCTCGATTTCGGCGATCGACATCTGGTCGGCGTCGCGGATGACAGGAACGACGAGGCCCTTGTCCGTGCCGACGGCCATGCCGACATGGCAATAGTTCTTGTAGATGACGTCGGTGCCGTCGATCTCGGCGTTAACAGCCGGCAGTTCCTTCAGCGCATGCGTCACCGCTTTGGTGAAGAAGCCCATGAAGCCGAGCTTGACGCCGTGCTTCTTCTCGAAAATGTCCTTGTACTTGTTGCGCAGATCCATGACCGCCTTCATGTCCACCTCATTGTAGGTGGTGAGCATGGCGGCGGTGTTCTGCGCGTCCTTGAGGCGCTTGGCGATCGTCTGGCGCAGGCGCGTCATCTTCACGCGTTCTTCGCGCGAGGCATCCTCGACCGTCGACGGGCCGCGTGCCGCAGCAGGGGCGGCGGGTGCGGCCGCCGGAGCGGAAATGCCCTTGGCGACGGCGGCGATGACATCGCCCTTCAGCACCTGGCCGCGCTTGCCGCTGCCGTCGACCTGGTCGGCGGAAAGATTGTTTTCAGCCAGCATCTTCGAAGCCGCCGGGGCCGGCGGCATGGTGGAGACGGAGGCGCTTGCCGACGATGCCGCCGCAGCGGCAACCGGTGCCGGCTGAGCGGGAGCAGCCGGGGCTGGCTGAGCGGGCGCGGCGGCCGGTGCAGCAGCAGCCGGCGCGGCAGCAGCGGCAGCGCCTTCGGCGATCTGGCCGAGCAGTGCGCCGAGACCGACGGTTTCGCCGGCGGCGGCGACGATTTCCGAAAGCGTGCCGGAGGCGGGTGCCGGAACTTCGATGGTCACCTTGTCGGTTTCAAGCTCGAGAATCGGCTCGTCGGCCTTGATGGCGTCGCCGACCTTCTTGAACCAGGTGCCGACGGTTGCCTCGCTGACGGATTCACCGAGAGTTGGAACGCGGATTTCTGTGGCCATTGTTCAGATCCTGATTTCGTGTGTTTTCGTTTATGCGTTTCAGACGGCGGGTGGCCGCGAGATGATCGAGGGCATCGGCAGGATATCGAAACGGAAACCGAAACCGGAAGCGATGATGGGATCGCCGTCGGCGAGGGCCTGTGCCGCCGCCTGATCCTCGACTTCGACGATTGCCATGCCCCAGGCGCCTTCACCCTCGAAGACGGGGCCGACTATAACAGCCGATCCCGCAAGGGCGTGCCGATGCCAGTATTCGACATGGCGTTTCATCGCCGCCATTTCCTCCCCGGTCCCGTCATGCGGGAAAGTGGGGCGCGGCGGCAGCAGTCTCAGAAAGAAATAAGCCATTGCGCCCCCCTAATTTTAGCCGCCCAATGCATCCTCGAGGAATGCGGCGAGCTGCGACAGATGCTTGGACATCAGGCCCGTCGCCGGCGAGGCGGCGGCCGGACGGCCGGTATAACGAACGCGCTGATACTTCGCGTCGATATGGGCGAGCACCCATTCGAGGAAGGGGTCGATGAACGACCATGCGCCCATGTTTTTCGGCTCTTCCTGGCACCAGACCATCTCGGCATTGCGGAAGCGCGACAGCTCGTTGATCAGCGCCTTTGCCGGGAACGGATAGAGCTGCTCGACACGCAGGAGATAGATGTCGTCGATGCCACGCTTCTCACGCTCTTCCAGAAGATCGTAATAGACCTTGCCGGAGCACATGACGACACGACGGATCTTGTTGTCCTTCTGCAGCTTGATCGGGCCGTCCTTGATCACCTCGGCATCATCCCAGAGCAGACGATGGAAGGCGGATTCGCCGGCCATTTCGGCAAGGGTGGAGACTGCCCGCTTGTGGCGCAGCAGCGACTTCGGCGTCATCAGGATCAGCGGCTTGCGGAAGTCGCGCTTCAGCTGCCGGCGCAGGATGTGGAAGTAGTTCGCCGGCGTCGTGACGTTGGCGACCTGCATGTTGTCTTCGGCGCAAAGCTGCAGGAAACGCTCGAGGCGGGCCGAGGAGTGTTCCGGACCCTGGCCCTCATAGCCGTGCGGCAGCAGGCAGACGAGGCCCGACATGCGCAGCCACTTGCGTTCGCCCGACGAGATGAACTGGTCGAAGACCACCTGCGCGCCGTTGGCGAAATCGCCGAACTGCGCTTCCCAGAGCGTCAGTGCATTCGGGCGGGCGAGCGAATAGCCGTATTCGAAACCGAGCACGGCCTCTTCCGAAAGCATCGAATTGATGACTTCGTAGCGCCCCTGCGTCGGCGAAAGATTGGCGAGCGGGATGTAGCGCTCTTCGGTTTCCTGATCGTAGAGAACCGAGTGGCGCTGCGAGAAGGTGCCGCGTTCGCAATCCTGGCCGGACAGACGGATCTTGCTGCCTTCGACGCAGAGCGCGCCGAAAGACAGCGCTTCGGCCATCGCCCAGTCGATGCCCTCGCCGGTGGCGATCATGTTGGCGCGGTTTTCCATGAAGCGCTGGATCGTCCGGTGCACATTGAAGCCGGCCGGGATCTCGGACAGCTTGCGGCCGATCTCCTTCAGAGTCTTCATCGGCACGGCGGTCTTGCCGCGGCGCTGCTCGTCGGCATTGTCGGCCGTGCGCAGGCCCGACCACTCGCCGTCCAGCCAGTCGGCCTTGTTAGGCTTATACTGCTGGCCAGCCTCGAATTCCTGCTCGAGATGGAGGCGCCAATCGGCCTTCATCTTCTCGACTTCGCCTTCAGTGAGCAGGCCCTCGGCGACGAGGCGGGCTGCATAGAGCTGCAGCACGGTCTTGTGGGCGCGGATCACCTTGTACATCTTCGGCTGCGTGAAGGACGGTTCGTCGCCTTCATTGTGGCCGTAGCGGCGATAGCAGAACATGTCGAGCACCACAGGCTTGTGGAACTTCATGCGGAATTCGGTGGCGATCTTCGCGGCATAGACCACCGCTTCCGGATCGTCGCCGTTGACGTGCAGGATCGGCGCCTCGATCATCTTGGCGACATCGGACGGATAGGGCGACGAGCGCGAGAAGGCCGGGTTCGTGGTGAAGCCGATCTGGTTGTTGATGATCACATGCATGGTGCCGGCGACGCGGTGGCCGCGCAGACCGGAAAGGCCGAGGATTTCGGCAATGACACCCTGACCGGCAAAAGCCGCGTCGCCGTGGATCAGCAGCGGCAGAACCTTGGCGCGTTCGGAAAGCGGGATGATGTCACCGTCCCAGACCGCGGCATTCATGTCCTGCTTGGCGCGGGCTTTGCCCATGACGACGGGATCGACGATTTCGAGATGCGACGGGTTCGCCGTCAGCGAAACGTGGATCTTGTTGCCGTCGAATTCGCGGTCGGAGGAGGCACCGAGATGGTACTTGACGTCGCCCGAGCCCTCGACCTCGTCGGGAGCGGCCGAACCGCCCTTGAATTCGTGGAAGATCGCCCGGTGCGGCTTGCCCATGACCTGGGAGAGCACGTTCAGGCGGCCGCGATGGGCCATGCCGAACACGGCTTCCTTGAGGCCGAGATGGCCGCCGCGCTTGAGGATCTGTTCCAGCGCCGGGATCAGCGATTCGCCGCCATCGAGGCCGAAACGCTTCGTGCCCTTGAACTTGACATCGAGGAACTGCTCGTAGCCTTCGGCTTCGACAAGCTTGGCAAGGATCGCCTTCTTGCCTTCCGGCGTGAAAGCCACGCCCTTGTCCGGTCCTTCGATGCGCTCCTGGATCCAGGCCTTTTCTTCAGGATTGGAGATATGCATGAATTCGACGCCGAGCGTCGAGCAATAGGTGCGCTCGAGGATTTCGATCATCTCGCGGATGGTCGCATATTCCAGGCCGAGCACGTTGTCGATGAAGATCTTGCGGTCGTAATCGGCGGCCGTGAAGCCGTAATTCTCCGCCGACAGCTCGCGATAATCGTCAACCGGAGCGGCGATGCCGAGCGGGTCGAGCTTGGCATGCAGGTGGCCACGCATGCGGTAGGCACGGATCATCATGATGGCGCGCACGGAATCGCGCGTCGCCTGCAGCACCTCGGTGCTGTCGGCAGGCTTGCCCGCAGCTTCGGCCTTGGCCTTGACCTTGGTCTCGATCACCTTCTCGACGATGCCCCAGTCGCCATCGAGCGCCGAGACGAGATCGCCGCTTGCCTGCAGCGGCCAGTTCTTCTTGCGCCAGGAAGCGCCCTTGGCCGCCTTCTTCACATCGTTCGGATCGTCTTCCAGCGCCTTGAAGAAGGACCGCCACTGATCGTCGACCGAGTTGGGATCGTCTTCATAACGGGCGTAGAGCTGCTCGATATAGGCAGCATTGGCGCCATCCAGAAACGAGGTGATCTGAAATTGCTCGTTGGCTTCTTGCCGTGCCATGGTGATATGCGGACGCTTCCGTCCGCCTCCTGACTTTGATGAATTTGCCGGCTCGATCGCCGGCTGCCGCATTCCGATTGCCGCCTGTCCGCGGCGCATCTGCTGGTCTCGTACCGTCAAGGCCGGGCGGAAGGCGCAGATGCCGTTCCTCCGCCCGGGTCTTTAAGTGGTTTTAGCCCTTGAGGACTTCAACCAGCGTCTTGCCGAGGCGGGCCGGAGACGGCGACACTTTGATGCCTGCCGATTCCATCGCCGCGATCTTCGATTCCGCATCGCCCTTGCCGCCGGAAACCACAGCACCGGCATGGCCCATGGTGCGGCCCTTCGGCGCCGTACGGCCGGCAATGAAGCCAGCCATCGGCTTTTTACGGCCCTTCTTGGCTTCGTCCTTGAGGAACTGTGCAGCATCCTCTTCAGCCGAGCCGCCGATTTCGCCGATCATGATGATCGACTGGGTGGCTGCGTCGGCCAGGAACATTTCCAGGACGTCGATGAACTCGGTGCCCTTGACCGGGTCGCCGCCGATGCCAACGGCCGTCGTCTGGCCGAGGCCTTCGTTTGACGTCTGGAAGACGGCTTCATAGGTCAGCGTGCCCGAGCGGGAAACGATACCGACCGAACCCTTGCGGAAGATCGAGCCCGGCATGATGCCGATCTTGCACTCTTCCGGCGTCAGGATGCCCGGGCAGTTCGGGCCGAGCAGGCGCGACTTCGAGCGGTCGAGGCGCGCCTTGACGCGCACCATGTCCATGACCGGGATACCTTCGGTGATGCAGGTGATGAACGGGATCTCGGCATCGATCGCCTCGATGATCGCATCGGCAGCACCAGCCGGCGGAACATAGATGACGGTCGCGTCGGCGCCGGTCTTTTCCTTGCCTTCGGCAACGGTTGCGAAGATCGGCAAGCTTTCGCCCTTTGCGCCGGTCCAGGTTTCGCCGCCCTTCTTCGGATGGATGCCGCCGACCATCTGGGTGCCGTAGTAAGCGAGCGCCTGTTCGGTATGGAACGTGCCGGTCTTGCCGGTTAGGCCCTGAACGAGAACCTTGGTGTCTTTGTTGACGAGAATGGACATGCGAGGCCTTTGTTTAGGAGAGGTTGGAAGACGTGGAGGACGCGCGACGATAGACGCCGCTGACGACCTCCTGCCAAGTATCGCTGCCTGCAGGCGAAAAGCTGACGCCCATCCGGTAGCAGTCTTCATTTTCAAACGTGAATACGGTGCGCTGGCTGCCGCGCGGCGAAGTCTTCATCAGCACAAGCTCACTGCCGTTCCACTCGCCGGACGCCGGTACGGGCGGCGCAAAACCTGCGGTGTCGAACTGGTAGAGTTTGTAGGTCTGGTCCGAAGCATCGAAGCCGAAAATATTTCGCGACTCGAACGAAACAGCACCATCCCGCGTCTGGCGATAGCGCTGCTCGAGGAAGAATCCGCCGAACAACGTCTCGCCGGAAAACTCAGCACTGGCCTTGCCTTCGCTCGTCCACGCCGACGCCGCGACGCGCTCGTCCCCTTCCCACACGCCGGCGAAGGCGTTGAGGCGGAAATGAGCAGCGGAGGGCGTGGACTGGAAGGCCATGATCGATCTCAGCCGTTGATCGCCGCGACGATCTTCTTGGCCGCATCGTCCAAGTCGTCAGCCGCCGTGATCGCGAGACCCGACTCGTTCAGGATCTTCTTGCCGAGCTCGACATTGGTGCCCTCAAGGCGCACGACGAGCGGAACCTTGAGACCGACTTCCTTGACCGCGGCAATCACGCCCTCGGCGATGACATCGCACTTCATGATGCCGCCGAAGATGTTGACGAGAATACCTTCAACCTTGGGGTCGGCGGTGATGATCTTGAAAGCCGCTGCCACCTTCTCCTTGCCGGCGCCGCCGCCGACGTCGCAGAAGTTGGCCGGCTCCTTGCCGTAAAGCTTGATGATATCCATGGTCGCCATGGCAAGGCCGGCGCCGTTGACCATGCAGCCGATATTGCCGTCGAGCGCGACATAGGCGAGGTCCCACTTCGAGGCCTCGATTTCCTTGGCATCTTCTTCGGTCTCGTCGCGCAGCGTCTTGACGTCGTCGTGACGGAAAAGCGCGTTGCCATCGAAAGACATCTTGGCATCGAGGACGCGCAGATGGCCATCCTTCATGACGATCAGCGGATTGACTTCCAGGAGAGCCATGTCCTTTTCACCGAAGGCCTTGTAGAGCGCCGGGAAGAGCGACTTCGCATCTTCGGCGGCAGCGCCGTCAAGCTGAAGCGCCTTGGAGATCGCGGCAACGTCGGCAGCCGTCACGCCGGCTTCCGGATCGATGGCGATCGTCTGGATCTTTTCGGGTGTGTCGTGGGCGACAGCCTCGATGTCCATGCCGCCTTCGGTCGATACGACGAAGGCAACCCGGCCAACCGAGCGGTCGACCAGCAGCGAGCAATAGAGCTCGCGGGCGATGTCGGCGCCGTCTTCGATGTAAAGGCGGTTGACCTGCTTGCCGGCTTCGCCGGTCTGCGCGGTCACCAGCGTGTTTCCGAGCATTTCCTTGGCGTGGGAAATGACTTCCTCGATCGACTTGGCGAGGCGAACGCCGCCCTTGGCATCCGGACCGAGTTCCTTGAACTTGCCCTTGCCGCGGCCGCCGGCATGGATCTGGCTCTTGACCACGTAAAGCGGACCGGGAAGCGACTTGGCGGCAGCCTCGGCTTCTTCAACCTTGAGAATGGCCACACCCTCGGCAACCGGCGCGCCATAGCCCTTCAGCAGAGCCTTGGCCTGATATTCATGAATGTTCATGGGTCTATCCCTGTTTCGATTACTTCAGCGCCGATTACTTGAGGGCAGGCGCGATGTTGATGCAGGCCTCGCAGAGACCGGCGACGGCGCCGACGGACTTGTCGAAGGCTTCCTTCTCGGTCTTGTTGAGATCGATCTCGATGATGCGCTCGACGCCGCCGGCGCCGATGACGGTGGGAACGCCGACATACATGTCCTTGACGCCGTACTGGCCGGTGAGATGGGCCGCGCAGGGCAGAACGCGCTTCTTGTCCTTGAGGTAGGATTCGGCCATCTCGATCGCCGAGGCGGCCGGCGCATAATAGGCCGAACCGGTCTTCAGCAGGCCGACAATTTCGGCGCCGCCGTCACGGGTGCGCTGGATGATTTCTTCGAGGCGTTCCTTGGTGACCCAGCCCATGGTGACGAGATCGGTGAGCGGAATGCCGCCGACCGTCGAGTAGCGGGCGAGCGGCACCATCGTGTCGCCATGACCACCGAGCACGAAGGCCGTGACATCCTGGACGGAGACGTTGAATTCCTTGGCGAGGAAAAGACGGAAGCGCGAGGAGTCGAGAACGCCGGCCATGCCGACGACCTTGTTGGCCGGAAGGCCGGAGAATTTCTGCAGCGCCCAGACCATGGCGTCGAGCGGGTTGGTGATGCAGATCACAAAGGCGTTCGGCGCATACTTCTTGATGCCGGCACCGACCTGCTCCATGACCTTGAGGTTGATGCCGAGAAGGTCGTCGCGGCTCATGCCAGGCTTGCGCGGAACACCGGCAGTGACGATGCAGACGTCAGCGCCCTCAATCGCCGAATAGTCGCTGGCGCCGGTCAGATTGGCATCGAAGCCTTCGACCGGAGAGGACTGTGCGATGTCGAGACCCTTGCCCTGGGGAATACCGTCCGCGATGTCGAACAGGACGATGTCGCCCAGTTCCTTCAGCCCGGCGAGGTGCGCCAGCGTGCCACCAATCATGCCAGAACCAATGAGTGCGATCTTGTTACGCGCCATTTCGCTGTTTCCTTTGCGATCAAATTCGTCGGACGGACGCAACAAGGCACCGCCCAATGACGCAATCGCATAGACCCAAAGCCAAAAAATGGCAATCCATTAATTTTGATGCAGCGTTTTCAATCGTTTAGATACAAAAATTCTTACGTAAACGTAAGACATTTTGTCACCGGATTGTTACTCGGCGGCGCGTTTCTCATGGTGCAGCGCAAGATATTCAGCACTGCGCATCTCGAAAAGCCGCGACGTCGTGCGGTCGAATTCGAAACCTTCGGTACCCTTGCGGTGCACCAACAGTTCCTCCGGCATCGCCGCCGCGGAGATGTAAAGCCGCACGGCATGATCGTATAGCGTATCGACCAGAATGATGAACCGTTTGATCTGGTTCCGCTTTTCCGGCCCGAGCAACGGAATGTGATCGACGAAGACCATATCGAAGCGTTCGGCGATTGCCAGAAAGTCGGCTGCTCCGAGCGGCTTGTCACAAAGATCGGCGAAGGAAAACCGCGCCATCCGGTCGACGGCGAGCGGCACATGGATGTGGCGCCCCTTCATCGGGATATCCAGCGGCTGCGCCTTGCGCCCATGCAGCGCCTGCGTCCAGGACGCATCCATCGCCATGTCATTATGCTCGTTGATCGGCACCAGATAGACCGGCTGGCTGTTCAGCTTCTCCATCCGGTAATCGGTGGGCGAATCCAGCGTTACGACATCGACATGCTGCTTGAGTAAGGTGACGAAAGGCAGGAAGAGGCCGCGATTGAGGCCATCCTTATAGAGATTGTCGGGCTCGACGTTCGAGGTCGCGACCAGCACGCATCCGCGTGCGAAAAGCTCGGAGAACAGCCGCGACAGGATCATCGCATCGGCGATATCGGTGACCGTGAACTCGTCGAAGCAGAGAAGCTCGGCTTCCTCGTAAAGTGCTGCAGCGACGGGCGGCATCGGATCGGCCTGCTTCGTCTCGCCGTTCTTGAGCTTCAGCCGGTGCGCGGCGATGCGGTTATGCACATCCGCCATGAATTCGTGGAAATGCGCCCGGCGCTTCTTCCTGCACGGCGCCATCGAGAAGAACATGTCCATCAGCATGGTCTTGCCGCGCCCGACGCTGCCGTGGATGTAAAGCCCCTTGTGGCCGTCGACGGATTTCTTCTTGGCGGCAAACAGCCAGCCAAGCGCGCTCGATTTTGCCGCCGGCCGCCGTTGCTTGAGCCCGGCAAGCACCCGGTCGAGGCTCTTTGCCACGTCCATCTGTGCGGAATCGACCTGAAGTGCCCCCGATGCTGTCAGCGCTTTAAGCTGTTCGCAGACGCTGAGCGCATAATCCGGCATTGGTTGCATGAGGGCATATCCGCCTGTCAGTCGTCGCAGCAGAGCTGCCGGAACATTTACCGGCTGAGGCTGATCGGCTGACCCGTGTTCGTCTGTCCGTCAAAGCGGTTGTCGGCCGTCTTGTAGACGCTGCCGATCTGGTTGCCGGAACGGTCCTTGAGCAGCACCTGCTTGCCGGAGACCTCCCAGGACCCCATCGCCGTCAGCTCGCCGACACAGCCGCGGGTCCCGCCGCGCGAACCGCTGCCGAGATTGGTCAGCGTCAGGAACATGTCGCAGCCGCCGTTGACGCGCCAGCTTCCGACCATCGATTCCTTGGTGACGTCAAGCGCATTCGCGGCCATTGCGCCAGGCTGAGCGCCCGGCATCGATGCCGTCGTCGCCGTCGGCGCCGCCGGAAACTGCGAGCTGCCGGTCGGCGGCGGAAGCTGCCCGCCCTGCACCGAGGGAACCGGCTGCGCCGTCAACGGCGCCGGCCCGGCATTCGGGCTGGAGCTGTAATCATATGCCGTACGCTGACAACCGGCTAGCGCGAGAGCCACCACCAGACCTGTCATCGCATATCGCAACTGCATCATCATACTCCTGAATTCGGCTATCGCCGTAGAGAAACGGGCGTGAGACAAGTCCGATTATCGTAATTCGCTTTGGTTAATCAAGTGAGGCTGCACAAATTGCCCGTCACAACAACTAACCGAAAAACGATACAGTTCAACTGTCCCGCTGCAAAACTTCCTGCACATAGAATTTGTCAGCAAGGTGTTGCGCGCGCTGATCTCTGCCAGGATCCCTGTCGAACTCGCGCAATGTCGCGGAATAGCGCTCCAGTGCCCCCTGCAGGAACACTTGCACCAGTGCCGGTGTCAGGCCCACACCCATTTCACGCGTCTGCTTCTTGACATGCACGAGATCGAGTATCGCTGCCCGAAATTCCGGCGCGACGGAGATCGTCTCAAGGCATTCCAGCATATTCATCGGCGGCAGCACGCGATATGAACGCTGCCGAATCCATTCGAGCGCGATGGCCGGACGCAGGGCATAGAGCAGCGTCTTCAGCTTCATCACGTCTTCGCCATGACTTTGAAAATGCCGCCGCATAAGTCCGACATAATGCGCAGCGACCTTCTCCGGCACCATGACGCGATCAAGAAACGCGCCGAGACGGGAGCGAAAACCAGCTTCCTCTTCGTAGGCGATCGGCGATTTCAGCCATTCGACCACCACGGCGTTTCCCTTGAGCGCAAGCCGCAACGCCTTTCTGAGATCCCAGCCACCGGTATCGATATCGCCAATGATCGGGAACTCGATGACATCGCGCGCCGAAACAAGAGCAAGATGATGTTCGACGGGACGGATGTAGACAAAGCGACAATCATAATCGCTGTCGGGAGATGGAAAGCCCCAGGCGCGGCTGCCACTTTCGATCGCAAAACCGATGCGGATGCCCTGTTCACGCACCGAGGCAAGCCGCGACCTGATCTCTGTGACGGCTTCGGGATCGAAGCCGTCGATTCCGACATCGGTATGCACGCTGATCAAACCCGGCGCTCGACCATCATCTTCTTGATTTCGGCGATCGCCTTAGCCGGGTTGAGGCCCTTCGGGCAGGTCTGCGCACAGTTCATGATCGTGTGGCAGCGATAGAGACGGAACGGATCCTCGAGATTGTCGAGGCGTTCGCCGGTCGCCTCGTCTCTGGAATCGATCAGCCAGCGATAGGCCTGCAGCAGAACGGCCGGACCGAGATAACGGTCGCCATTCCACCAGTAGCTCGGACAGGAGGTCGAGCAGCAGGCGCAGAGGATGCATTCATACAGGCCGTCGAGCTTCTGCCGGTCCTCATGGCTCTGCTTCCATTCCTTGGCCGGTGCCGGCGACACCGTCTTCAGCCACGGCTCGATCGAACGATGCTGGGCATAGAAATTGGTGAGGTCGGGAACCAGATCCTTGACGACGGGCAGATGCGGCAGCGGATAGATCTTCACCGCACCCTTGATATCGTCGAGGCCCTTGGTGCAGGCGAGCGTGTTGGTGCCGTCGATATTCATCGCGCAGGATCCGCAGATGCCCTCGCGACAGGAACGGCGCAGCGTCAGCGTCGGGTCGATCTTGTTTTTGATGTAGAGCAGACCATCGAGCACCATCGGCCCGCAATCGTCGACATCGATGTAGAACGTATCGATCGACGGGTTCTGGCCGTCGTCCGGGCTCCAGCGATAGACGCGAAACTCGCGGGTGTTCTTGGCACCCGCCGGCTTCGGCCAGACCTTGCCTTCGCGCATCTGAGAATTCTTGGGGAGAGCGAGTTCAACCATAACAGGTTCCTCTTGAGATCAGTACACGCGAGCCTTCGGCGCGATCTTCTGCGGATCGATGCCTTCGGCGATGAGCTCGGTGTGGACCGGCCGGTAGTCGAGTTTCACGTCGCCTGCCTCGTTGACCCAGGCGAGCGTGTGCTTGCGCCAGTTGACGTCGTCGCGGCCGGCGAATGCACCCTCGGTATAGTCCTCGCGCGCATGCGAACCACGGCTCTCCTTGCGGGCCTCGGCGCCGTAGATCGTCGTGATGGCGTTGGCCATCAGGTTCTGCAGCTCGAGTGTCTCCACGAGATCGGAGTTCCAGATCATCGAACGGTCGGTGACCTTCAGATCGCCCATTTCCTGCCAGATCGCCGAAATGCGCCGGCAACCGGATTCCAGCGATTCCTGCGTGCGGAAGACGGCGGCGTCCTCCTGCATGGCGCGCTGCATCTTCTCGCGCAGTTCCGCCGTCGGCGTGCCGCCGCTGGCGTGGCGCAGACCGTCGAAGCGGTCCATGATCCTGTCGCAGGCTGCGACATTGAGATGCGGGACCAGCGCTGCGCGGTCGATCACCTCGCCGGCGCGGATCGCAGCGGCGCGGCCGAAGACCACGAGGTCGATCAGCGAGTTGGACCCGAGGCGGTTGGCGCCGTGCACCGAAGCGCAGCCGGCTTCACCCACGGCCATCAGGCCGGGGATGATCCGTTCCGGATTGGCGCTGTCGGCGTTCAGCACTTCGCCCCAATAATTCGTGGGAATGCCGCCCATATTGTAATGAACGGTCGGCAGAACCGGGATCGGCTCGCGCGTGACGTCGACGCCGGCGAAGATCTTGGCGCTCTCGGAAATCCCCGGCAGGCGTTCATGCAGAACGGCCGGATCGAGATGGTCGAGATGCAGGAAGATGTGGTCCTTGTTCTTGCCGACGCCCCGGCCCTCGCGGAT
>Ga0102589_1000536_pt1 | contig 74398 bp, 71 predicted proteins | sample AraplaMF_Col_mLB_FD_76858 | JGI IMG/M metagenome (GOLD analysis project Ga0102589, IMG submission 76858) | Arabidopsis root microbial communities from the University of North Carolina, USA - plate scrape MF_Col_mLB | ecosystem: Host-associated > Plants > Roots > Endosphere | place: USA...
ACGGCGTGCCGGTCACGCTGATCCGCGACTCGGCCGGCTTTGTGGCCCAGCGCGTGCTCTGCTGCATCATCAATATCGCCAGCGATATCGCGCAGCAGCGCATCGCCACGCCGGCGGACATCGACCTTGCCGTGAACCTCGGCCTCGGCTACCCGAAGGGTCCGCTGGCACTCGGCGACGCGGTCGGCCCGCAACTGGTGCTCGAGACGCTGCGCAACATGGAAGCGCTGACCGGCGACATGCGCTACCGCCCGAGCCCGTGGCTGTGGCGCCGCGCCGGCCTCGGCCTGTCGCTGCTGGCCGAAGAGCAATAAGCCCGTTCCCTGCCGTTTTCAGAGTCGCCCCCATGCCCGCACAACTGCTTTCCGAACGCGTCGATTCGACGCTGGTCCTGACCATCTCGAACCCCGAGGCGCGCAACGCGCTGCACCCGGACATCTATGCCGGCTCCAAGGCGGCGCTGGACGCGGCCGCTGCGGACGATTCGATCCGCGCCGTAATCTTTACCGGCGCCGACGGCATGTTCTGCGCGGGTGGCAATCTGAACCGGCTGCTGGGCAACCGCAGCCAGCCGCCCGAGGTGCAAGCCGCCAGCATCGAGGTGCTGAACGGCTTTATCCGCTCGCTGCACGCCTTTCCCAAGCCGATCATCGCGGCAGTCGAAGGCGCCGCCGCGGGCGCGGGCTTATCGCTCGTTCTGGCATGCGATTTCGTGGTCGCGGCCAGCGATGCCAAGTTCGTGATGGCCTACGTCTCGGTCGGGCTCACGCCCGATGGCGGCGGCTCATACGAACTGGCGCGCGCGCTGCCGCGCCAGCTCGCCAGCGAGATGATGATGGAAGGCAAGCCGATCAGCGGCGAGCGGCTGGCCCAGTTTGGCCTCGTCAACCGCGTCACGCCGCCGGGCGAGGCGCTGGCCGAGTCGCTGCGGCTGGCGGCGGGTCTGGCCAGGCAATCGCCGCATGCGGTCGGCCGCATCAAGGGCCTGATCAACTACGCGGCCACGGCGTCGCTCGACGAACACCTGCTGGCCGAGCGCGACAACTTTGTCGCCGCGCTGCATCACCCGGATGGCGGCGAAGGCATCAGCGCTTTTCTTGAGAAGCGCAAGCCGCAGTACCGCTGACAGACCCGGACGGGCAGCTGCCCGTCTTCATGGCAAGCCCGCGGCAGACGGGCACGCCAGCACAACACAAGGAGACAACGCATGGAATTGCCGCCGTCCTCGCGTCGCCGCATCTACCTGATGCGGCATGGTGCCGTCTCGTATTTCGATGAAGCCGGGCGCCCCGCGCTGCCGGAGATGGTCCCGCTCAACGAAACCGGCCGCATGCAGGCCACCGCCGCCGGACGCGCCTTTGCCGCCGAGCAGATCCGCTTCGATCGCGTCATCGTCAGCGGCCTGCCGCGCACGGTCGAGACCGCCGAGCGCGTGCTGGCCGAACTGCCCGAGATGGAAGGCATGGTGCCTGAGGTCTGGCCAGAATTCCAGGAGATCCGGGGCGGCGACTTGTCCGCGATCGCCGACGCCGACCTGCGCGACGCCTTCGTCGGCGCCTTCGAAGGCGAAGTCCCCGAAGACAAGCGCTTTCTCAACGGCGAGACCATCGGCGCCTTTCTCGACCGCGTGCTGCCCGCGCTGGATCGCCTGCGCGCCGACCCGGGATGGGACACCGTGTTGATGGTGCTGCACGGCGGCACCAACCGCGCCATCCTGTCGCAGGCGATCACCTGCGGGCGGCGCGTGCTGTTCGGCTCGCTGCTGCAGACGGCGGGCTGCATCAATGTGCTCGACATGGGCGACGGCCCGCTCGACTGGGTGGTGCGCATGACCAACTACTCGCCGCCCACCCCCGTCCACAGCGGCTCGCGCCACACCACCATGGAAGTGCTGCTGCACCAGTATTTGCGCGGACGCCAGCCGGCCGCCTGAGTCACCCGAGCCATCCAACCGAACCCGAACAGAAAACTAACGGAGACAGCATGACGAGCAACGTATCGCACTTCGAGGGCACACGCCCGGTGGCAGACCAGCAGCGCTTCGACACCGGCGCGCTGGAAGCCTGGATGCGCCATCACGTGGCGGGCTTTGCCGGCCCGCTGACCGTCGAGCAGTTCAAGGGCGGGCAGTCCAACCCGACCTTCAAGCTGGTCACGCCGGGCCAGACCTATGTGATGCGCGCCAAGCCCGGCCCCAAGAGCAAGCTGCTGCCGTCGGCGCACGCCATCGAGCGCGAATACCGCGTAATGGCCGCCCTCGCCGGCACCGACGTGCCGGTCGCGCGCATGTATGCGCTGTGCGAGGACGAATCGGTGATTGGCCGTGCCTTCTACATCATGGAGTTCGTCGCCGGCCGGGTGCTGTGGGACCAGTCGCTGCCCGGCATGGGCAATGCCGAGCGCAGTGCCATCTATGACGAGATGAACCGCGTCATCGCTGCGCTGCATACCGTCGACTACAACGCCATCGGGCTGGGGGACTACGGCAAGCCCGGCAACTACTTCCAGCGCCAGATCGAGCGTTGGACCAAGCAATACAAGCTGTCGGAAACCGAGTCGATCCCGGCCATGGATGCGCTGATGGACTGGCTGCCGCAGCATATTCCGCAGGAAGACGCGGATCTGACGTCGATCGTGCATGGCGATTACCGGCTCGACAACCTGATGTTCCATCCGACCGAGCCGCGTGTGCTGGCGGTGCTGGACTGGGAGCTATCCACACTGGGGCATCCGATGGCGGACTTCAGCTACCACTGCATGAGCTGGCATATCGCACCGGGGCAGTTCCGCGGGATTGCGGGGCTGGACTTTGCGGGGCTGGGGATTCCTGACGAGGCAACGTATCGCCGCATGTACGAGCAGCGTACCGGGCGCGCGATCACTGGCGACTGGAATTTCTATCTTGCCTTCAGCATGTTCCGTATTGCCGGGATCTTGCAGGGGATCATGAAGCGCGTGGTCGATGGGACGGCTTCGTCGGCGCAGGCTGCTGATGCGGGCAAGCGGGCGCGGCCGATGGCGGAGATGGGGTGGGAGTATGCGAAGAAGGCTAAGGGGTGAGTGACTTTTGGAGCTGGGTCGCCGTTGGTGACATGCTGTCGGCGGCTTGAAGCGTGTGGTCGCTATTGGTGACATGCTGTCGGCCGATTGGAGCGTTGTGGTCGCTCGCTATTGGTGACATGCTGTCGGCCTTTGAACCGCCTGGTTCCGCCCTCTTGGGCGGGTAACTTTTTGTCCGAGCGACAAAAAGTCACCAAAAAGCGCGTTTAGGGCCCTGCGGGCGGCCACTTTTATCGTAGTGGGCAGAAGGCTTTCGTACGGGGCTTCGCTTCGTTGCAGGGCAGGACTGCCTGACGCCCTGGTGCGCCACGGTGGCTGGGATTGACGCGGTGATTGAACGAGCCCAGAGCTGTGGGTGGCCCCTGCTGCGGGCGGCAACGCAGGAACGCCTACGGCTGCGCTGCGCGCCGGCAGTATCTCAGGTCAGGGGTCGTGGCACATAACGCGTCGCTGCGCTCGCTTGGCGCTATCGCAGGTGAACCCGCAAGGCTTTTCCCCTCCTGCTTGTTTTCTCCCCTCTCCCGCTTGCGGGAGAGGGGCCGGGGGTGAGGGCCGGAGCCCCCACGAAGTAAAGCCAGCCAATTCTCCGTCACCGCCCCAGACCTCCGTATGCGCGCGCCGAGCCCGAAGCACAAGCCAGGACATGGACGCCAGCACCGCCACGTTAGGACCCGCGCACAGCACAGCCGAAGGCGTCTCTACGTTGCCGCCCGCAGCAGGAGCCACCCACCGCTCCGGGCTCGTTCAAACACCGCGTCAATCCCAGCCACCGTGGCGCACCAGGGCGTCAGGCAGTCCTGCTATGTGAGGAAGCGCGGCCCCGTACGAAAGCCGCCGTCCACTACGATAAGCGTGGCCGCCCGCAGGGCCGTAAACGCGCTTTTTTGGTGACTTTTTGTCGCTCCGCTTGGACAAAAAGTTACCCGCCTAGGAGGGCGGAACCAGGCGGTTCAAAGGCCGACAGCATCTCACCAACCGCGACCACACTGGCCTCACATAACCCCCCTTAATCCCCCACCGCCACCCCCTCCCTCCGCGGATCCGCCCCACCCGCCCAAACCACCTTCCCATCCGGCCCCTGCCGCCGCACGATAGCCTGCGTCCCGCTGGTCATCTCAATCTCGGCAACCTGGTGCCCGCGCTGCTGCAGCGCCTGGACCAGCCCCGGCGACACCAGCCCCTTCTCTACCTCGGTAGGTCCATTCCTGCTGCCGAAATTACCCATCCCGATCGCCGCCTGCGGATCCATGTTCCAGTCCAGCATGCCGACCAGCGTCTTGGACACATACTCGATGATCTGCGAGCCGCCGGGCGAACCGACCGTGGCCACCAACTGCCCGGTCTGGCGGTCGAACACCAGCGTAGGCGCCATCGACGAACGCGGCCGCTTGCCCGGCTCGACGCGATTGGCCACCGGCTTGCCGTTCTCGCTCGGCACGAAGGAGAAGTCGGTCAGCTGGTTGTTCAGCATGAACCCACGCACCATCAGATGCGAGCCGAAGTACGACTCGATTGTCGTGGTCATTGAGATCGCGCCGCCGCGGTCATCGACCGCGACGATTTGCGAGGTGGAAATGCGCGGCGGCGAGCGGTCCGGGGCATATGCCACCGCGGGCCCCGGCGGCACGCCCGGCTGCGCCTTGCCCATGCTCTTGTCGCCGATCAGCTCGGCTCGGGACGCAAGATAGTTGGGATTGACCAGGCCGGCGACATCGATCTGCACGAAATCGGCATCCGCCACATACAGGCCGCGGTCGGCATAGGCCAGGCGGTCGGCTTCGGCGATAGCGTGGACCGCGTCCGGATTGGCTTCCACCTGCGCGGGCGTATTGACGTTTTGCGGTTTGAGCGCTGCCAGCGCGTACTTGGGATTCTTGGTCTCCAGCGCCTGCAGCGTGCCCAGGATCTGCGCAATCGCGATACCGCCTGATGACGGAGGTGGCATGCCGCAGATCTTCCAGCGCTTGTAGTCGGTGCAGACCGGCACGCGCTGCTTGGCCCGGTAGCCGCGCAGGTCAGCCATCGACAGCGAGCCCCGGTTGGCGCTGCCGTTGACCTTGGAGACGATGTCCTGCGCGATCGGGCCGCCGTACAGCACGCCGGCGCCGCGCCGCGCGATATCGCGCAGCGTCTGCGCGAGCTTGGGGTTCTTCAGTACCGTGCCTGCCGGCTTGGGCTTGCCCTGCGCATCGAGGAAGTACGCGGCCATTTCCGGCGAGTTGGCCAGGAACTTGTCGGCGGCCACCTGCGTGTACAGGCGCTGCGAGATCGGGAAGCCCTTCTCCGCCAGCGAGATCGCCGGCTCGAACAGCTTGGCCCACGGCAGGCGCCCGTGCTGCCGATGCGCCATCTCCAGCGCGCGCATCACACCCGGCGTGCCGACCGAACGCCCGCCGATCTGTGCCTCGCTGAATTCCATCGGCTTGCCGTCGGCGCGCATGAACAGGTTCTCGGTGGCGCCGGCGGGAGCGGTTTCGCGGCCGTCGAAGGCCTGCACGCGCTTGCCGTCCCAGTACATGATGAAGGCGCCGCCACCGATGCCGGTGGCCTGCGGCTCGACCAGCGTCAGCACGGCCTGCATGGCGATGGCGGCATCGATGGCCGAGCCGCCCTGGCGCAGCATGGCGCGCCCGGCCTCGCTGGCCAGCGGATTGGCCGCGGCGGCCATATGGCGCTGCGCATAGACCGTCGACATGCCGGCGCGGTAGCCGGAAGCGACCTCCGGGGCAGGCGGCATGGCCGCCGCAGGCGCCGCCGCGGCCGCGGCAGCAGCTGGTGCCGCCGTTGCCGTGGGCGTCCCGGTCCCTCCGCCCTGCGTTCCACACGCGCCAAGCAGCGCGGCCGTAGTCAGGGCCAGCGTGCTGCGCCACACCACCGAATCAAGGTCAAAGCGGGCCATGCGATGTCTCCTGGGGGGAAGGAATCAGGCGATTGTAGTGGCGATCGCCGCATGTGGGGGTCGGGCGAAGTCTGATTTCCGTCACCTGATTGGGCGTGCAGCGAAGAAAACGTGGAGGATCTAACCCCTCCGGGAACCGTGCGCCGTTTCATGGACAGGCCACCTGGCGTCCCGCCTGCGGCCCACCAGGAGAACAACATGCAACTTCGCGCACCGGTCGTGTCCACCGTTGGCGCCCGGCGGACCCGGGCCGCCGCTGCCTGCTGCGCCGCCGCTCTGGCCCTGGCGCTGTCGGCCTGCGGCGGGCATTCGCCTTCACTGACGCAGGCACCGCAATCCGATTCGCCGGCCCCGGCGCCCGCGCCGGTCCGGGACCGTGCCGCCGAAGCGGCCAAGGCCGCAAATTCCACTCCGGCCGCCGAGATGCGCGCTATCGCACCTCATGCCGCGCAGGCCATGTCGCGGCCCTACCACCTGCGGCCACCCCCGGCCGCGGATCGCGAGCGCTACGGCCAGATCGAAGAAAACGGCGTCAAGCTCGTCGCGCAGGCCCCGGTGTCCACCTTCAGCATCGACGTCGATACCGGCAGCTACAGCAATATGCGCCGCCTGCTCAATGCCGGCCGCCTGCCGCCCGCGGATGGCGTGCGCGTGGAGGAGCTGCTGAACTACTTCCCCTACGACTACGCCCAGCCCGCCGACGGCAGGCCCTTCGCCGTGCACACCGCGCTGGCGCCCGCGCCGTGGCATCCGTCCAGCGTGCTGCTGCGCATCGGCATCAAGGGCAAGGACATCGCCAGCGGCGCGCTGCCGCCGGCCAATCTGGTGTTCCTGGTCGATGTGTCAGGGTCCATGGATTCGCCCGACAAGCTGCCGCTGCTCAAGTCATCGCTGAAGCTGCTGGTGAGCAAGCTGCGCGCGCAGGACCGCATCACGCTGGTCACCTATGCCGGCGGCACCCGCGTGGCGCTGCCCCCCACGCCGGGCAGCGACAAGGCCGCGATCAGCGCCGCCATCGGCCAGCTGGTGGCAGGCGGCAGCACCGCCGGCGCCAGCGGCATCGCACTGGCCTACCAGGCCGCGCAGCAGAGTTTTATTGCAGACGGGATCAACCGGGTGCTGCTCGCCACCGACGGCGACTTCAATGTCGGCGTCACAGATTTCCGGCAGCTCAAGGGCATGGTCGAAGAAAAGCGCAAGTCGGGCGTGTCGCTGTCGACACTGGGCTTCGGCACTGGCAACTACAACGAGCAGCTGATGGAGCAGCTGGCCGATGCCGGCGACGGCGCGTACTCGTATATCGACAACCTGATGGAAGGCAACAAGGTGCTGGCGAGCGAGATCAGCTCGACGCTGGCCACCATCGCCCGCGACGTGAAGATCCAGGTGGAATTCAACCCGGCGACGGTGAAGGAATACAGGCTGATCGGCTATGAAAACCGCATGCTGGCGCGCGAGGACTTCAACAATGACAAGGTCGATGCCGGCGACATCGGCGCAGGCCATACGGTAACCGCGCTGTACGAGCTGACGCTGGCCGGCCAGCCCGGGCTGGTCGATCCGCTGCGCTACCAGCCGGCCACGCCGGCGCCCGCCCGCGACGGCGAACTGGCGCATGTGAAGCTGCGCTACAAGCTGCCTGCGGCCAGCACGAGCCAGCTGATGGATGTCACCGTGGCGCGGCAGGCGATCCGGACCCTGGCCCAGGGCGACGACGACTTCCGCTTCGCCGCCGCGGTGGCCGGCTTCGGCCAGGCGCTGCGCGGCGGCAAGCACACCGGAAGCTGGGGCTACGCCGAGGCGCACGCGCTGGCGCAAGCCGCGCGCGGCCCCGACCGTTTCGGCTACCGCGGCGAATTCCTCAAGCTGGTCGACCTGGCGCAAAGCCTCGCAACCAGCAAACCGGCGGATGCCGGTGGCGCGGTACCCGAGCGGGCGGCGCGCTGACAACGTCGCGGCACAGGGCGGCGCAGCGGTTTGTCGCCCCGCCATGCGCACTCTTATACTCGGACGCATGCAGGCTCCAGATCCCGTCCCGTCTCCCCCGTTGGCCGCACTGCCCGACCCAGACCTGATGCTGCTGGTCGCGTCCGGCATCATCGAGCAACCCATCGCCGAGCTGTTCCGCCGCCACAACGCCGGCCTCTACAACTACGTGGCGTGGCTGTGCCAGGGCAATACCGGCGAGGCCGAGGACATCGCGCAGAAGACGTGGATCAAGCTGATGACCCGCTGCGGCGACTACCAGCCTGCCGCGGGGTTTCGCACTTTCCTGTACCAGATCGCGCGCAATGCCTGGCTCGACCAGGTGCGCAGCGCGGATGCGCGCCAGCGCCGCGATACGGACGACGGCCAGCCGCCCGAGTTGCCCGTCGACGACCTGTCGCCGGAAGCCGAGCTGCAGTTGCGGCAGCATGCGCACCATGTCCACCTCGCGCTGCTGCAACTGCCGGCGGCACAGCGCGAGGTAGTGGTGCTGCGCTTTTTCAGCGACATGAGCGTCGAGGATATCGCGCAGATGCTGGGCGAGAAGTTCGAGACGGTGAAGAGCCGGCTGCGCTACGCTTTCGCGCGCTTGCGTGCCGAGCTGGCGGGCACCCTGCCGGGCGCGCGGGAGCCTCGGCCATGAGCGCCGCCGACCGCTTCATCGACGGGCAGGACCGGCTTGCCGCGCTGCTGAAGGCATTGCCTGCCTACATGCCACCGGAGCGGCTGGCCGCTGCCGTGCAAGCCGCGGCGCACGCGGCCCAACAGGAAGCCGACGCACGCCGCGCCGGCGCCCTGCCATTCGGCCTGCCTTTCGCCGCGCCGCCGGGGCTGGCGTCCGCGGTGCTGGAAGAAGCCGCGCGGCTGCAGGCAGCGCAGGCGGGCCGGCGCGATGCGGTGCTGGCCAGCATTGAGGCGGGCCAGCCGGCGGCGCAAGCCCTGGGTGCGCCCGTCAGCGATGCCACGCGCGACTGGCTGGCGGCGCAGGCGCGCAGCATGGCCATCGCGCAGGCCGCAGGGCGGACAGAACAGACAAGCACGACACGCGCACGCCGTTGGTGGCGTTCGCTCGGCGCCGTGGCGAGCGTGGCGGCCGTGGCGGGGCTGACCACCAGCATCGTGCTGCGGCAGGTCGACGAAGGCGCCTTGCAACCGGGCGCGGTGCGCGAGTCGACCACACCACAGGCGGCCACACCGGCAACCGCGCCCGCGCCGACTGCGGCTCCGACGGCCGGGGACGCACCCGCGCGCGTGCAGGACGCACCCGTCGCCGCGCCGGCAAACCCCACGCCGCCGGCACCCAAGGCCGCTCCGCCGGCATCGCGGGAGCTACGGCAAGAACGGGAAGCCACCCCGCGCCAGCGCGTGCAGCCGCCCGCCGAACGCAAGGCGACGCCACGCGGCGAAACACAGGCCATGCCCGCCCCTGCCACCGAAGGCTTGCTGCCACAGGCTCCCGCCGTCGCAGCAGCCCCGCCGATGCCTGCATACTCCGCCATGGCGGAAGCCGCGCCTGCACCGGCACCAGCCGCCGCCCCAGGCGCCGACTTCGCGCGCAAGGCCGCCCCGCCGCTGGCAGCGGCACCCGCACCCGCAGCGCTTGCCGCCGCAGCGATGGTCGTCTCGGTACAGGAAGATCCCGCGGCAGTCGCAGCGCGCATGCAGGCAACCCCGCCGTTCGGCCTGTGGGCGGCCGAACCGGACAGCGCGGACATCAGGGAATGGGTGGAACGGCTGTGGCAGTCGATGCCGGCGGGGCAGCGCCCGCCGTTGCCGTATGCCGTGCAGGCCGACCGCACGCTGGCGCCGGGCCAGGTGCGCATCGAGCTGCAGCACCGTGCGCCACAGTGAGCGCGGCGGTGCCTGGTAGCTGGTCGCGGAAGATCAGCGCGTGGTGAAGGACCAGCTCAGGTCCACCGGCTGCGAACCCAGCCGGCCTGTCACGCGCACGTTGTAGCGCTGGCCGCTGGCCAGTGGTGCCACCGGCGTGCAGATCGCCAGTCCGCGCGCGGCGCTGGACAGGCCCGACGAACGGCTGTCGACCTTCAGGCAATTGACGCTGTTGCCCTGCGCGTCGGTGATGGCGAAGTTGTCGGCATCAAACTGCAGCGAGGTATTGATCGCCTGCAGCGAAACCGGGTAGCCCACGGTCTTGCCTTCGTAGCCCGGCGCCGGGTTGGGGCTTTCGGAGTTGACCCAGCTCGCCGGCACGTCGGCCTGGCCGTTGAACGGGTACGCCACCATCTGGTTGTCGCTGCCGCCCTTGGACGCATCGGCCAGGTCGATGGTCTGGTAGTAGCTCGCGGAAGTGCCGCTGCCGTTCGGGCCCACGCTTTCGGCAAAGCCGCTGCCGGCCGAGCCGTAGCTGCCCAGCAGCGCGGCGCGGTGGAACGGCGCGTTGACCAGGTCGGAAACCAGCGCATCCTTGGGCGTCATCGACAGGTTGGCGTTGGCCACCGAGGTCCAGCGATTGGCGCCGGCCACCACTTCCGCGGTGGCATTGGTCGGGTAGGCTGCCTGGATGCGCTCGTTCGGCGTGGCACCGGTATAGCCGGTCCGGCCGCTGACTTCGTCGTGCGTCAGCGTGGCGTTGGCCAGCATGTACCCGGTGTGGTTCTGCGCCACGGTGTTGAGCGCGTCGCGCGCGGCCAGCGGCGGCAGGCCGACCTGCTCGCGGCGGTAGTTCGCGTAGCACAGGCCCGCAGTGCGCGGTTCCTCCAGCACGCGGTAGTTGCTGACCGCGCTGCCGCGCGCCGGCAACAGCGTGATGCCGCTGCCGGCCGCAGGCGCCGGTGCCGCACCGCTGACGGTGTAGCAGCCACCGGCAGTGGTCGGCGTGGAAGACGTCGAACCAGGACTCGCGCTGGACTGGGTGCCGGATTGCGAGGAGCCTTGCGGCGCGCCGGCCGACGTGGCGCCGTCGCCGCCGTCTCCACCGCCGCCACAGGCGGACAGGGCCAGCGCGGCGGCAGCGCAGAGGCCGGTCAGGGTGAACGTGGTGTGCCGCGCGCGTCGCGGCAGCGTCGGTTGGCAATCAGCAAGCAAGCGTGTCCCGGTCATCGGTCTGGATTGTCGTAGTCGTCGGAAGAAGGCATCCGCCTGAGGGATCCGCACGTGGCGAAGCAGCGGCGAACAACCGGCGCGGGAGGCGCCGGAGGCAGAAAGACCGGACGATGGTATGAGGGTGACCGCGCAGGGGTCTAGCCTGCGAACAAATGCTTACGTGTGAACCGCGCGCGCGGCACAGGAGCCACGCCGGGCGCACGTTGGCGCAACCGGCATGCGACGCGCACAGCGCTTAGCCCGCCGGCGTCACATCGGCGGTGCCGCCACCGAGTGATGTCATCACCGCCAGCAATTGCTCGCGCAGCCACCGGTTGGCGCCATCGTTCTCGCCACCCGCGTGCCAGTACAGGTGCAGCTCCAGCGTCGGAACCTTGAACGGCAGGGACAGCAGCCGGTTGGCGTAAGGCTCGTTGGCGATGCGCGCATAGCGCAGCGGCAGCGTGGCCAGAAGATCGGTGCAGCTGACCACGCGGCAGGCGGCGGCATAGTGCTGGCAGCGCAGCCGCACGCGCCGCGTCAGGCCCATGCGGTGCAGCGCCTGGTCCTCCAGCCCGGCGCCACGCCGGCGCGACGACACGTGCACGTGCTCGGCCGCGAGGTAGCGCTCCAGCGTCAGCTCCTTTTTCACCAGCGGATGGTCGCGGCGCGCCAGCACCACCATCGGGTCGTTCATGAACGGCGCGTGGTGGATAGCCGGCGAGACCGGCAGCAGGATGTCGATCGCGGTATCGATGGTGCCGGCCAGCAGCTCGGACTCCATCTCGCGCCGGTCAAAGCGGATCGCGGCGATTTCCACGTGCGGCGCCATCGCCGTCACCCGCGCCATCAGCGGCGGCAGCAGCGTCGATTCCAGCGCGTCGCGCATGCCAATGGTGAAGCGCCGCACCGTATTGGTGGGATCGAAGTGCGGCGTGTCCTGCAGCGTCCGGGCAAACGACTGCAGCGCGCCGCGCACCTCGCCGGCCAGCGAACGGGCCAGCGGCGTGGGCGCCATGCCCTGCCCGCGGCGCTCGAACAGCGGGTCGTCGAACAGCGTGCGCAGCCGCCCCAGCGCATGGCTGACCGCCGGCTGCGTCAGGTTGAGCTGGCGCGCGGCCGCGGTGATGCTGCCTTCGCTGTAGATGGCGTCGAACACCACGAAGAGGTTGAGGTCGATGCGGGAGAGCTGCATGACGGAGATTCTGGCACGGAATGCAGGGAATTGATACTGGCAAATCCAGAAAATTCATTTTTCTAATTACCGTCTTTCAGATAGAGTGCATTGCATCGGCGATGTCTGCCTGATTGACGAAGCCAACCGGCGCCGTTGCCCGCCGTTGCCAATGCGCGGCGCCCACCGATCCGTAGCGAGGAGACCACATGGATTTCGAGTACAGCCCGAAGGTCAAGGAAATGCAGGCCAAGCTGCTGGCCTTCTTCGACAAGCACATCTATCCGAACGAGAAGCGCTTCGCCGAAGAGATCGACGCCAACCGCCGCGCCGGCAATGCCTGGATCCCGACCAAGGTGATCGAGGAACTGAAGCCGCTGGCGCGCGAAGCCGGCCTGTGGAACCTGTTCCTGCCGCGCTCGCCGCGCGCGCCGCAGGGCCTGTCCAACCTGGAATACGCCACGCTGTGCGAGATCATGGGCCGGGTGCCCTGGTCGGCCGAGGTGTTCAACTGCGCCGCGCCCGACACCGGCAACATGGAGACGCTGGAGCGCTATGCCTCCGAGGAACTGAAGGACAAGTGGCTGGAGCCGCTGCTCGCCGGCGAGATCCGCTCGGCCTTCCTGATGACCGAGCCGGCGGTGGCCTCGTCCGACGCCACCAATATCGAATGCCGCATCGAGCGCGACGGCGATCACTACGTCATCAACGGCACCAAATGGTGGTCCTCGGGCGCCGGTGATCCGCGCTGCAAGGTCTACATCGTGATGGGCAAGACCAATCCCGACGCCGGCCGCCATGAGCAGCAGTCGATGATCGTGGTGCCGGCCGACACCCCGGGCATCACCATCAAGCGCTTCCTGCCGGTGTTCGGCTACGACGACGCGCCGCACGGCCACATGGAGATCGAGCTGAAGAACGTGCGCGTGCCGGCCTCGAACATCCTGCTGGGCGAAGGCCGCGGCTTCGAGATTGCGCAGGGCCGCCTCGGCCCGGGCCGTATCCACCACTGCATGCGCAGCATCGGCGTGGCCGAGCGCGCGCTGGAGCTGCTGTGCAAGCGCGCGCTGTCGCGCGTGGCCTTCGGCAAGCCGGTGGCCAGCCAGGGCGTCACCCAGGAACGCATCGCCGAAGCGCGCTGCGAGATCGAGATGGCGCGCCTGCTGACGCTCAAGGCCGCGTACATGATGGACACCGTCGGCAACAAGGTGGCCAAGGCCGAGATCGCGATGATCAAGGTGGTGGCACCGAACGTGGCGCTGAAGGTGATCGACTGGGCCATCCAGGTGCATGGCGCCGCCGGTGTTTCCAGCGACTTCCCGCTGGCCAACTGGTGGGCGCACCAGCGCACGCTGCGCCTGGCCGACGGTCCGGACGAGGTGCACCGCAACGCCATCGCCAAGCTGGAACTGGCCAAGCACATGAACGTGAACCCGGACAGCATCAAGATGCCGGTGGCGCGCGGCTTCTGAGCGCCCGCCGCGGGGGCGCGCTCGCCCCTGACGCCAGCATGGAAACGCGCAGCCTGCCTGCGCGTTTTTTTCTTCTGTGCTTAAATCGCCCGGTTCGCCACGTCAGTGGTTGACGTGGCAGTCACCACGATCGCAGCCAGGGGAGCTTTTGCGATGATCGACGTCTATACCTGGGCAACGCCCAACGGCCACAAAGTCCACATCATGCTGGAAGAATGTGGCCTGGAGTACAAGGTCCATCCGATCAACATCGGCGCCGGCGACCAGTTCGGCGAGGACTTCCTGAAGATCAGCCCCAACAACAAGATTCCCGCCATCGTCGACCCCGACGGCCCGGACGGCAAGCCGATCTCGCTGTTCGAATCGGGCGCCATCCTGCTGTACCTGGCCGGCAAGACCGGCAAGTTCCTGCCCGAGGACGTGCGCGGCAAGTACGACGCGCTGCAGTGGCTGATGTTCCAGATGGGCGGCGTCGGCCCGATGCTGGGCCAGGCGCACCACTTCCGCATCTACGCCCCGGAGCAGATCGAGTACGCGGTCAACCGCTATACCAACGAGGCCAGGCGCTTGTACGGCGTGATCGACACGCAGCTGTCGAAGCACGAATGGCTGGCTGGCGACCAGTACACCATCGCCGACATCGCCACCTTCCCGTGGCTGCGCAGCTGGCAGAACCAGGGCGTCGAGCTTGACGAATATCCGAACCTGAAGCGCTGGTTCAACGAGATCGCCGAGCGCCCCGCGGTCAAGCGCGGCGTCGAGGTGCTGGCCAGCGCGCGCAAGGCGCTGCAGGACGACAAGGCGCGCGAGGTGCTGTTCGGCGCCACGCAGTACAAGCGCCACTGAGGGCCGCCGGCCCGGGCATGATCCCGGGCCACCGCGGCGTTCACGCCGCCACCAATGCCTGCGTGTCGATGCGCTCCCTGGGCAACCGTCCGGGGCAGCGCGCGGCCTGGCCGGTTCCGCCTTCGTTTTCATTCCCGCGAGCACCGTGCCCGCCCGGCGGGCCGAAACAGCACAGCAGGGCCGTGCCGGGCATGAGCACGTCGAGACGACAGGTTTCATTCGCATCCGGCGCGTAAAGCGCGCCGGGCTGCAGGAACGCCGCCTCGTCCGCCGCTGGCGCCTCGGGCCCGTGCCAATACAAGCCTGCAGCACCGCGATAGCACAGCGCCCAGCGCAAGCCGCGCGCGCGCAGCCGCTGCGCCCAGTCGCCGCCCGAGTCATCAAGCTGGATGAACTCGGGCCGCATGCCTGCCTGGCTTTGCAGCGCGGACTCGTCCGGTGATGCGCCGGCCATGCCGCCGGGGTCGTTCGCACCCAGCTGCCCCAGCGTGCAGCGACACGCGCCAGCGGGCAGTGACACCGGCGCCGCGGCCACATCCTGCGCCACGGCGCGCAGCAGGATCGTATCGACCGTCGCGCGGACCTGCATCGACACGCCGGTGGCGGGAGCGAACAACTCACCGCCGCCGGTCAGCAGGCTGCCGCGCCCGGGCGCCGACATGCGCAGCCCGCCGCGAAGGCAGGCCCACCACTCGGGCCGCTGCGCCACGAATTCGGGCTGGGCCTCTCCCGCACGGAGAAATACGTAGTCGCAGGTTTCGCCCAGCCCTGCCGTGGAGGACAGCAAGCGCGACTGGAAACCGATGGTCAGATCCGCCACGGCATGGTGGCCGGATTGGAAGGCGCGCATCTGCGCCTCGAACAGCGTGAATATCTGCATGGCAATTCCCTGAGCAGGGCGACAGGATGCGGTCATCCTGTCCGCGCAACGCGGCGCACGCGAAAGCATCGCGCTCCGGCATCGCACAGTGGTCCCGTCTGGCGCGGCCATGCAAGCCGCCCGGTGTCATGCCATCGTGCCGCGCCATATGCACTGGCGCATCCCTTATTCCGCGGATCGGGCATCGATAGTGAGGGGGAGAATAAGTTGTCGTGGCCTCAAGGTCAAACCCTTAGCCTCAGAACACTCCGAACTTCTTACGATCCCATGACTACTCGACATCTCAGACTTTTCGGATTGCATCTCGCCTGGCTGCGCAAGCAGCGCGGCTGGTCCCAGGAGACGCTGTCGCTGGAAAGCGGTCTGGCGCGTTCCTACCTGAGCGGCATCGAAGGGGGCAAGCGCAACCTGGCGCTGATCAACATCTGCACGCTGGCCGAGACCCTTGCGGTCCCGCCGTCTGAAATGCTGGACTTCGCACGCCACGATGTCAGCGAGCTGCAGGTGGAGCAGGCGCCGATGCCCTACGGCAACCGGCAGCAGGCAGCCATCGAGGCGACCATGCGCCATATGGCCGAGCTCAACGAGCCCGAGCTGAACCTGGTGGCGGCGGTTGCCCGGGCGCTGGCGGGCAAGGGCAGCTTCCGCCCGCCGGTGAGCTACGTCAAACCCGGCGCCAGGGCTGCCGCGGGCGACATCGAGCCCTAGACGCCAAGCATGCCCTGCCGTTCGATGAAGCGGATGACTTCGTCAAGGCCCTGCCCGGACTTGACGCTGCCCATCACGAACGGCCGGGTGCCGCGCATCTTGCGGGCATCGCTCTCCATCACTTCCAGGGACGCGCCGACGTATGGCGCGAGGTCTGTCTTGTTGATCACCAGCAGGTCGGACTTGGTAATTCCCGGGCCGCCTTTTCTCGGAATTTTCTCACCGCCGGCTACGTCGATCACGTAGATCGTCAGATCAGAAAGTTCTGGGCTAAACGTTGCCGCGAGGTTGTCGCCGCCGGACTCGATGAACACCACGTCGGCATCCGGGAACTTCGCCAGCATGCGGTCCACCGCTTCAAGGTTGATCGACGCATCCTCGCGGATCGCGGTGTGCGGGCAGCCGCCGGTTTCCACGCCCATGATGCGTTCCGCCGGCAACGCGCCGGAGATCGTCAGCAGGCGCTGGTCTTCCTTGGTGTAGATGTCGTTGGTGATCGCGACCAGGTCATAGCGGTCGCGCATGGCCTTGCACAGCATCTCCAGCAGCGTGGTCTTGCCGGAGCCAACCGGGCCGCCGACGCCGACGCGCAGCGGAGGGTTCTTCTTGGTACGGGCCTGGGTCATGGTGGGGTGAGGATTCAGGAACGGAACAGCCGGGAGTACTGCGTTTCGTGGCGTGCGGAAAGCAGGCCCAGCATCGGGGAAAAGGTCGACAGTTGCGGCGGCGTGGCATCGGCGCGGTGCGTGGCTTCGTCTACGGTTTCCAGCACCGCTGCGTGAAGACGGCGCAGCATGTGTTGCCCGGCGACCTGGCCCAGCGGCACCGCCTTGATCGCGGCAGCAACCTGGTTCTCGGCCCAGTTGAAGCAATAGGCGGCCAGGCCGTCACGGGCGTCGACGTCCAGCGCAACGCACGCTGCGGTAAAGGCGGATGGCAGGCAGAGCGGCGATAGCGTTGCCAGCGCCTCGCGCAATGCCGGCGTCCCCCACTCCATCTGGGCGATCAGCTTCGCCAGCGACCAGCCCATCTGCTCGGTTTCGAGACGAAGCTCCGAGGTTTCGCGGGTGGCGTGGAACCAGTCATTCCACGCCTGCACTGCTGCCGTGTCACCGGCACGCCAGCAGCGATGCAACAGCAGCCACAGCGGTGCCTCGCATTGCGCCTGGACGTGCAGCAGGTTGTCGCGGATCCAGCGCTCGGCGGTCTGGGCGTCATGGATGACGCCGGCCTCGATCGCGGCTTCAAGCCCTTGCGAATAGCTGAAGCCGCCGATGGGCAAGGCGGGGGATGCGAGGTGCAGCAGGGAGATGAGTTGGTGGAGGGTGGTCATGGCTACAGCACCCGCTTGCCATCGTCTTGCTCCCCTCTCCCGCAAGCGGGAGAGGGGAGCGCGGTGTCGGTATTGGTAAGGTTTTCCGGCTGATTCACAGCGCGCGCCCATTGTAGTCAGCACTAATGTAATCAATGCTTATGCACGCAATTTGCATCATGACCCGCGTCGCCATGTTCGTGATCATGAGCATGCCCGTGCGAGTGCGAGTGCGAGTGCGAGTGCGAGTGCGAGTGCGAGTGCCCATGATGCTCATGGAACACCGCCTGCGCCGCCGCATAGTCCTCCGCGAACGTGGCATCGTGCCCATGCTTGTGCCCGCCGCCATACGCCCCGGCTTCCGGCTCGAACGGCAGCTCCGCGCGCTCCGCTCGCACGCCCAGGCGCTGCAGCATGTCGGCCAGCACCGGGTCGTACTCGAGCCGCAGATAGTCGCGCCCGATCTCCACCGGCGTGTGCCGGTTGCCCAGGTGATACGCCGCGCGCATCAGCGCATGCGGATCTTCCGAACGCACATCCAGAACGGCCTCCGCCGCGGCCCGCACCTCGACAAAGCTGCCATCCTCGGCCACCAGCAAATCGCCACCCCGCAGCACCGTGCCGCGCGGCAGGAACAGCGCGGCCTCGGTGCCGTTGTCGAGCACCGCGCGCAAGCGGCTCTTGCTGCGTTCGTTGAAAGGCAGGACCAGCTTGGGAGCACGGCGCACCAGCACCGGCGCGATGCCGTGCGGGGCGCTCAGGAATTTGTCGATCTTCAGCATGCGCGATGCGGGGCGCGGGCCCCGGCGGTTCAGAACAGGAAATAGCGCTGCGCCATGGGCAGCTCGGTAGCGGGCTCGCAGATCAGCAGCTGGCCGTCGGCAACGACCTGGTAGGTCTCGGGATCGACCGTGACGTGCGGTTGCCAATCATTGTGCACCATGTCGCGTTTGCTGACCGTGCGCGTGCCGCGCACCGCCGACAGCGTCTTGGCGAGCCCATAGCGCTCGCCGATATTGGCCGAAAGCGCCGCCTGCGAGACAAAGGTCAGCGAAGAGCGGTGCAGCGCCCCGCCCGCCGATGCGAACATCGGCCGGTAATGCACCGGCTGCGGTGTCGGGATCGACGCATTGGGATCGCCCATCGCCGCGGCGGCGATCATGCCGCCTTTCAGGATCAGGCTCGGCTTGACGCCGAAGAACGCCGGACGCCACAGCACCAGGTCGGCCCATTTGCCGACCTCGACCGAGCCCACCTCATGCGCGATGCCATGCGTCAGCGCCGGGTTGATGGTGTACTTGGCGACATAGCGCTTGACGCGGAAGTTGTCGTGCCCGCCGCGCGCATCGTGCGGATCGCCCGGCAGCTTGCCGCGCTGCAGCGCCATCTTGTGCGCGGTCTGCCAGGTGCGGATGATGACCTCGCCGACGCGGCCCATGGCCTGCGAGTCGCTGGAGATCATCGAGAACGCGCCGAGGTCATGCAGGATATCCTCCGCGGCGATGGTCTCGCGGCGGATGCGGCTTTCGGCGAAGGCGATGTCCTCGGCGATCGACGGGTCGAGGTGGTGGCACACCATCAGCATGTCGAGGTGCTCGTCCAGCGTGTTCACCGTGTACGGCCGCGTCGGGTTGGTCGACGACGGCAGCACATTGGCCTCGCCGCAGACCTTGATGATGTCCGGCGCATGGCCGCCGCCGGCACCTTCGGTGTGATACGTATGGATGGTGCGGCCCTTGAACGCGGCGATGGTGGCCTCGACAAATCCGGCCTCGTTCAGCGTATCGGTGTGGATCGCCACCTGCGTGTCGGTCGCGTCCGCCACCGACAGGCACGTATCGATCGCCGCCGGCGTGGTACCCCAGTCCTCATGCAACTTCAGCCCGATCGCACCGGCCTCCACCTGCTCCAGGAGCGGTGCCTGCTGGCTGGCGTTGCCCTTGCCGAGCAGGCCGATATTCATCGGGTAGGCGTCCACCGCCTGCAGCATCCGTTCCATGAACCATGGTCCCGGCGTCACGGTGGTGGCGAAGGTGCCCGTCGCCGGCCCGGTGCCGCCGCCGATCATGGTGGTGACGCCGCTCATCAGCGCCTCTTCGATCTGCTGCGGGCAGATGAAATGGATGTGGCTGTCGATGCCGCCCGCGGTGACGATCATGCCCTCGCCCGCGATCACCTCCGTACCCGGCCCGACCACGATGGTCACGCCCGGCTGGATATCCGGGTTGCCCGCCTTGCCGATCGACGCGATGCGCCCGTCCTTCAGCCCGATGTCGGCCTTGACGATGCCCCAGTGGTCGACGATCAGCGCGTTGGTGATGACCGTGTCGACGCAGTCCTTCGCCATGCGCTGGCTCTGGCCCATGCCGTCGCGGATCACCTTGCCGCCGCCGAACTTCACTTCCTCGCCGTAGATGGTGAAGTCCTTCTCGACCTCGATGATGAGGCCGGTATCCGCCAGCCGCACGCGGTCGCCGGTGGTCGGGCCGAACATCTCCGCATAGGCCTGCCTCGAGATCCTTGCCATCACAGCGCTCCCATGATCTTGCCGTTGAAGCCGTAGACGATGCGGTCGCCATCCAGGGCCACCAGTTCGACGGTGCGGGTCTGCCCCGGTTCGAAACGCACCGCCGTACCCGCCGCGATATTCAGCCGGAAGCCGCGCGTGGCCTCGCGATCGAATGACAACGCGGGGTTGGTCTCGTAGAAGTGGAAGTGCGAACCGACCTGGATCGGCCGGTCGCCGGTATTGGCCACCGTCACGCTGACCGTGGCGCGGCCGGCGTTGAGTTCGATCTCGCCATCGGCGGGCATCAGTTCACCGGGGATCATGGTGTGTGTCTCCTCAGGCCATCAGCAGGCCGGTGCCGTACAGCGCCACGCCGGCACCGGCCAGGCGGGCCAGCCAGCCGGCATGGCGGCGCAGCAGCGTGCCGGCGGCGATGCCGAGCAGGTGCAGCGCCATGGTGGCGGCGGCAAAGCCGCCGACGTAGGCCAGCACCTCAGGCAGCGCTTCAGCGGTAGCGGGCAGCTCGGCGCCATGCGCATAGCCGTGGAACACCGCAAAGCCCCCTACCAGCAGGGCACCGGCCCAGGCCGGCAGTCTGGCGCGCAGCGCCAGCATCAGGCCCACCACCAGCAACGACACGGCGATCATCGGTTCAACCGCGGGCAGCGCCATGCCAGCCAGACCGAGCGCGGCGCCGGCCAGCATCAGCGCGACGAAGACCAGTGGCAGGCGCAGCGTATCGGCAGCCGAGCGTGCCACCAGCGCACTCCACACGCCGACCGCCGCCATTGCCAGCAGGTGGTCGGCGCCGCTGAACGGGTGCGCCAGGCCGGCCCACAGGCCGGCGCCGACGGTGGCGGCGTCATGGCCCGGGTGCGCCAGCGCGGCGGTGGCGGCAACGGTCAGGGTGGCGCCCAGGGCAAGGCGCAGGCAGGCGGAACGGTTCATGTCGGCTCTCGGTTGGCTTTGTTGTTCGAATCGATCGGAATCGGTCGTTCAGGCGCAGGCTCAGACGATGGGATGGTGCACGGTCACCAGCTTGGTGCCGTCGGGGAACGTCGCTTCGACCTGGATCTCGGGAATCATCTCGGCGACGCCGTCCATCACCTCGTCGCGCGTCAGCACGGTGGTGCCTTCGTGCATCAGGTCGGCCACGGTGCGGCCATCGCGCGCGCCTTCCATGATGGCCGCGGTGATCAGCGCCACGGCTTCCGGATAGTTGAGCCTGAGTCCCCGCGCCTTGCGCCGTTCAGCCAGCAGCGCAGCGGTGAAGATCAGCAGCTTGTCCTTCTCTCTCGGCGTCAGTTCCATCTCTTGTTCCTTGTGTGTCTTGTTGTTCGATCGCGGCCCTACGTCGCCCTACGTCGCCCTACGTCGCCCACAGGCGCAGCGGCCGCGCCACCACGCCGTGCATCGGCTCGCGCAACGCCTGCCAGCTATCGACCATCACGTGGCGCACGGCCTCCATCTGCCGGCCGAGCACGCGCACCAGCAGCATCGACTGGCCCTGGGCTGCCAGGCAGGTCACGCCCGCGCGCAACTCCGGCCCGTAGGGCAATCGCTCGGCCAGCAATTCCGCCAGTTCCTGCGTGGCGCCCTCGCCCACCGCCCACAGCGTGCCGAGCACATTGAGGCCGTCGAGTCCCGCTACCGCGGCGCGCAGCGGCGATCCCGCATCGAGATGCGACTGTTCGATCCACAGCGCGCGCTCGCCAGCGCCGACGCGTGTATCAAGCCACAGCGCGCCGCGCGCCCATTGCTCGCCCGATGCCTGCCGGCCCAGTACCACGGCATCCCAGCCGATCGCGCTGCCGCCCGGCGCAACGTCGAGCATTGTCGCGATGCGCGCGCGCGCATCGTCGAACACGATGTTCTCCTGCGGCAGCCAGTCCAGCCGCGCACCCGCCCCGACCGAGAGCCGCACCTGCTGCGCCGCATCGCGGCCGAGCGACTTGTACCACTTGGTGGCGCCGGGCGTGGCAAGCACCGCATGGGCGCCGGCTTCGACCGTCACATCGATATCCAGGCTGTCGCCACCCGCCACGCCTGCCGGCGGATGCAGGATGACGGCATGGCAGATGCCGCCTTCGGGATAGAGCGGCTTCTGCACCAGCAATGGCCCCTGGTGGCGGCGTTCGACCAGCGCGGAGCGTTCGCCGCGTTGCGCAAAACGCAGCCGCAGGCTGGCCTGCCATGCGGCAGGCACGGCGAGTGACGAAGGAAAATCGGGATGGCGCATGGCGTGGCAAGGCCGGCGGGGCGCGCGCGATGGCGGGGGTTGCAGGCAATCATAGCGCGCCCCCTGCCTGTGCGAAAGCGGCGTGCGATGCGCATTCCCCGCCCCGCGCTTACACGGCAATCAACTCCCGTACGCCGTCCTGTTCCATGCTGGCCCCGGCACCGCGAGCAACCACCTCGCCCCGGCTCATCACCACATAGTGGTCGGCGATATGGCGCGCGAATTCATAGTACTGCTCGACCAGCAGCACCGTCATGCCGAACTCGTCCACCAGCAACCGCAGCGCACGGCCGATGTCCTGGATGATCGACGGCTGGATGCCCTCGGTCGGCTCGTCGAGGATCAGCAGTTGCGGCTCGCTCATCAGTGCCCGGCCGATCGCCAGTTGCTGCTGCTGGCCGCCGGACAGGTCGCCGCCGCGGCGCTGGCGCATGGTGCGCAGCACCGGGAACAATTGATAGATGCGATCCGGCACACCCGCTGGCCGCGCGCGGCTGGCGGCACCGATCAGCAGGTTCTCTTCGACCGTCAGCCGCGGGAAGATCTCGCGCCCCTGCGGCACATAAGCCAGTCCGGCCGAGACGCGCTCGTACGGCGCCTTCTTCTCCAGCGGCTTGCCGTCCCAGTGGATGCTGCCGCTGCGCGTCGGCACCACGCCCATCAGGCATTTCAGCAATGTGCTCTTGCCTACGCCATTGCGGCCGAGCAGCGTGGTCAGCTTGCCCGCCGGCACGTCGAAGGAGACGTTGCGCAGGATATGGCTGCCGCCGTAGAACTGGTTCAGTGCATTGACCTGCAGCATGCCTATCTCCCCAGGTAGGATTCGATCACGCGTTCGTCGCGCTTGACGCTGTCGAGCGTGCCTTCGGCCAGCACGCTGCCCTCGGCCAGCACCGTGACCTTGCCGGCATCGCCCGCCAGCGCCGCCACGAACTCCATGTCGTGCTCCACCACCATCATCGAGCAGCTGCCACGCAGGCCGTTGAGCAGGCTGGCGAGCTGCATGGTTTCCTCATCGGTCATGCCGGCCACGGGTTCGTCGAGCAGCAACAGCTGTGGCTGCTGCATCAGCAGCATGCCGATCTCCAGCCGCTGCTTCTGCCCGTGCGACAGCAGGCCGGCGGGCCGGTACGCCTCGTCCTCCAGGCCGGTCAGCGCCAGCGTCTGTTCGATGCGGCGATGACCCTCGCCGGTCAGCCGCGCGCGCAGCGACGACCACCAGCGCTTGTCGGCCTTCATCGCCAGCTCCAGGTTCTCCCACACCGCATGCTGCTCGAACACGGTTGGCTTCTGGAACTTGCGGCCGATGCCGACCTGCGCGATGCGCGGCTCGGTCATCCGCATCAGGTCGATGGTCTGGCCGAGGAACACGCGCCCGCTGACATTGGCGTTGCGCGGGCCGGTCTTGCCGGTGATGACATCCATCATCGTGGTCTTGCCAGCGCCGTTGGGGCCGATCACACAGCGCAGTTCGCCATGGTCGATCGACAGGTTCAGCTTGTTGAGCGCGCGAAAGCCGTCGAACTGCACGGTGACGTCTTCCAGGTACAGGATCGGGCCATGCGACACATCGATGGTGCCCGGCTCCAGCACCCGGCCCAGCCCGGTGGCGTCGCCGCTTTCGGCTTGGCCGTGTTGGAGTGCCGCGTTCATGCTTCACCTCCGGTGCGGCCCGCCACCGCGGGCGTAGAAACTGCCTCCGGCCCGGATGGCGCCACCGCAGAAGCGCGGCGCTCGCGCAGGCGCCTCCACAAGCCGGTCACGCCATCGGGCAGGTAGAGCGTCACCAGCACGAACATCGCCCCCAGCAGGAACAGCCAGTACTCGGCGAAGTGGGCGGTGAAGAGCGTCTTGGCGCCGTTGACCAGGAACGCGCCGATGACCGGCCCGATCAGCGTGCCGCGCCCGCCCACGGCGACCCACACCGCCATTTCGATCGAGTTGCCGGGCGACATCTCGCCCGGGTTGATGATGCCGACCTGCGGCACGTACAGCGCGCCGGCGATGCCACACAGCACGGCCGAGAAGGTCCACACGAACAGCTTGTAGCCGAGCGGGTTGTAGCCGGAGAACATGACGCGCATCTCGGCATCGCGCACCGCTGTCACCACGCGGCCCAGCTTGGACGTGACGATGTAGCGGCAGGCCACAAAGCCGCCCAGCAGCGCCAGGAAGGTCAGCACGAACAGCGCCGTGCGCGTCTGCGGCGCGGCGATGGCAAACCCGGCGATGCGCTTGAAATCGGTAAAGCCGTTGTTGCCGCCGAAGCCGGTCTCGTTGCGGAAGAACAGCAGCATCGCCGCATACGTCATCGCCTGCGTGATGATGGACAGGTACACGCCCTTGATGCGCGAGCGGAAGGCAAAGAAGCCGAACAGCCACGCCAGCACGCCCGGCACCAGCACCACCAGCAGCAGCGCATAGCCGAGGTGGTCGGTGCCATGCCAGAACCATGGCAACTCCTTCCAGTCGAGGAACACCATGAAGTCCGGCAGGTCGCTCTTGTACACGCCTTCGCGCCCGATCGAACGCATCAGGTACATGCCCATGGCATAGCCGCCCAGCGCGAAGAACAGGCCATGGCCGAGGCTCAGGATGCCGCAGTAGCCCCACACCAGGTCGAGCGCGATCGCCGCCAGCGCAAAGCACATGATCTTGCCGACCAGCGTCAGCGCATACGCCGACAGGTGCAACGGATGGCCTTCCGGCACGAGCAGCGCGCACACCGGCACGCCGATGCCGACGATCACGGTCAGCACCGCCAGCGCCATCCAGCCGCGTGGCGAGAACAGCGACTGGCGTTCCGGCACGGCAAGCCGGAAAGGTATCGCGGAAGAATCAGGTTGGAATCGCTGCATCATGCCTCCGCGCTGCGCCCCTTGAGCGCGAAAAGTCCCTGCGGCCGTTTCTGGATAAAGAGCACGATCAGCACCAGGACAAGGATCTTGGCCAGCACCGCGCCATAGAACGGCTCGATGAACTTGTTGATGATGCCCAACCCGAACGCACCCACGATGGTGCCGGCCAGCTGCCCCACCCCGCCCAGCACCACCACCATGAACGAATCGATGATGTAGGCCTGGCCCAGGTCCGGACCGACATTGCCGATCTGCGACAGCGCGCAGCCGCCGAGCCCGGCGATGCCGGCACCGAAGGCAAAGGCGTAGCTGTCGACCTTCCAGGTGCGCACGCCGACGCACGCCGCCATGGTGCGGTTCTGCGTGGTGGCGCGCACGAACAGCCCGAGCCGCGTGCGGTTGAGCACCGCCCATGCCACTGCCACCACCGCCAGCGCGAACAGGATGATGACCACGCGGTTGTACGGGATCACCAGTCCCGGCATCCATTCGAAGCCGCCGCTCATCCATCCGGGGTTGGCCACTTCCACGTTCTGCGCGCCGAACAGCGTGCGCACCGCCTGCATCAGCAGCAGGCTGATGCCGAAGGTGGCCAGCAGCGTTTCGAGCGGGCGGCCGTACAGGTGGCGCAGCACCAGCCGCTCCAGCACGAAGCCCACCACCGCCGCCGCCAGGAACGACGCCGGCAGCGCTGCCGGCAGGTACCATGCAAACGCCTCAGGCGCATAGGTACGAAACAGCGACTGCACCACATAGGTGGCATAGGCGCCGATCATCAGGAACTCGCCGTGCGCCATGTTGATGACGCCGATCAGGCCATAGGTGATGGCCAGCCCAAGCGCCGCCAGCAGCAGCACACTGCCCAGGCTCAGGCCGGCAAACAGGTTGCCGATCAGCTCGGCGCGGCGCTGGTCGCTGCGCAGCTGGTCCAGCGCCTGCTGCGCGGCCAGGCGCACGTCGGCATCGGCCTCGCGGTAGTTGCCGGCGCTGTCGCGCTCGACCAGCGGCGCCAGCTTCTGGCGGCTCTGCGGGTTGCTGTCGCTGGCGAGGATGCGGATCGCTTCGAGCCGCGCATCGTGCGCGGCGGCATCCGCAGGTTCTGCCAGCACGAGGTTCGCCCAGATCACGTCGAGGCTGGCACGCAGGCCGGCATCGGCCTCGGTCTTGCGCGCGGCTTCCACGGCGGCAAGCGAGGCGCTTTCCGGCTGGTCGCGCAATGTGCCGATGGCCTGCGCGCGCGCCGCGATGTCGGGCGATTGCAGCAGCAGGCTGCTGGCGGCGCTGTCGACCAGCGCGCGCAGGCTGTTGTTCAGGGTCAGGGATTCGAGTTCGTCCGGCTTGACCTTGACCGGCTTGCCGGTGATCGCATCGACCGTATTGTCGCCGTCCTGGCGCACCATGCCGACCGACGGCGCATATTGCAGGGCGTCGTCCTGCAAGGCTTTCAGGATCGGTGCGGCTTCGGCGGGCGATGCCTTCGCCAACGCGGACAACGCCGCGGTCTTGGCATCGAAGTCGTCTTCGGCCAGCGGCTTCAGGTCGGCCTGCGTCAGCGCCGTGGCCCAGGGCGCTGAGGCCAGTAGCAGCGCGGCGAGCAGGGCGCGCAGCCAGGGCATGGCGGTTCGGGATATCGGAAAACGCATAGGGCTGGCAGAAGCGAAGTGTTGGCAGACTGGGTGTTGGCTCCCCTCTCCCACGCAGTGGGAGAGGGGTTGGGGGGTGAGGGCCGGCGTCTGTGACGAAGTGAGCGCCATCGGATCTGCCAGCGCCCACCCTCACCCCCGGCCCCTCTCCCGCGAGCGGGAGAGGGGAGAAAACCAGCGGCAGATGACCTGGCTTACATCACCTTGTCCGGCTTCCCTTCATTGCCCGAGATGAACGGGCTCCACGGCTGCGCGCGCACTGCCTTCGGCGTCTTCCACACCACCGAGAACTGCCCATCACCCTTTACCTCGCCGATCATCACCGGCTTGTACAGGTGATGGTTCTCGCCCATGGTCAGCGTGAAGCCGTCCGGCGCCTTGAAGGTCTGGCCGTACATGGCCGCGCGCACCTTGTCGGTATCGGTGCTGCCGGCCTTCTTCACGGCCTGTGCCCACATATGAATGCCGACATAGGTGGCTTCCATCGGGTCATTGGTCACGCGCTTGTCGCCGCCCGGCAGATTGTTGGCCTTGACCCAGGCCGCCCACTGCTTCTTGAAGGCATCGTTCTGTGCGTTCTTGACCGACATGAAGTAGTTCCACGCCGCCAGGTGGCCGACCAGCGGCTTGGTGTCGATGCCGCGCAGTTCTTCCTCGCCCACCGAGAACGCCACCACCGGCACGTCCTTGGCCTTCAGGCCGGCATTGCCCAGTTCTTTATAGAAGGGCACGTTGGAATCGCCGTTGATGGTCGAGATCACCGCGGTCTTGCCGGCCTGCGAGAACTTCTTGATGTTGGCGACGATGGTCTGGTAGTCGCTGTGGCCGAACGGGGTATAGACCTCTTCGATATCCTTGTCGGCAACGCCCTTGCTCTTCAGGAAAGCGCGCAGGATCTTGTTGGTGGTGCGCGGGTAGACGTAGTCCGTGCCCAGCAGGAAGAATCGCTTGGCGCCGCCGCCTTCCTTGCTCATCAGGTATTCCACCGCCGGGATCGCCTGCTGGTTGGGCGCGGCGCCGGTGTAGAAGACGTTCCTGGACATTTCCTCGCCTTCATACTGCACCGGGTAGAACAGCAGCGAGTTCAGCTCTTCATAGACCGGCAGCACCGACTTGCGCGACACCGAGGTCCAGCAGCCGAAGGTCACCGCGACCTTGTCCTTGCTGACCAATTGGCGCGCCTTCTCCGCGAACAGCGGCCAGTTGGAGGCCGGGTCCACCACCACCGGCTCGAGCTTGCGGCCGAGCACGCCGCCGCTCTTGTTGATCTCGTCGATGGTCATCAGGGCCACGTCCTTCAGCGACGTCTCCGAGATGGCCATGGTGCCGGACAGCGAGTGCAGGATCCCGACCTTGATCGGTTCCTTGGACTGCGCCATGGCCAGCGGGCTGGTACCGATCATTGCCGCGGCGGCGATGGCCGACAGCTTCAGCATGTCACGTCGTTGCATTTGCAGCTCCCGTTTGTGGTGTTAGTAGGGACACGCTCCCCGAGGTGATGCATCTGCAACTAGCGTGCCATCGGTTTTGAGCGGCAACCTGGCCGCTGCGCGCGGCGCGCATGGCTTCAGCGGGTCGCAGGAACCATCGCGCACCACGAGCGTGCAGCGTGAACCGGCACCGAGACAGTGCAGCGGGAAAAATGGGAGCAGTGACGGTGCATGGTGCCCGCGAGCGGGTCGCGGCCATGCGCCAGAATCGGTCGTGTCGTCAGCGGCCGGCCGGCGCCGCACTGGGCAAGGGGAACCGGCGCCGAAGCGTACGGGGCTTGCCAATGGCGACAATCCACGCGGTCCGCGTCAGGCCGCGGCTCGTACCACATGACCAATGGCAATCGAGCGGCCTGAGCGCGATCACCCTCAACACCATCGGCGGCTCGGCGGTGCTGGTGGGCAGTGCCGACCCACGCTGCGAAGGCGTGGTGCTTGGCGATACGTTCAAGCCTTGATGAGGTAGCGGCAAATAAAAAACGGGGCCCCTCGCGGGGCCCCGTTTTTTATTTGCCAGGACAGCAGTCCTTACATCGGCATCATGTTGGCGTTCAGGTTGTACATGATCCACAGTGAACCGGCCACCACGATCACCAGGATCAGCGCCGTGAACAGCAGCGCGATCACGTTGCTGCGCTGCTCGGACGAGGTGTCCAGGTGCAGGAAGTACTTCAGGTGGACCAGGATCTGGACCGCGGCCATGCCGAGGATGATCCAGAGGATCGTGCCCTTGTCCATGGTGCCGTCCATCACGAGCTTGAACGGAATCACGGTCAGGACCACCGCCAGCACGAAGCCGATCAGGTACGACTTGAAACTGGCGTGGGTGCTGCCATGCGAATCGTGCGCGGCGTGCGAGTCGTGGGCGCCGTGCGCCGCGGGTGCGTTGTGTTGTGCCATCACAGATGTCCCATCAGGTAGACCACGGTAAACACGCCGATCCAGACCACGTCCAGGAAGTGCCAGAACAGCGACAGGCACATCAGGCGCTTGCTGAGCGTCGGGGTGATGCCCTTCTTGCCCAGCTGCCACATCAGCACGATCATCCACAGCATGCCGCTGGCGACGTGCAGGCCGTGGGTGCCGACCAGCGTGAAGAACGACGACAGGAACGCGCTGCGGCCCGGGCCGGCGCCTTCGGCGATCAGGTGGTGGAACTCGTTGATTTCCATCGCCATGAACGCCGCGCCCAGCAGGAACGTGACGCCGAGCCACGTCTGCACGTGCTTGAGGCTGCGGTTCTGCAGCGAGATCATCGCCATGCCGTACGTGATCGAGGAGAACAGCAGGATGAAGGTCTCCACCAGCACGTAGTTGAGCTCGAACAGCTCCTTCGCCGACGGCCCGCCCGCCAGTTCGCCGCGCAGCACGGCGAAGGTGGCGAACAGCCCGGCGAAGATGATGCAGTCGCTCATCAGGTAGATCCAGAAGCCATACACCGTATTGGCACTGGTATCGTGGTGCGCATGGTCATGGCCATGCGCGTCAGCGTGGGCCTTGGCGCCGGCTTGCGCGGGGATGCGGTCTAGGACTTGAGTCGACATGGTTCTTAGGCCTGCGAAGCAATGCGCTGCAGATGGCGCGTTTCGATCTGCTCGACCTCGGTGGCCGGCACGTAGTAATCGATATGGTCGTCGTTGCTGCGGTGGATAAACGCCCACACCATGCCCACCAGGCCAACGATGGCCATCCACCAGATATGCCAGGTCAGGGCAAAGCCGAACACCAGGCTGAAGGCACCGATGATGAAGCCCGCGCCCGTGTTCTTGGGCATGTGGATCTTCTCGTAGCCTTCGGTCGGCAGGGTCTCGCCACGGGCCTTCATGTCGGCGAACGCGTCCAGGTCACGCACCACCGGAGTGTGCGCGAAGTTGTAGAACGGCGGCGGCGACGAGGTGGCCCACTCCAGGGTACGGCCGCCCCACGGGTCGCCGGTCACGTCGGCCAGCTTCTTGCGGTCGCGGATCGAGACGACGATCTGCAACACCTGGAAGAAGATGCCCAGCGCCACGAACACCACGCCCACCACGGCCAGGTACAGCCACGGCGTCCAGGCCGGGTTGTCGGTGTGGTTCAGGCGGCGGGTCATGCCCATCAGGCCCAGCACGTACAGCGGCATGAAGGCGAAGTAGAAGCCGACCAGCCAGCACCAGAAGGCGCACTTGCCCAGGCGCTCGTTCAGCGTGAAGCCGAACGCCTTCGGCCACCAGTAGGTGATGCCGGCCAGGTAGCCGAACAGCACGCCGCCGATGATCACGTTGTGGAAGTGGGCGATCAGGAACAGGCTGTTGTGCAGCACGAAGTCAGCAGCAGGCACGGCCATCAGCACGCCGGTCATGCCGCCGATCACGAAGGTGATCATGAAGCCCAGCGTCCACAGCACCGGCGAGGTCATCTGGACCCGGCCGCGGTACATGGTGAACAGCCAGTTGAAGATCTTCACCCCGGTCGGGATGGAGATGATCATGGTCGTGATGCCGAAGAACGCGTTGACGTTGGCGCCCGAGCCCATCGTGAAGAAGTGGTGCAGCCACACGATGAACGACAGCACCATGATCGCGGCGGTCGCGTACACCATGCCCTTGTAGCCAAACAGCTTCTTGCCGGAGAACGTGGAAATCACTTCAGAGAAGATGCCGAACGCCGGCAGGATCAGGATGTACACCTCGGGGTGGCCCCAGATCCAGATCAGGTTCACGTACATCATGGCGTTGCCGCCACCGTCGTTCGTGAAGAAGTGCATGCCGAAGTAGCGGTCCAGGCCCAGCAGCGCCAGGGTCACGGTCAGCACCGGGAAGGCGGCCACGATCAGCACGTTGGTGCACAGCGCGGTCCAGGTGAACACCGGCATGCGCATCAGGGTCATGCCCGGGGCGCGCATGCGCAGGATCGTCACCAGGAAGTTCACGCCTGTCAGCAGCGTGCCCAGGCCCGAGATCTGCAAGCTCCAGAGGTAATAGTCCACCCCTACGCCAGGGCTGTAATCCAGGCCCGACAGTGGCGGGTAGGCCAGCCAGCCGGTCTTGGCGAACTCACCGACGCCCAGCGAGATGTTGACCAGCATGGCACCCGCCACGAACAGCCAGAACGACAGCGTGTTCAGGAACGGGAAGGCCACGTCGCGCGCGCCGATCTGCAGCGGCACGACCAGGTTCATCAGGCCGGTCATCAGCGGCATGGCCACGAAGAAGATCATGATCACGCCGTGGGCGGTGAAGATCTGGTCGTAGTGCTCGGGCGGCAGGACACCGGTGGCGCCATTGGTGGCGAGCGCCAGCTGGGTACGCATCATGACTGCGTCGGCAAAGCCGCGCAGCAGCATGATCAGGGCGACCAGGCAGTACATCACGCCGATCTTCTTGTGATCGACGGACGTGAACCACTCGTTCCAGAGATAGCCCCACTTCTTGAAATACGTGATCGCGCCCAGTAGCGCGGCACCGCCCAGGGCGACGCCGGCCAGCACGACCATGATGATCGGCTCATGAAACGGAATCGCCGACAAACTCAACTTGCCAAACATCATTGCTCCCAGGATTACGCGCCCGCCGCCAGCTTGGCCGGCGTGGTCATCGACAACTGCTCTTCACCGAGGGTGTTGCGCGACGTGCAGATCGGGCCGCCCTTGAACCTGTCCGCGGCGACAGCCGTGCTGCTGTGGTCCATGTACTTGTGCAGGATGTTGTGGAAGAGCTGGTCTTCCACCTTGCCGTAGTACGTGACCGGCTCCTTCTCGCTGGGTTGTGCCAGCGTCTTGTAGCCTTCAACGCCCAGTTCGGTCGACGAGGCGCGAACCTTGGCGACCCACTCGTCGAACTCGTAATTCGACATGGCGACCGCCGTGAACTTCATGCCCGAGAAGCCGCCGCCACTGTAGTTGGCGGACACGCCGTCATACGAGCCGGCATGGTTGGCGATCAGGTGCAGCTTGGTCTCCATCCCTGCCATGGCGTACACCTGGCTGCCCAGTTGCGGGATGAAGAACGAATTCATGATCGAATCCGAGGTGATCTTGAAGTTCACCGGGGTGTCGACCGGGAAGGCGATCTGGTTGACCGTGGCGATCTTCAGTTCCGGATAGATGAACAGCCACTTCCAGTTCAGCGCGACCACCTCGACGGTGACCGGCTTCTTGTTCGATTCCAGCGGCTTGTACGGGTCCAGGTCGTGCGAGGACTTCCAGGTGATGATGCCCAGCGCGATGATGATCAGGCACGGGATCAGCCACACAACAACTTCAATCGCGGTCGAGTGGGACCAGTCCGGCTCATAGCGCGCCTCGGTATTGGACGCGCGGTACTTCCAGGCGAACACCAGCGTGAGCACGATCACCGGCACCACCACCAGCAGCATGAGCCAGGTGGCGATCAGGATGATGTTCTTGATGTCGACGCCGACCTGCCCTTTCGGGTCGAGCAGCGTCATGTTGCAACCGGCCAGCAGGAGCAGGCCGAGGCAGGGCAGGAACCGCGTCCAACGCGGCAGTATGGGTTTCTTCATGTCACGACTGGTTTGGTTGCACCGCGCTTTGGGCAAAAGCGTGGCTAAACCGCCTGATGCTCGCGCAAGAGGCGTGGGGCTATGGGAAAACCGGAAGGACGTGTCCTTAGCTGGCGTTGCGGTCGGGCGGCGGATCTAACGCCGGGGGACCATGCGGCCTTGCAACGCCATGAACACGGAAGGACAACTGACTGCGCGCGCTGCAGGCCCTGTGGGACCTTGCCGGCGCTGCGGCACCTGGTGGCCGAAACCGCGAACGGTCCCGGCTCAGTACAGCGGCCGGGTAGCGTTGGAATACGAGGTTTTTGCACTTCCCGACGGACTTGCCATCAGAAGCCTGGCAGCAAGCGCGGTTTTCGGCCGGGGAGCGCAACACGTAAAACATCGTGGGCGCGAATGTACCGCAACGCAACATTGAGGGTAAACCCAACGCCACAGAACACAGCGTTCAGATAAACGGACAATCACGTGCCGTCGTCGCATCGCAGCACTTGATTGCCGTCAAGATCACAATTTCGATCATAAATATGCACAAAGCCGCGCATTGGCGCGGCTTTGCAGGTGCGACATTTCTGTGTGGCATATTGTCGCAGCGCATCAAAACCTTTGTCGCAGCTCAACTGCGACTCGGTCGTTTTCCGCTCATCCGTAGCGGCGAGAAATCGACTCCGCGACACATACCGGACGCTCGCTGCCCTCGCGCTCGATCGTCACCTCCCACGTGGACTGGGCACCCAGCAGTTCGGGCGACTTCGGCAGCGGATCGAGCCGTTCGACCTTGAGGAGCTTGATTCGTGCCCGTAACTTGCTGCCCACCGGCACGGGTGCGGTGAAACGCACGCGGTTCAGGCCATAGTTGACGCCGATCTTCGACGGCATGTGCAGCGCGTTGTGCATGAACCTGGGCAGCAGCGACAGCGTCAGGAAGCCGTGGGCGATCGGGCCGCCATAGGGCGATTCCTTCCTGGCGCGCTCCACGTCGACGTGGATCCACTGGTGGTCGCCGGTGGCCTCGGCGAACTGGTTGACCTGCTGCTGGGTCACCTCCATCCAGTCGCTGACCGCGACTTCCTGCCCTTGCAGGCCTTCCAGCTCTTCCAGCGTTGCGATGGTACGCATTTCGGTTGTCTCCTCGATGGGTGGGTGGATGTGTCGTTATGCGGGGCGGCGGCCGTACATGCCCATGCCCTTGACCGTGCAGACCAGTTCGCCGCGCTGGTTGGTGGCTTCCCACTGCGTATGCACGATGCCGCGGTCGGGCTTCGATTGCGAGGGGCGCGTGTCCAGCACGTTGAGCACCACGGTCAACGTGTCGCCGGCATAGACCGGCTTGATCCAGCGGATCTCGTCCACGCCGGGCGAGCCCATGCTGGCCGATTTGCCGGTGGTGCTCAGCACCAGCAGGCGCATCATGATCGAGCACGTCATCCAGCCGCTCGAGATCAGCCCGCCGTAGATGCTGCTGGCGGCGGCTTCCTTGTCGATATGGAACGGCTGCGGGTCGTACTGGCGGGCAAAGGCGAGCAGCTCTTCCTCGGTGACGACGTAGGAACCCAGTTCACGGCGGCTGCCGACCTCAAAATCCTCGAAATACAGCATTGGTTGTCTCTCCGTTGTGGATGGCTATGGGGATGGCGATGGCCTTGTCTTGACGATGATCGCACGCAGGCTGGGGCGGAGCGTCCGTATTTGCCGAACCCGCCCCTAACAGCGCGCAAAGAAAAAAACCGCGCCTGGGACTACGGCGCGGTTTTGACTGGCATGGCAGACGCGAGGATCAGGCTGCTTCCTGGAACCCCGGCTGGGCAGCGAACCGGCCCAGGTGGTGATCAACGTCGCCGAAGGTGGTGTTGATCAGCGTCAGCCGCTTGAACATGTGCGCGGCCGGCAATTCGTTGGTCACGCCCATGCCGCCGTGGATCTGCACCGCTTCCTGGCCGACCGTGCGCGCTGCCTGTCCCACGCGCGCCTTGGCGGCGGAGACGTAGCGGCGGCGCTCTTCCGGCGTAGCCTCTTCAAAGCGGGCCGCGGCCAGCAGCGTGATCGAGCGCGACTGCTCGGCATGGATGAACATCTCGACCATGCGGTGCTGCAGCGCCTGGAAGCGCGCGATCGGCTGGCCGAACTGCTGGCGCGTCTTGGCGTATTCCAGCGTGGCGGCGTTGAGGGTGTCCATCACGCCCACGGCCTCGGCGCACAACAGCACCGCGGCATAGTCGGCCACTTGCTCGATCACCGGGAAGGCCTTGCCGGCCTCGCCCAGCAACTGGGCGGGCGCATCCTGGAAGGTGATGTCGGCCGCGCGCAGGTTATCGATGGTGCGGTAGTCCTTGATGCTGACACCGGCGCCCTTGGCGTCGACCAGGAACAGCGAGATGCCATCCTGGTCGGCATCGCCGCCGCTGCTGCGCGCCGACACGATCAGCTTGTCGGCCTGCGCGCCATGCAGCACCACGGTCTTGCGGCCGTTGAGCTTGCCGTCGCGGGCGGTGACGCGCACGTTGTTCAGTTCATAGCGCGCCTGCGGCTCGTTGAAGGCCACGGCCAGCTTCAGTTCGCCGCCGGCGACCTGCTCCAGCAGCGCGTCCTGGCCGCCGGCCAGGCCGAGTGCGTAGGCACCCACCACGGTGGCCAGGTACGGCTCCACCACCAGCCCGCGGCCCAGCTCCTGCTGCACCACCATCATGTCGAGCGCCTTGCCCGAGAAACCGCCCTGCGCTTCCGGCACCGGCAGCGCGGTCAGGCCGAGCTCGACCAGCGAGCCCCAGGCGGATTCGCCGTAGCCGGCGGCGCTTTCGTAGTTCTTCTTGCGATCCTCGAAGCCGTAGTCTTTCTCGACAAAACGGCGGACGGCGTCGGCCAGTTGCTTCTGTTCGTCGCTGAGATTGAAGTTCATGTTACGTGTCTCCTCACAGCCCCAGAATCATCTGGCTGATGATGTTCTTCTGAATTTCGTTGGACCCGCCGTAGATGGAGGTCTTGCGATAGTTGAAGTAGTACGCGGCCAGCGGCGCGGCGTCGTCGTTGCCGGTCACCGCGTGCTCGGTCTCGCACTCCAGGTAGGCCGTGTCAAACGGCTGGGCATACGGGCCGACGGCCTCGACCATCAGCTCGGTCAGCAACTGCTGGATCTCGGTGCCCTTGATCTTCAGCATCGAGGCTTCGGGGCCAGGGCCCTTGCCGGCGGCTTCGCTCGACACCACGCGCAGCACGGTGATCTCCAGCGCCATCAGTTCGATTTCCAGCGCGGCCACCTTGGCGCCGAACACCGGATCCTCCAGCAGCGGCTTGCCATTCTTCTGCTGCTGGCGCGCCACGCGCTTCAGGAAGCCCAGCTCGCGCTTGGAGTTGCCCACGCGCGCAATGCCGGTGCGCTCATGGCCAAGCAGGTACTTGGCGTAGGTCCAGCCCTTGTTCTCTTCGCCGACGCGGTTCTCGACCGGCACCTTGACGTTGTCGAAGAAGACCTCGTTCACCTCATGCTCTTCGTCGAGCATGATGATCGGGCGCACGGTGATGCCAGGCGTCTTCATGTCGATCAGCAGGAAGGAGATGCCCTCCTGCTTCTTGGCTTCGGGATCGGTGCGCACCAGGCAGAAAATCATGTCGGCGTGCTGGCCGAGCGTGGTCCAGGTCTTCTGGCCGTTGACGATGTAGTGCTTGCCGTCCGAGGTCAGCTCGGCGCGGGTCTTGACCGAAGCCAGGTCTGAACCCGAGCCCGGCTCGGAGTAGCCCTGGCACCACCAGTCGGTGCAGTCGAGGATGCGCGGCAGGTAGTACGACTTCTGCTGCTCATTGCCGTACTTCATGATCACGGGCGCCACCATGGCCACGCCGAACGGCAGCACGCCGGGCGCGCCGACGCGGGCATTCTCTTCATCCCAGATATGGCGCTGGGTCGCGTTCCAGCCGGTGCCACCGAATTGGACAGGCCAGTGCGGCGCCGACCAGCCCTTGCCGGCGAGGATCTTGTGCCAGCGCACCAGGTCGTCGCGGTTCGGACGGCGGTGGTTGAGAATCTTGCTGCGGATGTCCGCCGGCAAGTTGGCTTCGAGCCAGCTACGCACTTCCTCGCGGAAGGCGTTGTCGGACGCCGAGTAGTTGAGATCCATGCCCGTCTCCATGATGGTGCCGGCATCGTCTCAGGCTGCCGGCGGTTTGTTCTGCCTTGCGCGTCATGCGCCGACAGCAACGGGCACAGGACGCAATTCAGTGAGCCGTCTGCTTCAGCGCATCCGGCACGATAAGCGGGAAAGTCTCGATGCCCTCCTCGGCCAGCGCCTGCACTTCCTCTGGCGAAGCGGAGCCGCGGATGCCGCGTTCCGGCGCTTCGTCATAGTGCATGCGCCTTGCCTCCTCGGCAAAGCGCTCGCCAACGTCCTCGGTCTGGGCCAGCACCTGCTTCACCGCCTTCATGTACAGCGCTTGCAGTGTCGCCGGCGCCGCGGCGGTTGCCGCTTGCTGCGCCGGCTTGGCGGCACCCTTTGGCGCGGTCGCGCCTGACAGGTTCAGGCGCGGCGCGCTGGGTAGCCGCGTCACGGCGTGGTCGCCACAGACCGGGCATTGGACGAGGTCGCGCGCGATTTGCGACTGCGCTTCTTCCTCCGAGGCAAACCAGCCCTCGAAACGATGGTCATGCGCGCAGCGCAGGTCGAGCACCTTCATGATCTTTCCAGCCCGTCAAAAGCTATATTATCCGCGAATCGAAATTTTGTGAACGGTCGTGCTAAATTTTCTCGAACGACCGTTCGGAGAACGAACATGCAGTGTTAAGCACATCCGCTCACCACCTTCACACCCAGCTTAGCGTAGTGCGCGCCCCGCTGCCGAAGCGAGTCAGCGCGGCATTGTCTGCTCGCCCGGCTGCCATGCACCGGAAACGACTTTCTCGAGCCAGAACGCGCCGATGATGGTCTTCACATCCGTGATGCGGCCGCTGCGCACCCAGTCAATCACCTGCCCCACTGGCGTGATGAACGTCTCCAGGAATTCGCCGTCGTCCAGCTGCGCCTCGCCATGCGTCAGGTCGCGCGCCAGGAAGATGTCGATGAACTCGGTCGAGTAAGAGATGACCGGATGGATGCGCGTCAGGTAGTCCCAGCGTTTGGCCGTATAGCCGGTCTCTTCCTGCAACTCGCGTTCGCCGCAGCGTTGCGCGCCCTCTTGCGGATCGAGCTTGCCGGCGGGGAATTCCAGCATGACTTCGCCGACCGGATAACGGAACTGCCGCTCCATCAGCACGGTGCCGTCGTCGAACAACGGGATCATCATCACGGCGCCCGGATGCACGATGTACTCGCGCCCGGTCTGCTTGCCGTCGGGCAGGCGGACGATGTCTTGCTTCAGGGTGAGGAATTTGCCGCGATGGACCGTGGCCGAGGCGACGCAGACTTCTTTCAGTGCGTCGTCGTTTCCGGCGGGGTCGGCGGAATCGGCGAGCGAATGGGTGCCGCGTTGGATCTTGTCGGTCATGGACGCTCCGGAGCAGGCAGGCCCGGCGCCGACAAGACCGGCTTCAGGCCGTGCGGTGTTTGACGAGGTATTGCCAGGTGAAGCCCGGAAAGGCGAACACCAGCATCATGCAGGCGGTGATGGCGTAGAACTGCCAGCCCTGCGGGAAGGCATTGCCGAGGCTGGCCTCCACCGCGAAACCGGCGGCACCGGCCACCGCATACCAGGCGATCAGCTCCAGCAGGCGCAGCCACAGCGGCTTGCGCGCCCACCGGAGCGGGATCACCATGAACAGGCGCTGGTTCACAAACGGCAGGTTCGCACTGACGAGTGCCAGCAGGATGACAAACCAGCCGCTTGCGGATGCGCTCATGGATATTGGCGGATCAGGAGCCCAGGGTCGAGCGGATGGCCTGGTAGCACAGGTTCATCAGCGCGGCCGGGAAAATGCCCAGCACGATCACAGCGGCGCCGTTCAGGCTCAGCACCGAGCGCAGGCCGGCAGTCGCTTCCAGCTGCTCTTCGCCAACCGGCTCATCGAAGTACATCAGCTTGACGATGCGCAGATAGTAGAAGGCGCCGATCAGCGAGAACATCACCGCGACCACGGCCAGCCAGCTCATGCCGGCCTTGATCACCGCATCCAGCACCGCCAGCTTGGCGTAGAAGCCCACGGTCGGCGGAATGCCGGCCAGCGAGAACATCATCACCAGCATCAGGAAGGCGAACCACGGGTTGCGGCGCGACATGCCCTTCAGGTCTTCCAGCGTCTCGGCCTCGAAGCCCTTGCTGGTACGAAGCAGGATGATGCCGAAGGTGCCCAGCGTGGTCAGCAGGTAGGTCACCGAGTAGAACATCGCCGAACTGTACGCATCGGCAGCGCCGTCAGCCTTGCTGGCCACCACGCCCGACAGCAGGCCCAGCAGCACGAAGCCCATGTGCGAGATCGTCGAGTACGCCAGCATCCGCTTCAGGTTGGACTGGACGATGGCGGTCAGGTTGCCGATCGCCAGCGAGATGATCGACAGCACCACCAGCATCATCTGCCAATCGTTGGCCAGCGGCAGCAGGCCTTCCACCAGCACGCGGATGAACAGCGCGAACGCGGCAACCTTCGGGCCGCCGGCAATCAGCAACGTCACCGCGGTCGGCGAACCCTGGTAGATGTCCGGGATCCACATGTGGAACGGCGCGGCACCCAGCTTGAACGACAGGCCGGCGACGATGAACACCACGCCGAAGGCCAGCATGGTGGTGTTGACGCGGCCCGACTCGACCACGCGGAACACCTCGCCCAGGTTCAGCGAACCGGTGGCGCCGTACATCATCGAGATGCCGTACAGCAGGAAACCCGAAGCCAGCGCGCCCAGCACGAAATACTTCATCGCCGATTCAGACGTCACGCGCGACTCGCGGCGCAGCGCCACCAGCGCATACGACGACAGCGACAGCAGTTCCAGGCCCAGGTACAGGGTCAGGAAGTTGTTGCCGGTGATCATCACGATCTGGCCGCCCAGCGTGAACAGCGCCAGCATGTAGAACTCGCCGGCGAACATGTCGCGATCGGCCAGGTAGCTGCGCGTATAGACCAGCGTGATGAACAGGCCGGCCGCGCAGAACGCGGACAGCACGTTGGCCATCGGGTCGATCACCACCAGGTTGGAGAACGCATAGTGCGTCTCGCCGGCGGCGGCGTTCATGCCGAACCAGACGGTCAGCACCGCCGTGGTCAGCAGCGACAGCGGATAGGCCACGCTCTGCTTGCCCTTGCCCCGGGCCAGGTCGATCCAGTTGATCGCGGCGATGGCGATCGCCAGGAAGATGATCGGCGCCACGGGGGCGAGTGTCGAGGACGGTTGCATATTGATATCTCTCCCCGATTACAGCTTCGACTGCGCCGCGTGCTGCAGCAGGTTGACCACGGACGGGTGCATCACGTCGGTAAAAGGCTTCGGGTGCAGGCCCATGTACAGGGTCATGATGGCCAGCAGGCCGAGCATGACGAATTCACGCTTGTTCAGGTCGGCCAGCTCGCGCACATGCTGGTGCACAACGTCGCCGAAGATCACGCGCTTGACCATCCATAGCGAGTAGGCAGCGCCCAGGATCAGCGCGGTGGCAGCCAGGAGGCCGATCCAGAAATCGAACTTGACGGCAGCCAGGATCACCATGAATTCACCAACGAAGCCCGAGGTAGCCGGCAGGCCGCAGTTGGCCATCGCGAAGAACACCGACAGCGCGGCGAACTTCGGCATGGTGTTCACCACGCCGCCGTAGTCGGCGATCTGGCGCGAGTGCACGCGGTCGTACAGCACGCCGATACACAGGAACATGGCGCCCGAGATAAAGCCGTGCGAGATCATCTGGATGATGCCGCCTTCGACGCCGATGTCGCTGAAGATAAAGAAGCCCAGCGTGACGAAGCCCATGTGGGCGATCGACGAATACGCCACCAGCTTCTTCATGTCGGCCTGCACCAGTGCCACCAGCCCGATGTAGATCACGGCGATCAGCGAGATCGTGATGATGAACGGGGCCAGGTAGTGGCTCGCGTCAGGCGCGATCGGCAGCGAGAACCGCAGGAAACCGTAGGCGCCCAGCTTCAGCATGATGGCGGCCAGCACCACCGAACCGCCGGTCGGCGCTTCCACGTGGGCGTCGGGCAGCCAGGTATGCACAGGCCACATCGGCACCTTGACCGCAAAGGCGACGAAGAAGGCAATGAAGATCGCGATCTGCTCGTTCATCGACAGCTTGGCCTGGTGCCATTGCAGGATGTCGAATGTACCGGTCTTGTTGTACAGGTACAGCAGCGCGACCAGCGTCAGCAGCGAGCCCAGCAGCGTGTAAAGGAAGAACTTGAAGGCCGCGTAGACACGATTCGGGCCGCCCCAGACGCCGATGATGATGTACATCGGGATCAGCGTGGCTTCGAAGAACACGTAGAACAGCATGCCGTCGAGCGCGCAGAACACGCCGACCATCAGGCCGGACAGGATCAGGAACGAGGCCATGTACTCGGCCACGCGATCCGTGATCACTTCCCAGGCCGAGATCACCACGATCACGGTGATGAAGGCGGTCAGCACCACGAACCACATCGACAGGCCGTCCACGCCCAGCAGGTAGTGGATGTTGAAGCGCTCGATCCAGCTCGCCTTCTCGACGAACTGCATTGCCGCGGTGGTGCTGTCGAAGTGGAAGACGAGAGGCAGCGTAACGATGAAGCTGACGATCGAGCCGAACAGCGACATCCACCGCACGAAGCCAGGGCTACGGTCCGAGCCGAAGGCGAGGATCAGCAGGCCAAAAAAGACAGGCAGCCAGATTGAGAAAGACAGAACCATTTCTATGTTTTCCTTACTTGGTGCCTATCACTTGGTGCCGATCACGCCCGTGATCGTCAGCGTCAGCAGCACCAGCATGCCGACGATCATCGCGAACGCGTAGTGGTAGATGTAGCCCGACTGCAGGTAGCGGCTGGCCGAAGCGAACGATGCCACCACACGCGCCGCGCCGTTGACGAACAGGCCGTCGATCAGGCTCTGGTCGCCGCCCTTCCACAGGCCGGTACCGAGCAGGCGTGCACCGCGGGCGAACACGGCCTGGTTGATGGCGTCCATGTAGTACTTGTTGTCCAGCAGCTTGTACAGGCCCGAGAAGCGATCTGCGATGGCTTCGGGGATATCCGGGCGCTTCATGTAGAAGAACCACGACAGCACGACACCGGCGATGGCCAGCCACAGCACGGGCGTGGTCAGCGAGTGAATCGCCATCGGCACCCAGCCGTGGAACGCTTCCTTCAGCTCCGCCATGGCGTGGTGGTTCTCACCGACGAAGATCACGTCCTTGAAGGCGATGCCCATCTTGAAGAAGTTGCCGAACAGCATCGGCTCGATCGCGATGGCGCCGACAATCACCGACGGGATCGCCAGCAGCACCAGTGGCAGGGTCACCACCCACGGCGACTCGTGCGGCTTCTCGCCGGCGGCCAGGCCATGGTGGTGGTCGTGCGAGACTTCCTCGTCCTCGTGGTCGCCCTCATGGTGCTGGTGCGCATGGTTCTGGCCCCAGCGCTCCTTGCCGTGGAAGACCAGGAAGTACATGCGGAACGAGTAGAACGCGGTCACGAACACGCCGGCCAGCACGGCGTAGTAGGCAAAGCCCGAACCGGCGATATGCGACTCGGCCACGGCCTCGATGATCGAGTCCTTGGAATAGAAGCCCGCGAAGAACGGCGTGCCGATCAGCGCCAGCGAACCCACCAGCGACGTGATCCAGGTGATCGGCATGTACTTGCGCAGGCCGCCCATGTTGCGGATGTCCTGGTCGTGGTGCATGCCGATGATGACCGAGCCCGCGCCCAGGAACAGCAGCGCCTTGAAGAAGGCGTGCGTCATCAGGTGGAACACCGCCACCGAGTAGGCCGAGGCGCCCAGCGCCACGGTCATGTAGCCCAGCTGCGACAGCGTCGAGTACGCGACCACACGCTTGATGTCGTTCTGGATGATGCCCAGGAAGCCCATGAACAGCGCGGTGATGGCGCCGATCACCAGCACGAACGACAGCGCGGCATCCGACAGCTCGAACAGCGGCGACATGCGCGCGACCATGAAGATGCCCGCGGTCACCATCGTTGCCGCGTGGATCAGCGCGGAGATCGGGGTGGGACCTTCCATCGAATCAGGCAGCCAGACGTGCAGCGGGAACTGTGCCGACTTGCCCATCGCGCCGATGAACAGGCAGATGCACGCGACCGTGATCATCATCCAGTCGGTGCCCGGGAAAACCACGGTAGCAAGCTGGTCGCGCGCGGCGAATACTTCGGTGTAGTTCATGCTGCCGCTGTAGGCCAGCAGCAGGCCGATGCCCAGGATAAAGCCGAAGTCACCCACGCGGTTGACCAGGAACGCCTTCAGGTTGGCGAAGATCGCCGTCGGGCGCGTGTACCAGAAGCCGATCAGCAGGTACGACACCAGGCCCACCGCTTCCCAGCCGAAGAACAGCTGCAGGAAGTTGTTGCTCATCACCAGCATCAGCATTGAGAAGGTGAAGAGCGAGATGTAGGCAAAGAAGCGGTTGTAGCCGGGATCCCCGTCCATGTAGCCGACGGTGTAGATATGCACCATCAGCGAGACGAAGGTCACCACGACCATCATCATCGCGGTCAGCGAGTCGACCAGGAAGCCGACCTCCATCTTCAGGCTGCCGATGGCCATCCACTCGTAGACGGTGCCGTTGTAGCCGGCGCCGTTCATCACGTCGAGCAGCACCATCACAGACAGCACGAAGGAAATAGCCACGCCCAGGATGGTCGCGGAATGCGCCACCATCCGGCCGCCGCGCGACTCCGAGGAAAACAGGTCGAAGAACTTGGTACCGAACAGGCCGGCGATTGCTGAGCCGACTAGCGGCGCCAGCGCAATCGCGAGCAGCAGGTTGGGGTTGAGCGTGGTTGCCATAGGACGCTTATTGGTGTGCGGTCGGTGAGTCTTGGTTATCTGCGTAGTGCGGCACGGATCAGTACTTCAGGGTGTCCATGTCGTCCACGTTGATCGTATCCAGGTTGCGGAACAGCACGACCAGGATTGCCAGACCGATTGCCGACTCGGCGGCGGCCACCGTAAGGATGAAGAAAACGAAAACCTGACCAGCCAGGTCGCCCAGGTAATGCGAGAAGGCGACGAAGTTGATGTTCACCGCAAGCAGCATCAGTTCGATCGCCATCAGCAGCACGATCACATTCTTGCGGTTCAGGAAGATGCCGACGATGCTGATCGCGAACAGGATCGCACCGAGCACGAGGAAGTGGGCGAGAGAGAGCACAGCGTTTCTCCGGGCTTTAGTTCTTATTGGCGGCAGCCGCGGCTTCCGTCTGCGGGTTCTGGACTTCGGCCTGCATCGGCACCAGGCGCACGCGCTCGTCGCGGCGGGTACGTAGCTGCGCCGACACGTCCTGGGCCTTGGTGTCCTTGCGGCGGCGCAGGGTCAGCGCCACGGCGGCGATGATGGCCACCAGCAGGATGATGCCGGCCACTTCGAAGGCGTAGATGTAGTCGGTGTAGATCAGCTTGCCGAGCGCGCCGGTGTTCGTGTAGCCCGGCTCCTGCGACCCGCTGGCGGCCACCGGCGTGGTGGTGCCGATGAAGTTGCGCACCAGCACGATCGCCATCTCGGCAATGATCAGCGCGCCCACCACCGAGGCCATCGGCACGTAGGTCCAGAAATCGCGGCGCAGGTGCTCGATATCGATATCGATCATCATCACCACGAACAGGAACAGCACCATCACCGCGCCGACATAGACCAGCACCAGCAGGATGGCGAGGAATTCCGCCTTGAGCAGCATCCAGATCGCGGCCGCCGTAAAGAACGACAGCACGAGGAACAGTGCGGAGTGCACCGGGTTCTTCGCAGTGATGACTTTCAGTGCGGAGAGCACCAGCACCAGCGCAAAGACGTAGAAGATGGTGGTCGTGAGTTCCATGGTTCCTATCGGATCCTCTCAGGGCCGTCCGGCACAAGCCATCCCCTTCGGGTGGCCCGCTCCTGCGGCATCCTTGCTTTGGCCCTCACATTGGAGGGACCGTATTCAAATTCGGTGGCAGCGGCCGCTACGTCTGATACTTTCGGCAGCCCTGCCGTTTGGCGCCTGGCGCCGGTCAGCGATACTTGGCGTCGGCAGCCTTGGCCGCCGCGATCTGCGGCTCGTAGCGGTCGCCCACTGCCAGCAGCATGTCCTTGGTGAAGTACAGGTCGCCGCGCTTCTCGCCGTGGTACTCCAGGATCTGCGTTTCCACGATGGCGTCGACCGGGCAAGCCTCTTCGCAGAAACCGCAGAAAATGCACTTGGTCAGGTCGATGTCGTAGCGGGTGGTACGGCGCGTGCCGTCGTTGCGCACGTCCGACTCGATGGTGATGGCCAGCGCCGGGCACACCGCTTCGCACAGCTTGCAGGCAATGCAGCGCTCTTCGCCGTTCGGATAGCGGCGCAGCGCGTGCAGGCCACGGAAGCGCGGCGAGATCGGCGTTTTCTCTTCCGGGAACTGGACGGTGACCTTGCGCGCGAAGAGATAGCGGCCGGTCAGCGCCATGCCCTTGAAGAGTTCCTTCAGGAGCAGGCTGTTGAAGAAGTCCTTGATGGCGAGCAGCATGACGATTGCTTCCTAGTATTTCCACGCGGTGCGCGCTCTGCCGTGTTGCAGGCGGCGCACCGTCGCTTGGCTGTTCAGGGCCAGATGTTCCACGGCGACTTGATCCAGATCGCCACGATGATCAGCCACACCACGGTCAGCGGAATGAACACCTTCCAGCCCAGGCGCATGATCTGGTCATAGCGGTAGCGCGGGAACGAGGCACGGATCCAGATAAAGACCGACAGCAGCAGGAAAACCTTGATCAGCAGCCAGAAGAAACCGGGGACCGCATTGGTGACCACGCTCGAGAACGGAGGTGCCCAGCCGCCCAGGAACATCAGCGCGGTCATCGCCGAGATGATGATCATGTTGATGTACTCGGCCAGGAAGAACAGCGCGAAGCCCATGCCCGAATATTCGATCATGTGGCCGGCCACGATTTCCGACTCGCCTTCCACCACGTCGAACGGGTGGCGGTTGGTTTCGGCCACGCCCGAGATGAAGTAGACGCCGAACATCGGCAGCAGCGGCAGCCAGTTCCACGACAGGATGTTGATGCCCATGTCGGCGAAGTAGCCGGTGTTCTGGCCGTTGACGATGGCCGACAGGTTCAGGCTGCCGGCGACCATCAGCACCGTCACCAGCGCGAAGCCCATGGCGATTTCATACGACACCATCTGTGCCGCGGCGCGCATGGCGCCGATGAAGGCGTACTTGGAGTTCGAGGCCCAGCCGGCCAGGATCACGCCGTAGACGCCGACCGAGCTGATCGCCATCACGTACAGCAGGCCGGCATTGACGTCCGCCATCACCACTTCGGCCTGGAACGGAATCACCGCCCAGACCGCGACAGCAGGCATCAGCACCATCAGCGGCGCGATCAGGTACATGCCGCGGCTGACCTGCGTCGGCATCATGACTTCCTTGAGCAGCAGCTTCAGCACGTCGGCGATCGGCTGCAGCAGGCCGAGCGGGCCGACGCGGTTCGGGCCCAGACGGACGTGCATCCAGCCGATCAGCTTGCGCTCCCACAGGATCAGGTAAGCCACGCACAGCAGCAGGGGCACCACGATCAGCACGGCGCGGATCAGGATCCACAGCGGCGTCCAGTACGCGCCCAGTACGCCCTGCCCTTGCGAGGTAATCCAGTCAATCATGTCTTCTTCTCGCTCTTGTTCTTACGCCGTGGCCACGGCGCCGGTGTTGGCCGGCGCCAGGTCGATGGCCTTCTCTACGGTGACCGTGCCGAACATGCCGCCCAGGCCCACGGCCGCCGGCGTTGCCGCCGGCACGCGCACGGTGTTGGCCGGCAGCGTGGCTTCGAGCACGGCCGGCAGCACCACGCTGCCCTGCCCTTGCGTGACGCGGACCGGGTCGCCCGACTGGATGCCCAGGCGGGCAAACATGTCGGCCGGCAGCGCGATCTGCATGGCGCGGCGCGCGGCAGCGGTCAGCTGCAGCGAGTCGGCGCGGCGCACGATCGGGTCGGCGTGGTAGATAGGCACGTCGGCGATGCGTTCGATGCCGTTGGCGGCAGCAGCGGCAACGCGGATCGGCGCATCGGTGGCGTTGTCCAGCTGTGCCTCGACCGGGGCCGACAACACTTCAGCACGGACCGACTCGGCGGTTTCGTAGTCGAAGCCGGCGACATCCAGCAGATTGCCCAGCACGCGCAGCACCTTCCAGCCCGGACGCGACTCGCCCAGCGCGCGAACCACGCCGTTGAAACTCTGTGCCTTGCCTTCGCAGTTGACGAAAGTGCCGGAGGTTTCCGTGAACGGCGCGACCGGCAGGATCACGTCAGCGTACTGCATGGCCGCTTCCGAACGGAACGGCGACAGCACCACCACCGTGTTGGCCTGCGCCAGCGCGGCCAGGGCCTTGCCCGGATCGGCGGTGTCGAATTCCGGCTCGGTGTTCAGCAGGATGTAGGCCTTGCGCGGCGCGTCCAGCATCGCCTGCGCGTTGGCGCCGCCTTGCTTCGGCAGCGCGCCGGCGATGTAGCCGCCGACGGTGTTGGCCGCTTCAGTCAGGAAGCCCAGCGTCGCACCCGTTGCGGTGGCGATCCACTGTGCCAGCGCATGCAGCGCCGAGAATTGCGGGTGGCGCACGGCCTCGTTGCCGAGGAATACGGCGCGGCGCTCGCCCTGCAGCAGCGCTTCTGCCACCTTGGCGGCAGCGTCGCCACCATCGATTCCATCGGTGCCGGCCGGAGCGGCGACGCCCTTGGCGGCGGCCACGGCACGGGCCACGCCGGCCAGTGCGGCGGTCCAGCCGGACGGCGCCACGTCGATGCGGGTCGCCGGCATCAGCAGGTCTTCACCGCCGGCGCCCAGCACGGCCACGCGGGCGCCCTTCTTGGTCGCCTGGCGCAGGCGCGAGGCCAGCAGCGGATGATCCTTGCGCAGCGACGAACCGATCACCAGCACGCGTTGCAGCGCGGTGACGTCAGCCACCGGCAGGCCCAGCCACGGCGCGCCCTTCAGTGCGGCCGAGAAGTCGGACTGGCGCAGGCGGAAGTCGACGTTGTCGCTGCCCAGGCCACGCACCAGCTTGCCCAGCAGGAACAGTTCTTCCAGCGTGCTGTGCGGGCTGGCCAGCGCGGCGATCTGGTCGGCGCCATGCTCGCGCTTGATGCCGGCCAGGCCGTTGGCCACGTATTCGAGCGCGGTCTGCCAGTCGGTTTCCATCCATTCGCCGCCCTGCTTGAGCAGCGGGCGGGTCAGGCGGTCGGCACTGTTCAGGCCTTCATACGAGAAACGGTCCTTGTCGGAGATCCAGCACTCGTTGATGTCTTCGTTTTCCAGCGGCAGCACGCGCATCACACGCTGGTTCTTGGTCTGCACCACCAGGTTCGCGCCCAGGCCGTCGTGCGGGGACACCGACTTGCGGCGGGCCAGTTCCCAGGTACGGGCCGAGTAGCGGAACGGCTTGCTGGTCAGCGCGCCGACCGGGCACAGGTCGATCATGTTGCCCGACAGTTCCGAGTCGACGGTCTTGCCGACGAAGGTGGTGATTTCCGAGTGCTCGCCGCGGTTGAGCATGCCCAGCTCCATCACGCCGGCCACTTCCTGGCCGAAACGCACGCAGCGGGTGCAGTGGATGCAGCGGGTCATCTCCTCCATGGAGATCAGCGGGCCCACGTTCTTGTGGAACACCACGCGCTTCTCTTCCTTATAGCGCGACTCCGAGGCCCCGTAGCCCACGGCCAGATCCTGCAGCTGGCACTCGCCGCCCTGATCGCAGATCGGGCAATCCAGCGGGTGGTTGATCAGCAGGAATTCCATCACGGACTTCTGCGCCTTGACCGCCTTCTCCGAATTGGTGAAGACCTTCATGCCGGGGGTCACCGGCGTGGCGCACGCAGGCAGCGCCTTGGGGGCCTTCTCGACCTCGACCAGGCACATGCGGCAGTTGGCCGCGATGGACAGTTTGCGGTGGTAGCAGAAGTGCGGGATGTACGTGCCCAGCTTGCGGGCCGCTTCCATCACCAGGCTGCCCTCAGCAACCTCAACCTTCTTGCCGTCGATCTCTAGTTCAACCATGTTCTGCCACGCTTAGATGTAGGCCGGAACCATGCACTGCTTGTGTTCGACGTGATATTCGAACTCTTTCCAGTAGTGCTTGAGCATGCCGCGGACCGGCATCGCCGCGGCATCGCCGAGCGCGCAGATGGTGCGGCCCATGATGTTTTCCGCGACGTTGTTGAGCAGGTCCAGGTCTTCCTGGCGCCCTTCTCCGTGTTCGATGCGATTGACCATGCGATACAGCCAGCCGGTGCCTTCGCGGCAAGGCGTGCACTGGCCGCACGATTCCTCAAAATAGAAGTACGACAGGCGCAGCAGCGAGCGGACCATGCAGCGCGTCTCGTCCATCACGATCACCGCGCCCGAGCCCAGCATCGAGCCGGCCTTGGCGATCGAGTCGTAGTCCATGTCGGACGCCATCATCAGGTCGCCCGGCACCACCGGCGCGGACGAACCGCCCGGGATCACCGCCTTGATGCGCTTGCCGCCGCGCATGCCGCCGGCAAGTTCCAGCAGCTTGGCGAACGGCGTACCCAGCGGGATCTCGTAGTTGCCGGGACGCTCGACGTCGCCCGAAACCGAGAAGATCTTGGTGCCGCCGTTGTTCGGCTTGCCCAGCTTCAGGTAGTTTTCCGGGCCGACGGCCAGCAGGAACGGCACCGCGGCGAAGGTCTCGGTGTTGTTGATGGTGGTCGGCTTGCCGTACAAGCCGAAGCTGGCCGGGAACGGCGGCTTGAAGCGCGGCTGGCCCTTCTTGCCTTCCAGCGATTCGAGCAGCGCGGTTTCCTCGCCGCAGATGTAGGCGCCATAGCCGTGGTGGGCGTGCAGCTGGAAGCTGAAGCCCGAGCCCAGGATGTTGTCGCCCAGGAAGCCTGCCGCACGCGCCTCTTCGAGGGCTTCCTCGAAGATCTTGTACTCGTTCCAGATCTCGCCGTGGATGTAGTTGTAGCCCACGGTGATGCCCATCGCATACGCGCCGATGGCCATGCCCTCGATCAGCGCATGCGGGTTGTAGCGGATGATGTCGCGGTCCTTGAACGTGCCGGGCTCGCCTTCATCGGTGTTGCAGACCAGGTATTTCTGACCCGGGAACGTGCGCGGCATGAAGCTCCACTTCAGGCCGGTCGGGAAACCCGCGCCGCCGCGGCCACGCAGGCCCGATGTCTTGACGTCGGCGATCACCTGCTCGGGCGGGATCTTCTCGGTCAGGATGCGCTTCAGTTGCTGGTAGCCGCCACGCTTGACGTAGTCTTCCAGATGCCAATTCTTGCCGTCCAGGCCGGCCAGGATCAGCGGCTGGATATGGCGGTCGTGCAGACTGGTCATATTACTTGCCCCCCTTGGCGGCTTCGCTCTTGAGCTCGTCGACAAGCGCGTCGAGCTTGTCGTCGCTCATGAAGCTGCACATGCGGGTGTTGTTGACGATCATCACCGGCGCGTCGCCGCAAGCGCCCATGCACTCGCCCTCTTTCAGGGTGAAGCAGCCATCAGCGGTGGTCTCGTTGTAGTCGATCCCGAGCTTGCGCTTCAGGTACTCGCCAGCCCGCTCGCCGCCCGACAGGGCGCACGGCAGGTTGGTGCAGACGGCGAGCTTGAATTTGCCCACCGGCTTGGTGTCGTACATGTTGTAGAAGGTCGCCACCTCTTCCACCCACACGGGCGGCATCTCGAGGTAGTTGGCGACGAACTGCATGACTTCGGGGGAAACCCAGCCCACCTCGCCCTGTGCCACGGCAAGCGCCGCCATCACGGCCGACTGCTTCTGGTCGGCCGGATACTTCGCGATCGCGCGATCGATTTCCTTGAGAGCTTCTGCTGATAGCATGGTCATTGCAGTAAAACGGCGGAGTCAGCGCCACTGGGCGTCCATCCGCAGGTTTGCAGCCGTCGCTGCCGTTCCGCCGGCGGGCCTTAGGCCTTGCCGGTCCGCCGCGGGTCTTCCGGGCCGCTCCGCTCGGCGGAGCACCTCGGAAAGCGCCCGGATCGTCGTCCGGGCCGGCGGTCCGTGATTAGCGGTCGATCTCGCCGAAGACGATGTCTTGCGTGCCGATGATCGTTACCGCGTCAGCAATCATGTGTCCCTTGGCCATTTCGTCCAGCGCGGCCAGGTGCGGGAAGCCAGGCGCACGGATCTTCAGGCGGTACGGCTTGTTCGCGCCGTCCGAGATCGCGTAGATGCCGAACTCGCCCTTCGGGTGCTCCACCGCTGCGTACGCTTCGCCTTCGGGCACGTGGATGCCCTCGGTGAACAGCTTGAAGTGGTGAATCAGTTCTTCCATGTTGGACTTCATGTCCACGCGCGAGGGCGGCGCCACCTTGTGATTATCGGTGATCACCGGGCCCGGGTTGCGGCGCAGCCACTCAATGCACTGCCTGATGATGCGGTTGGACTGGCGCATCTCTTCCACGCGCACCAGGTAGCGCGCGTAGCAGTCGCCGCCCACGCCCACCGGCACGTCGAAGTCCATCTTGTCGTACACCTCGTACGGCTGCTTCTTGCGCAGGTCCCACTCGATGCCCGAGCCGCGCAGCATCGGGCCGGTAAAGCCCATCTGCATCGCACGTTCCGGACTGACGACGCCGATGTCCACCAGGCGCTGCTTCCAGATCCGGTTGTCGGTCAGCAGCGTCTCGTACTCGTCGACATACTTCGGGAAGCGGTTGGTGAAGTCCTCGATGAAGTCCAGCAGCGAGCCCGAACGCGCTTCGTTCATCGCCTTGATGGCACGCTCGTTGTGGATCTTCGAGGCACGATATTGCGGCATCGTGTCAGGCAGGTCGCGGTAGACGCCGCCGGGACGATAGTAGGCCGCGTGCATGCGCGCGCCCGACACCGCCTCGTACATGTCGAACAGGTCTTCGCGCTCGCGGAAGGCGTACAGGAACACCGCCATCGCGCCCACGTCGAGGGCGTGCGCACCGATCCACATCAGGTGGTTCATGATGCGGGTGATCTCGTCGAACATCACGCGGATATACTGCGCGCGGACCGGCACTTCCAGGCCCAGCAGGCGCTCGATCGCCATCACGTATGCGTGCTCGTTGGACATCATCGACACGTAGTCGAGACGGTCCATGTAGGGCACGCTCTGGATCCAGGACTTCTGTTCGGCCAGTTTCTCGGTGGCACGGTGCAGCAGGCCGATATGCGGGTCGGCGCGCTGGATGACTTCGCCGTCCAACTCGAGCACCAGGCGCAGCACGCCGTGCGCGGCCGGGTGCTGCGGACCGAAGTTCAGGGTGTAATTCTTGATGTCTGCCATGGCGCGTTCTCAGTGCTCCAAACCGCCGTACTTGTCCTCGCGGATCACGCGCGGCGTGATTTCGCGCGGCTCGATCGTGACCGGCTGGTAGATGACCCGCTTCTGCTCGGGGTCGTAGCGCATCTCGACGTAGCCGGAGACCGGGAAATCCTTGCGGAACGGATGGCCGACGAAGCCGTAGTCGGTCAGGATGCGACGCAGGTCCGGGTGGCCGTCGAACACGATGCCGTAGAAATCGAAGGCTTCGCGCTCGAACCAGTTCACCGAGTTCCACACGTCGATCAGGCTGGCCACCACCGGGAAATCGTCATCCGGAGCGAACACGCGCAGGCGCAGGCGCCAGTTGTTGGTAATCGACAGCAGGTGCGAGACGGCGGCAAAGCGCGGGCCTTCCCAGGCGCCGTCGCCGAACTCGGAATAGTCCACGCCGCACAGGTCGATCAGCTGCTCGAAGCGCAGCGAGGGATCGTCGCGCAGGATGCGGGCGGCTTCCAGGTAGTCGTCGGCCTTGACGATCAGCGTCAGTTCGCCGGTCGCCTCGATCAGTTTCTGCACGCGCTTGCCGAGAGCCTTCTCGAGCGCGGCCTTCAGGATGTCGAGCTTCGCCATTTCAGCCCTTGCGCGCGATGGTGTTGGTACGCTTGATCTTGTTCTGCAGCTGGATCACGCCGTAGATCAGCGCCTCGGCCGTCGGCGGGCAGCCCGGCACGTAGATATCCACCGGCACGATGCGGTCGCAGCCACGCACCACCGAGTACGAATAGTGGTAGTAGCCACCGCCGTTGGCGCACGAGCCCATCGAGATCACCCAGCGCGGTTCGGCCATCTGGTCGTAGACCTTGCGCAGCGCGGGGGCCATCTTGTTGCACAGCGTGCCGGCCACGATCATCACGTCCGACTGGCGCGGCGACGGGCGGAACACCACGCCGAAGCGGTCCAGATCGTAGCGCGCGGCGCCGGCATGCATCATTTCCACGGCACAGCAGGCCAGGCCGAAAGTCATCGGCCACAGCGACCCGGTGCGGGTCCAATTGATCAGCTTGTCAGCGGTAGTCGTGACAAAGCCTTCGTTGAGAACGCCTTCGATTGCCATTTCACATCACTCCCAATCGAGCGCGCCCTTTTTCCAGATGTAGACGAAGCCCACGATGAATTCCAGCAGAAACACGCCCATGGCGATGAATCCCGGCCAACCGATGTCCTTGAGGGCAACGCCCCACGGAAACAGGAAGGCTGTTTCGAGATCGAACAGGATAAAGAGAATGGCGATGAGGTAGTAGCGCACGTCGAACTTCATGCGCGCGTCCTCGAATGCCTCGAAGCCGCACTCGTAGGGCGAGAGCTTCGCTGCATCTGGATTGTTGGGACCGAGAATCCGACCAATGGACATCAGCGCTACACCGAGCACGATGCCAAAGAGGATGAAGACGAGGACGGGGAAGTAGGCTTCGAGTGTCAAGGTACGGCCAGCCTTATCTGGAATGTTGTCAACAGCACCAGCTAGCGGCGACCTGTTGCCCACCCCAGGCGCCATCCCGTCTTAGCTACGGCGCCGCCTTGCGGACTGCCGGAGAGCCATGTTGCAACCCATGCATGACATGGATGCGACACGGACTTCCGATCAATTGTTTGGTGCCGACGGCGAGACTCGAACTCGCACAGCTTTCGCCACTACCCCCTCAAGATAGCGTGTCTACCAATTTCACCACGTCGGCTGGGGGAGAAACAATATTGCCTTGCGCCGGGTTTTTACACCCTACGAAGCGGCTGCCTGGGAGTCTGTCCTTCGGCTTTCGCCCCGCGCTGGGGAATCGTTTCAAGCCTTGCATTCTAACTCATGACTCCCGATTTGTTCAATGCACAACTTCAAATTAAATCAGGAATCCGCGAACACAGTGTTCGATTATTGCGTCAATGCCGGCGCTTACTTCGGCACTGCGGGGGCGGCCGGCGCCGAGGCAGCAGACGCTGCCGCAGCCGATGCTGCCGGGGCCGAAGCGGGCGCAGTCTGGGGCTGCTGCGCGGCACCCATGACACCCAGCGATGCCTGCGGCTTGTAGTTGCCCAGCAACGTCAGGCCCAGCGTGCTCGCGAAGAACAACGCCGCCAGCACGGCCGTGGTGCGCGACAGGAAGTTTGCCGAACCCGAGGCGCCGAACAGGCTGCCCGACGCGCCGGAACCGAACGCCGCGCCAACGTCGGCGCCCTTGCCATGCTGCAGCAGGACCAGGCCGATCACGCCGAGCGCGGACAGGATCTGCACGACGACCAACAGAGTCTTGAAAATTGCCATTTGGTTAAATTCGTTTCGTACTTGCCTGATCAGACAGTCGCGTCCGGCATTCAGGCGTTGCCGATCGCGAGGAAATCATCCGCCTTCAGCGAGGCGCCGCCAATCAGCCCCCCGTCGATATCGGACATGGAAAACAGTTCGGCCGCATTGTCAGGCTTGACGCTGCCGCCGTACAGGATGGCCATGCGCTGGGCCACCCCAGCGTCCTTGCCGGCTACCAGCGCGCGCAGCGCGGCGTGCACGACCTGGGCCTGTTCGCTGGTGGCCGTCTTGCCGGTACCGATTGCCCACACCGGCTCATAGGCCAGGACAATGCGTTCCAGTTGCTCAATAGACAGCGCATCCAGAACCGCCTGGAGCTGACGCCCGACCACGGCCTCGGTCTGCCCTGCCTCGCGCTCTGCCAGCGTCTCGCCCACGCACACCACGGGAACCAGGCCCGACTCCAGCGCACGCAGTGCCTTCGTGGCAACCGCAGCATCGGTTTCGCCATGATAGGTACGGCGCTCCGAATGACCAACCAGCACGTAGGCGCAGCCGAATTCGGCCAACATCGGCGCGGCCACCTCGCCGGTGAACGCACCACGCGTCTCGGCGGAAGTGTCCTGGGCGCCCCAGGCTACCTGGGATCCGGTGAGCAGCGACTGGCACTGGGCAAGATAGGGAAACGGTGCGCAGACGGCCAGCTTCGCCTTGGCCGGCGCTGCCTTGATGGCTTCGAGCAGCGCAGCGTTGGCCGCCAGGCTGCCATGCATCTTCCAATTGCCGATGACCAGCTTTTGTCTCACAAGGGTCCCCTCTTAATCAAACCGGCTATTGTAGCGTGGTCAAGGGGGTGCCGCCAGCGCGCGGCGGACAATTGCAGACTTCCAGTGGCCATCGGCCCACAATCGCGCCAGGCTCGGCGCAATTGCGGATGACCTTACCAGGTCAGGACGATCTTGCCGGTGTGCTCGCTGGATTCCATCAGGCGATGCGCATCGGCGGCTTGCGCGGCAGGAAACACCTTGTAGATCACGGGCTTGATCTTGCCCGACGCCAGCAGCGGCCACACATTCTGATGCAGCGCCTGCGCAATGGCGCCCTTGAACGAAGCCGGGCGCGGACGCAGCGTCGAGCCGGTGACCGTGATGCGGCGGCGCAGGATATCGCCAAGCGGAATCTCGGCCTTGCCGCCGCCCAGCAGCGCGATGATGACGATGCGGCCGTCGTCGGCGATGCACGACAGCTCGCGCGCCAGGTACGAGCCCGCCACCATGTCGAGGATCACGTCCACGCCCTTGCCATCGGTCAGCGCCTTCACCTCGGCCGCGAAGTCCTGCGTCTTGTAGTTGATTGCGCGATCGGCGCCGAGGTCTTCGCAGGCCCTGCACTTGTCGTCGGTGCCTGCAGTGACGAACACCTTGAAGCCCATCGCCTTGGCAATCTGGATGGCCGTGGTGCCGATGCCGCTCGAGCCGCCCTGGATCAGCAGCGTTTCGGCAGCGCCGCGCGGCCCCTTGCCAAGCTGGCCACGGTCGAACACGTTGCTCCAGACCGTGAAGAACGTCTCGGGCAGCGCCGCGGCCTCGATGTCGCTCAGCCCCTCGGGCACCGGCAGGCACTGCTCGATCGGCGCGGTACACAGTTCCGCATAGCCCCCGCCCTGCACCAGCGCGCAGACACGGTCGCCCACCTTCAGACCGAAGCGGTTGGCCGCATTCGACAGGTCGCCACCGACCACCACGCCCGCCACTTCCAGGCCGGGCAGGTCCGACGCGCCCGGCGGCACGGGATAGTTGCCGGTGCGCTGGAACACATCGGGACGGTTGATGCCCGCGGCCGCCACGCGAATCAGGATCTCACCGGCCTTCGGTTCCGGATCGGGACGCTGCGCTTCCTGCAGGACTTCAGGGCCGCCGTATTCACGGATCTCGATGGCTTTCATGATGACTCCTCATTAATTTTGGGGGGCGCGTCGCGCGCAACGGCGCGAATGCAGACTGACCGGCAGTGTAAACAAAAAAGCGGCTGGACATTGCCAGCCGCCTTGCATGCACTACGGGTACGCCGTATCGCGGTATCGCAGGAGCTTACTGCTGCTGCTCCGGGGCAGCCGGTGCGTCGCCGCCCTGCTGGACGATCGGGCTGATGCTGCCGCCCTCTTCTGCCAGCGCCGCCTTCAGCGACAGACGCAGACGACCCTTCTCGTCAGCCTGGATCAGCTTCACGCGCACTTGCTGGCCTTCCTTCAGCCAGTCCTTGATGTCCTTCACGCGCTCGTTGACGATTTCCGAGATATGCAGCAGACCGTCCTTGCCCGGCAGGATGTTCACGATGGCGCCGAAGTCCAGCAGCTTCAGCACGGTGCCGGCGTAGATCTTGCCCACTTCGGCTTCCGCGGTGATGCCCTCGATGCGGCGCTTGGCTTCGGCCATGCCATCGGTCGACGTCGACGCGATCGTGATCGTGCCGTCTTCCTGGATGTCGATGGTCGTGCCGGTTTCCTTGGTCAGCGCCTGGATGGTCGAGCCGCCCTTGCCGATCACTTCGCGAATCTTGTCCGGATGGATCTTCATCGTGATCATGCGCGGTGCGTGCGCCGACAGCTCGGTGCGCGCGTGGCCCATCGCTTCCTGCATGCTGCCCAGGATGTGCATGCGGCCTTCACGGGCTTGCGCCAGTGCAACCTGCATGATCTCCTTGGTGATGCCCTGGACCTTGATGTCCATCTGCAGCGCCGTGATACCCGCGTCGGTACCGGCCACCTTGAAGTCCATGTCGCCCAGGTGATCTTCGTCGCCCAGGATGTCGGTCAGCACGGCAAACTTGTTGCCTTCCAGGATCAGGCCCATGGCCACGCCGGCCACGTGCGCCTTCACCGGCACGCCGGCATCCATCAGCGCCAGGCAGCCGCCGCAGACCGAAGCCATCGACGACGAACCGTTCGACTCGGTGATTTCCGAGACCAGGCGGATCGTGTACGCGAATTCGTCGTCCTTCGGCAGCACCGGGATCAGTGCGCGCTTGGCCAGACGGCCGTGACCGATTTCACGACGCTTCGGGCTGCCCACGCGGCCGGTTTCGCCCGTGGCGAACGGCGGCATGTTGTAGTGGAGCATGAAGCGGTCGCGGTATTCGCCGGCCAGTGCGTCGATGATCTGCTCGTCGCTCTTGGTACCCAGCGTGGCCACCACCAGCGCCTGCGTTTCACCACGCGTGAACACGGCCGAACCGTGGGCGCGCGGCAGCACCGACGAGCGGATCTCGATCGGACGCACCGTGCGGGTGTCGCGACCATCGATACGCGGTTCGCCGGCCAGGATCTGGCCCCGCACGATCTTGGCTTCGAGGTCGAACAGGACGTTGCCCACTTCCACCTTGTCGGCTTCCACGCCGGCTTCGGCCAGCTTGGCCTGCACCGTTGCGTAGACTTCCTTCAGCTTGGCGCTGCGGGCCGACTTCTGGCGCAGTTGATACGTTTCCTGCAGCAGCGGCAGGCCGATCTCGCTGACCTTGGCGATCAGCGCTTCGTTCTTGGGAGCCGGGGCCCAGTCCCACTCCGGCTTGCCACCTTCACGCACCAGGTCGTGAATGGCGTTGATGGCGGTCTGCATCTGCTCGTGGCCATACACCACGGCGCCCAGCATCACGTCTTCCGACAGCTGGTTGGCTTCCGATTCCACCATCAGCACGGCGCGCTCGGTACCGGCCACCACGAGGTCCAGCGCCGAGGTGGCGATCTGGGCGCGGGTCGGGTTCAGCAGGTACTGGCCGTCCTTGTAGCCCACGCGGGCGGCGCCCACCGGACCATTGAACGGAATGCCCGAGATGGCCAGCGCGGCCGACGAGGCGATCAGGGCCGGGATGTCGGCCGGCACTTCCGGGTTGATCGACAGCACGTGGATGACCACCTGCACGTCGTTGTAGAAGCCTTCCGGAAACAGCGGACGCAGCGGACGGTCGATCAGGCGCGAGGTCAGCGTCTCGTTTTCCGACGGACGGCCTTCACGCTTGAAGAAGCCACCCGGGATCTTGCCGGCGGCGTAGGTCTTCTCGATGTAGTCGACGGTCAGCGGGAAGAAGTCCTGGCCCGCCTTCGGGCTCTTGGCTGCCACCACGGTGGCCAGCACCACGGTGTCTTCCACGTCGACGATCACGGCGCCAGACGCCTGGCGGGCGATTTCGCCGGTTTCCATGCGGACCGTGTGCTGGCCCCACTGGAATTCCTTGACGATCTTGTTGAACATGGTCATGAGCGTTCCTTGAATCATGCTTGGCCGCCGATAAACAGATACGGCGGACCGACGCCTGCGCTCGCAGCGGCAGGCGAACTGCCGGATTCAGCCCGGTCGCAGTCTCAGGGAAGTGCTATGCCATTCCATCGCGCCACCGTCAGCAAGACGTGGGGACGATGCGGTACGCGATGGAATGACACAAAACCCCGTTTCCTTGGCCGGCTCCGGTGTGTCAGAGCAATAGAAAGAGCGAGGTAACTTACTCCGTCGCACAGCTTGGCGCAACGGCGCCGGGCATTATCGCCCGACCAGATCGTGAAGCAAACATCACAATCGACATCGTTACTGCGCTGGCCCGGCAGCGAACCCGACGGCGAATTGCCGGACCAGAAAAGCAAAATGCCTGCCCCAGCAGTGCTGGCGCAGGCATCGCGGCCTCACGTGAAATCGTGCTTGAACAACGCTTGCAGGACCCGTGCTGCCATCCGCAGACCTTACTTGCGCAGGCCCAGGGCTTCGATCAGGGCGCGGTAACGGTCGGCGTCGCTGGCCTTGAGGTAGTCCAGCAGGCGACGACGGCGGCTCACCATGCGCAGCAGACCGCGGCGGCTGTGGTGATCCTTCATGTTGGCCTTGAAGTGCGGGGTCAGTTCGTTGATGCGGGTGGTCAGCAGAGCGACCTGGACTTCGGGGCTACCCGTGTCGTTGGCGCCGCGGGCGAACTTCTGGATAACTTCGGACTTGTTGGCGATTGCCATGATGATTTCCTTTCACTTGCGAACGCCGCAGCGCGGGATGCGCCACCTGCGTCGTGCCTTGTCAGAACTTGGCATCTGCCGCTCGCAGCCGGGTGGCTTACGGACGACAGCCGCGCATTATAGCCGAATTCCTTCCGGCGGAGACATCCGGCCGCTACCGGCAGACGATTTCGCGCCTAATTCCGCGCCGGGCGCTCCATCCGGCACGTGGTAGGCAGCGTGGTCTGGGCGGTCTTGAGCTTCTTCACGGTCCGAAAACCATAGCCGGAGCCTTCGTTGTCGAAGCGCACCTCGCCGCCTTGCTTCGCCATGGCCGACACGTATAGCGGCTGCAGCACCTGGTGGTCGTCGGCGCGCACCGTGGCCTCGTGGAAGCCATTGGTGAATCGCATGTTTTCCAGCGCGTACGCCACCGCCACGGCATCGGTGCTGCCCGCCTGCTCGATCGCGCGCGCCAGCATCTCCACCATCATCTGCATGCGCAGGTGCACGTAGTCGTCGCGCGGATCGGGGTAGCGCGCGCGAAAAGCCTGGTAGAACGCGTCGGACGCGGCACCGCCCACGTTCGGATGCCACTCGGCCACCGCCAGCACCCGGCCGACCCCGGCATCGCCCATCGCGGCCGGCGCGCCCAGGCCGTTGCCATAGAACGTATAGAAGCGCGCGTTCAGCCCGCCCTCACGCGCCGCCTTCACCATCAGCGTCAGGTCGTTGCCCCAGTTGCCCGTGATCACCGCATCGGCGCCACTGGCCTTGATCTTGGCCACGTACGGCGCGAAATCCTTGATCTTGCCGATCGGATGGAATTCGTCGCCCACGATCTGGATATCGGGCCGCTTGGCCGCCAGCATTTCGCGGGCCGAGCGTGCCACCTGGTGGCCGAAGCTGTAGTCCTGGTCGATCAGGTAGACCTTGCGCACGCCGTGTTCGCCGCGGATGGCCTCGGTCAGCGCCTGCATGCGCATGTCGGCGCTGGCATCGAAGCGGAAATGCCAGAAGCTGCAATTCTCGTTGGTCAGCGCCGGATCCACCGCCGAATAGTTCAGGAACAGCACGCGCGCGTCGGGCTGGCGCTGATTCTGGCGGTTGATGGCGGCCACCAGCGCGGCGGCCACCGCCGAACTGTTGCCCTGGAGCACGAACGGGATGCGCTTGTCCACCAGGCCGCGGAACTGGATCAGGCTTTCGTCCACATTGCCCTTGCTGTCGAACGTGACCAGTTCCAGCGGGTGGGCGCCGTCAGGCAGCTTCACGCCCCCGCGCGCGTTGATACGCTCGATCGCGATCCGCAGGTTGCGCGCCACGGCCTCGCCGGCGTTGGCGAACGGGCCGGACAGCCCATCGATCATGCCCAGCCGGATAGGCGCGCCCGCGGGCTGCTGCGCCGCCGCCACCGTGGCCGCGCAACACAGCGCCACGGCCAGCCAGCGCCGCAGCATGTTCATTCTGATACTGCCCATCGGTACTCCAGTTCCTGCTGCAAAAGTCGCGATAGTACACACACTCCGGCCGCCGCCGCTACACTGACGGCTACCGCACTTTTTCGTCCCGAACTCCGATCATGACGCAACTCCCGCACGGCGCACGCCGCTGGGTAGCCGCCCTGGCCCTGGCCTCTGCCACGCTGGCCGGCTGCAGCGCCCTGGGCCCGGCACTGATGCCGGTCGACACCGGCCTGAAACTGGTAGGCCAGCCGCAGAGCGCGGTGGCAGCCACGTTTGGCAAACCCACCGACGTCTACCGGCTCGACGACGGCACCACGCGCTGGTTCTACTCCAAGCAGCCGCTGGGCGAGTATTCGTACGCCGCCGACTTCGACCGCGACGGCAAGCTGACGAATTTCCGCCAGATGCTCACCACGACGGAGCTCTACAAGGCAAAGGTCAACGTCTGGACCAAGAAGGACGTACTCGAGCATTTCGGCGCGCCGCGCGAGCCGATCGAGTACTACCCGCGCCTGAAGCAGGAAGCGTGGAGCTACCGGTTCCTGCACGAAGACCAGTGGTACTCGATGTTCAACTTCATGTTCGATGACGCCGGCGTGCTGCGGCAGACGCTGATCACCCCCGACCCGCTGCGCGATCGCCCCGACCCCCGGTAAACGACAAACCGCCCGGCCATGCGGGATACGCAACGGGCCGGGCGGTCCATGACGGCCGGGGCCTTGTGAGCCCCCGCCATCGCATCGCAGGAATCAGGTCAGGTACGGGTCAGATCTGCGGATTGATCTTCTGCACGGCCTTGTCGTGCAGCTTGTTCAGCGCGGCCAGATAGGCCTTGGCCGACGCGGCCACGATGTCCGGATCGGTACCCACGCCATTGACGATGCGGCCAGCCTTCGACAGGCGCACGGTCACCTCGCCCTGGGCCTCGGTACCGGCCGTGATGGCGTTCACCGAATACAGCACCAGTTCGGCGCCGCTGTTCACCCGGCCCTCGATGGCGTGCAGCGTGGCGTCCACCGGACCATTGCCCTCGGCCTCGCCCGCCTGTTCCGCGCCGTCGATGTTGAACACCACGCGCGCATGCGGACGCTCGCCGGTCTCCGAACGCTGCGACAGCGACACGAAGCGGTAGTGCTCGTTGGCGTTCTCCTGCTCTTCGCCCGAGACGATCGCCATGATGTCTTCGTCGAAGATCTCGGCCTTCTGGTCGGCCAGCTCCTTGAAGCGGGCAAACGCGGCGTTGACCTCGGCCTCGCTGTCGAGCTCGATACCCAGTTCCTGCAGGCGCTGCTTGAACGCGTTACGGCCCGAGAGCTTGCCCAGCACGATCTTGTTGGCGGTCCAGCCCACATCTTCCGCGCGCATGATCTCGTAGGTGTCGCGCGCCTTGAGCACGCCGTCCTGGTGGATGCCCGAGGCGTGGGCAAACGCGTTGGCGCCCACCACGGCCTTGTTCGGCTGCACCACGAAGCCGGTAACCTGCGACACGAGCTTCGACGCCGCCACGATCTGCGTGGTGTCGATGCCCACATCGAGGTTGAAGTAGTCGCGGCGCGTCTTCACGGCCATCACCACTTCCTCCAGGCTCGTGTTGCCGGCGCGCTCGCCCAGGCCGTTGATCGTGCATTCGATCTGGCGCGCGCCGCCGAGCTTCACGGCGGCCAGCGAGTTGGCCACGGCCATGCCCAGGTCGTTGTGGCAGTGCACCGACCACACCGCCTTGTCCGAATTCGGAATGCGTTCGCGCACCGTGCGAATCAGGTCGGCGTAGCCTTCCGGCACCGCGTAGCCAACGGTGTCGGGCAGGTTGATCGTGGTGGCGCCTTCGGCGATCACGCCTTCGAGCACGCGGCACAGGAAGTCCATGTCCGAGCGGCTGCCGTCTTCCGGCGAGAACTCGATGTCGTCGGTGAACTGGCGCGCGAAGCGCACGGCCAGGCGGGCCTGTTCATAGACCTGGTCCGGCGTCATGCGCAGCTTCTTTTCCATGTGCAGCGCCGACGTGGCGATGAACGTATGGATGCGGGACGAATTGGCCGGCTTCAGCGCCTCGGCGGCACGGGCGATGTCCTTGTCGTTGGCGCGGGCCAGCGAGCAGATCGTCGAATCCTTCACCACCTGGGCGATCGAGCGGATGGCCTCGAAATCGCCGTTGGAGCTGGCCGCGAAGCCCGCCTCGATCACATCGACCTTCAGGCGCTCGAGCTGACGCGCAATGCGAATCTTCTCTTCGCGGGTCATGGACGCACCGGGCGACTGTTCGCCGTCACGCAAGGTGGTGTCGAAAATGATGAGTTTGTCAGACATTTGTGGAGCTCCTGGGCTGTGCCTTATGTGCTGTACCGCTTCCCGCCTTCACCACGCCGGGCATTCGGATCAGAATGCAAAACGCCCCGGCGTGCATGCTTGCAGGCCGGGGCGTTCAAAAAATCCTGGTGATTTCCGCGCCAGGGCGGTTTTCGAGTCCCTTAGCGCGCGCGCGTCCCGACCTGATGGCCTAGTAGGCCACCTAGGGTGGTGCGGGCGATTAGGGTCTGGTGCGAAATCATGTCGGCGACTATAGCCGGTTTGCTGCGGGCGCGCAACCGGCTAAACCCTCGACCGGCCATTTCCGATTACTTCGGCGGAATGCGCAATTTCTGGCCCGGATATATCTTGTCAGGGTGCGTCAGCATCGGCTTGTTGGCCTCGAAGATCTTGTTGTACTCCGCGCCGTTGCCGTATGCCGCCTGGGAAATCGCCCAGAGCGTGTCGCCCTTCACCACGGTATGCCACTGGGACTCGGCGGTCTCCACGTTGACCGACATCTTGTCTTCCACCGATTCCACGCCGGCCACGTTGCCACAGCACAGGATGATCTTCTCGCGCGTGGCCTGGTCGGGCGCCACGCCGAACACCGTGACCTTGCCCTGCGAACCGTCCACCGTCACGGTCAGGCCAGTTGCGGACAGCCCCATCTGCGCGATGTACGCCTCGATGGCATCGCCCGCCGCGCGGTTCGCGGCCTCGGCCTTTTCCGTGGCGGCCGGGTCGGCGGCGGCAGCTTCCTGCGCCGCCTTGGCCTCGCCCTTGCCGAACAGCTTCTCTCCCGCTTCCTTGATGAAGTCGAACATGCCCATGACATTCTCCTTGAGGTGGTGGAACGGAAAAACAAAGGGCGCCCGTGAGCGCCCTTTCATCGAGATACGGTCAGTGGCCGTTGCCAGCGCCGTTGCCGCCGCCAGCGGGACGCGCCTTGCCCACGCCCCCCTGCTGCCCGTGCAGCGCGCGCCAGGCCCACAGCAGGTATCCGGAGATCGCGTAGGCCACGAACAGGCCAAACAGCGCCACCGGCGGATCGGACGACACGATGACAAACAGCACCAGGACCAGCACCATCATGCCAAACGGCACCCGGAAGCGTACGTCCAGCGCCTTGCCGCTATAGAACGGCGCGTTCGACACCATCGACAGGCCCGCGTAGAGCGTGATGGCAAAGGCCACCCACGGCATCCAGAGCTCCTTCACCGGCAGCTTGTTGTCGATGGCCAGCCAGACGAAACCCGCCACCAGCGCCGCGGCCGCCGGGCTGGGCAGCCCCTGGAAGAACCGCTTGTCGACCACGCCGATATTGGCGTTGAAGCGTGCCAGCCGCAGCGCGGCGCAGGTGCAATACACGAACGCGGCAATCCAGCCCCACTTGCCGAGGTCATGCAGGATCCATTCGTACATCACCAGCGCCGGCGCCACGCCGAACGACGTCATGTCCGACAGCGAGTCGTACTGCTCGCCGAACGCGCTTTGCGTGTTGGTGATACGCGCCACGCGGCCATCCATGCCGTCGAGCACCATGGCCGCGAAAATGGCGATGGCCGCTACGTCGAAACGCATGTTCATGGCCTGCACGATCGCGAAGAAGCCCGCGAACAGCGCCGCCGTGGTGAACGCGTTGGGCAGCAGGTAGATGCCGCGACGGCGCGGCCGCACGTATTCGATGTCGTGCTCGTCGGCTTCGTCGTAGCCAGCCTCGTTGCGCAGCTGGTTATGACGGAACGGACGCAGGTGCGTGACGTTGCCGTTGCTCACGCGCTTGTTGCGTCGATTGAAGGCACCCATGCAAGGTCTCCTGAAAGCTGTGCGGCCCGGCCTCAGGCCTGGACGTCCAGCTCGGCCAGCACGGTCGACGACGCCGACACCTTCTCGCCGATCGTCACGCGCGGCCGCGCATCCACGGGCAGGTAGACATCCACGCGCGAGCCGAAACGGATGAAGCCGTAGCGCTGCCCGCGCGACAGCGTGTCGCCCACCTTGGTGTAGCACAGGATCCGGCGTGCCACCAGCCCGGCCACCTGCACCAGCGTTACCAGCTGGCCGTCGGCCGCGCGGCGAATCACCACCGCATTGCGCTCGTTTTCCAGCGAGGCCTTGTCCAGGTCCGCGTTGACGAACTTGCCCGGGAAGTATTCGAGCTTCTCGACCTTGCCATCGAGCGACGAACGGTTGGAATGCACGTTGAACACGTTCATGAACACGCTGATCTTCAGCGCCTCGCGGCCGGCGTACGGGTCTTGCGTCTTCTCGACCACCACGATGCGGCCATCGGCCGGTGCCAGGATGGCGTTCGGCGCCGACGGAATCGGCCGGGGCGGATCACGGAAGAACTGCAGCACGAAAATCGTGATGATCCACAGCGGCAACGCCCACCAGAACCCTGCGCTGACATGTACCAGCAGCGAGATGATCAGGGCGCCGGCCAGGAACGGCCAGCCTTCACGGGCGATAAGCGGATGAGGATAGTTCATGCAAGCGTTGTTCTGTTGTTGGCACCGGATCTACAAGCCTGTCGAAAGACGCGGGCTGCGACACGCCGCGCGCCCTGCTTTCAGCATATGCCGATGCGAAAAATAAGAAAAAATCAGGCCAGCGCCTGAAAAAGTCCGACAAGGATAACAAAAAGCCGCCCAGTCACCGCCGAAATGTCTTTTGCAATTGCATGAGACCGGCGCCGACTGGGCGGCTGCGGCATCAGCGGGACGGCCGGCCGACTGGCCAGCGCCCCGCCCGTTGCCCGTACTGCTTAGTTCTTCGACTGGTCGACCAGCTTGTTCTTGGCGATCCACGGCATCATCGCGCGCAGCTTGCCGCCCACTTCCTCGATCTGGTGCTCGGCCGTCAGGCGGCGGCGCGAGATCAGCGTCGGGGCGCCGGCCTTGTTTTCCAGCAGGAAGCTCTTGGCGTATTCGCCGGTCTGGATGTCGGTCAGGCACTGCTTCATGGCCTTCTTCGTCTCTTCGGTCACGACGCGCGGGCCGGTGACGTATTCACCATATTCGGCGTTGTTCGAGATCGAGTAGTTCATGTTGGCGATGCCGCCTTCGTAGATCAGGTCGACGATCAGCTTCAGCTCGTGCAGGCACTCGAAGTAAGCCATTTCCGGCGCGTAGCCGGCTTCCACCAGCGTCTCGAAGCCAGCCTTGATCAGCTCGACGGTACCGCCGCACAGCACGGCCTGCTCGCCGAACAGGTCGGTTTCGGTTTCTTCGCGGAAGTTCGTCTCGATGATGCCGGCACGGCCGCCGCCGTTGGCGGTGGCGTACGACAGCGCGATGTCACGGGCGGCGCCGGACTTGTTCTGGTGCACGGCGATCAGGTGCGGCACGCCGCCACCTTGCGAGTACGTCGAGCGCACGGTGTGGCCCGGGGCCTTCGGCGCGATCATGATCACGTCCAGGTCGGCGCGCGGGATCACAGCACCGTAGTGCACGTTGAAGCCGTGGGCGAAGGCCAGCGCGGCGCCTTCCTTGATGTTGGCGTGCACTTCGTTCTTGTACACGTCGGCGATCTGCTCGTCCGGCAGCAGGATCATGACCACGTCGGCACCCTTCACGGCCTCGGCCACTTCCTTCACCTGCAGGCCGGCGTTGACGGCCTTGTTCCACGACGCGCCGCTCTTGCGCAGGCCAACCGTCACGTTCACGCCCGAGTCTTTCAGGTTCAGCGCGTGGGCGTGGCCTTGCGAGCCGTAGCCGATGATGGTGACGTTCTTGCCTTTGATGAGGGAGAGGTCGGCGTCCTTGTCGTAAAACACTTTCATGATGGTTCCTTCAATTTCTCAAATCTTCGTATTAGGGTGGCGGCGCAACGTCTGACTGGTCGGTGGATCGCGCGCCGCTTCGGGATACTGCTGTCGGCTTGTGGCCGTGCTCTGTTGCCGGGGGCGCCGGTCAGACCTTCAGGATGCGCTCGCCGCGGCCAATTCCGGAGCCGCCCGTACGGACGGTTTCCAGGATCGCCGTGCGATCGATCGCATCGAGGAACGCATCCAGCTTGCCGCCGTTGCCGGTCAGCTCGATGGTGTACGTCTTTTCGGTCACGTCGATGATGCGGCCACGGAAGATGTCGGCGGTGCGCTTCATTTCCTCGCGCTCCTTGCCCACGGCACGCACCTTCACGAGCATCAGCTCGCGCTCGATGTGCGCGCCTTCGGTCAGGTCCACCACCTTGACCACTTCCACCAGGCGGTTCAGGTGCTTCGTGATCTGCTCGATCACGTCATCCGAACCGGTGGTGACGATGGTCATCCGCGACAGCGACGCATCTTCGGTGGGAGCCACCGTCAGCGTCTCGATGTTGTAGCCACGTGCCGAGAACAGGCCAACCACGCGCGACAGCGCGCCGGGTTCGTTTTCCAGCAGGACCGAAATGATGTGTCGCATCACAGGTCCTCCACGCCGAGCAGCATTTCGGAGATGCCCTTGCCTGCCTGCACCATCGGCCACACGTTTTCGGTGGGGTCGGTCTGGAAGTCCAGGAACACGGTACGGTCCTTCAGGCGGAACGCCTCGCGCAGCGCCGGTTCGACGTCGGACGTCTTCTCGATGCGCATGCCCACGTGGCCATACGATTCGGCCAGCTTCACGAAGTCAGGCAGCGCCTGCATGTAGGAATGCGAGTAGCGGTTGTCGTATTCGATTTCCTGCCACTGGCGCACCATGCCCAGGTAGCCATTGTTCAGCGAGCAGATCTTCACCGGCGTGTCGTACTGCAGGCACGTCGACAGTTCCTGAATACACATCTGGATGGAGCCTTCACCGGTGATGGTGACCACTTCCTTGTCCGGGAACGCCTTCTTGATGCCCATGGCGTACGGCAGGCCCACGCCCATCGTGCCCAGGCCACCGGAATTGATCCAGCGGCGCGGCTCGTTGAACTTGTAGAACTGCGCCGCCCACATCTGGTGCTGGCCGACGTCGGAGCAGATGAACGCATCGCCCTTGGTCAGTTCCCAGATCTTTTCCACCACGTACTGCGGCTTGATGATCTCGGAATTGCGGTCGTACTTCAGGCAGTCCACCGAGCGCCATTGCTCGATCTGGTCCCACCACTTGGCCAGCGCCTCGCGCTTCGGCTTGACGTCGCTGGCCTTGATCTGGGCGATCAGTTCCTGCAGCACGTCCTTGACGTTGCCGACGATGGGGATATCCACCTTGACGCGCTTCGAGATCGACGAGGGGTCGATATCGATGTGGATGATCTTGCGGGCCTGCGAGGTGAAGTGCGCTGGATTGCCGATCACGCGGTCGTCGAAGCGCGCGCCAATGGCGATCAGCACGTCGCAGTTCTGCATGGCCATGTTGGCTTCATACGTGCCGTGCATGCCGAGCATGCCGACGAACTGCTTGTGCGTGCCCGGGAATGCGCCCAGGCCCATCAGCGTGTTGGTGACGGGGTGGCCGGTCAGCGCGGCCAGCTCGCGCAGCTCATCGCTCGCGTTGGCCAGCACCACGCCGCCGCCCGAGTAGATGTACGGACGCTCCGCGCCCTGCAGCAGCGCAACGGCCTTGCGGATCTGGCCCGAATGGCCCTTGTTCACCGGATTGTACGAACGCATGTCCACCGCCTTCGGGTACTCGAAGCGGCAGGCGTTGCGCGACACGTCCTTCGGGATATCGACGACCACGGGGCCCGGACGGCCAGTGGCGGCGATGAAGAACGCCTTCTTGATCGTCGCGGCCAGGTCGCGCACGTCCTTCACGAGGAAGTTGTGCTTGACGATCGGGCGCGTGATGCCGACGGTGTCGCATTCCTGGAATGCATCCTGGCCAATGGCGTGGGTCGGCACGTTGCCGGTGATCACCACCATCGGGATAGAGTCCAGGTAGGCGGTGGCGATGCCGGTCACGGCGTTCGTCACGCCGGGGCCCGAAGTCACCAGTGCCACGCCAACCTTGCCGGTCGCGCGGGCATAGCCGTCAGCGGCATGCACGGCGGCCTGCTCGTGGCGCACCAGGATATGTTCGAATTTCTTTTGCTTGTGGAGCTCGTCGTAGATGTAAAGCACTGCGCCGCCGGGGTAGCCCCAGACGTATTCGACGCCTTCTTCGGCAAGTGCGTTGACGAGGATTTCCGCTCCGATCATTTCCCGACCGGAGGATGAATTGCTGTCTGCGTGGGAAAATTCCGCGCTGGGCATGTTCATTTCTGTCCTTTGCAATTTTCGGCAAAAAATTGTTTGGATGCTCTCTGCCGGGCTTGTGGCTCGGGTTCAAGCGGTGCGCGTCTGCATGAAAAGACCGCCTCATAAGCGGCCTGATGAGACAACCACTGATGTCGTGAACCGCCGATGATACTGCAATGCACCAGCGCGGTAAATGAGCGCCGGGAACTTTTTGCAGGCCCGCACCGCCACGGGGCAACGGCGCGACATCGCAGCCGGGCGTAGCGGGGGGATCATGTCTGCACTTGCATACAGGAGTGGCAGAAACCAGGTGTTTTTTGCTAGGATCGCAGACATTTCCGGGTGTCGCAGGACGTGTGCGGCACATTCGGCCTGGCCTCCCCGCCCAAACTGCCGTTTTCGCCTGCATGGCCACCGACAAGGAACTTTCAGACTTTCTCGCCAGCGTCGAGCGCCGCGCCTTCAAGCAGGCCGTATTTGCCGTGCGGGATGACGAGGCCGCGCTCGATATCGTGCAGGACGCGATGATCAAGCTGGCCGAAAAGTACGGCGACAAGAGCGCGGCGGAACTGCCGCCGCTGTTCCAGCGCATTCTGCAGAACACCATCCACGACTGGTTCCGGCGCCAGAAGGTGCGCAATACCTGGGTGACGCTGTTCTCGAACCTGCGCGACGAGCGCGACGGCGACGACAGCGACCTGCTCGACACGCTCGAGGCCGAATCGGGCACCGAAATGGCGGAAAGCAGCGCCGACAAGGTGGAGCGGGCCCAGATCATGCAGATCATCGAGCAGGAAATCCAGCGTCTGCCAACGCGTCAACGCGAGGCTTTCCTGATGCGTTACTGGGAGGATATGGACGTGGCCGAGACGGCAGCCGTGATGGGCTGCTCGGAAGGCAGCGTCAAGACGCACTGTTCCCGTGCAACGCACACGCTGGCGCAAGCCCTGCGGGCGCGGGGAGTCCGACTATGAGCAGAAACGACAGAGATATCCAGGAACGGCGCTTCGCCCACGAGATCCGCTTGGCACTCGATGCCTCGGCGGAGGCGCTGCCGCAGGACATTTCCGAACGGCTGGCAGCCGCGCGGCGGATGGCGCTGGCCGCCAAGAAGGCCGAAGCCCGCGCGCCCGTGCCGCAACTGGCGCTGCCTGGCGCGCCGCATGGGTTTGCCTTCGACGACGAGGACGACACCCCGCTGCACCGCGCCGGGGCGTGGCTGCGCAAGCTGGGGCTGGTGTGGACGCTCGTGGCGCTCGGGGCTGGCCTGCTGGGCATCTATCAGTGGCAGCAACAGCAACGCATCGAGGAACTGGCGGACGTTGACGCCGCCATGCTGCTCGACGACCTGCCGCCCACGGCCTACGCCGACCAGGGCTTCCACGTGTTCCTGAAGCACGACCGCGATCAATAGGATGGTGCGCGCCTCTACCCTTTCCGACGCCTTCCGTCGCCGGCTCGCCAGCATGTGCGCCATGACAGTGGCGTTTTGCGCACTTTGCGTCGACGTCGCCACGCACACCGCGCAGGCCCAGGGGCCTGCGGCCAGCCAGCCCGCCGCCGCGCGTCCGGTCATCAACGCCCACCCGATGTGGAGCGAACTGTCGTCGACCCATCAGAAGGTGCTGGCGCCGCTGCAGCCGCTCTGGGACACCATTCCCGAACTGAACCGGCGCAAGTGGCAACGTATCGCCGACCTCTACCCCCGGCTCAAGCCCGAGGAGCAGGAGCGCCTGCAGGAGCGCATGGCCGAATGGGTGCGCATGACGCCGCAGCAGCGCCGCCTGGCCCGCGAGAACTACCAGATCACACGCCAGCTGCCGGCGGAAAAGAAGGCCGAGGCCTGGGATCGCTACCAGCAGTTGCCGGACGAGCAAAAGAAGAAGCTGGCGGCAGCCGAAAAAGTGCCGCGACGACCCGGCGCCGTGAGCGCCCTGCCATCGGGCAAGCGTCCGCCCACCGACACGGCCCGTCAGATCGATCGCACCCAGCACAAGCCGGCCAGCGCGCCCGAAGCGGCGCCGGCCTCCACCCCCGCCGCCGCCCAGGCCGTTGCCGGCAACGCTGCGGCACCTGTGGCCGGCGCCCCGGCGGCCGCGCCCGCGGCATCCGCGGCTCTGCCCACCCCCACCACCCCGCCCACCCCGCCCACCCCGCAGCCCTCGTCCCCTACGCTGGCACCGCCGGTCACGGGCGAGGCCGCCACGGCCACCGACCTCAATTCCTCTTCCGGCGAGTCCGGCACGGCGCGCCAGTAAGGCGGCGCAACGCAGCTGCCGGTCAGCGGTGCGGACAACCAACCCGGGCGTTTGCGCGCCAAACTCCAAGGCGTCCGCCCGACCCATGCGGTTTGGCATAATGGCCGCCTGACCTTTCCGCCTCGCGCCATGCCAGCCGCCACGTCCGCCGCTTCCACACCGTCCTCCGCCACGCCTCCGCGCACCCCGGCATTACGCCGACGGCTGCTTTGCATGCTCTATGAGGGCGTGTTGCTGTTCGGCGTACTGATGGCGGCCAGCGCCGTGTACGTGCTGGTGCGACCCATGCTGCAGAAGGCCGGGCTCGACCGGCCCTACGTCGATCAGGCGTGGATGTTCGTCGTGCTCGCGTTCTATTTCTCGTGGTTCTGGCAGCGCAGCGGACAGACGCTGGCCATGCAGACCTGGCGCATCCGTCTGGAAACCAACACCGGCCAGCCGCCGCGCTGGCCCCAGGCGTTGCTGCGCTATGTGCTGGCCTGGCTGTGGCTGCCGCCCGCGGCGGCGGTGGGCCATGCTTTGGGCCTCACGCTGGCGCCGTTCATCGGCGTGCTCGCGGCCGGCCTGCTGATCTGGATCTCGCTGGCCTGGCTCGATCCGCGCCGCCAGTTCCTGCACGACAGGCTGGCCGGCACACGACTGACGGACCTGCGTCCGCCCCAGGCATGAGCCTGACGGCCGCCGCCCTGCGCCGGGTTGCCGTAGTCATACAGGCAACCACGGCCGGTGCGCTGGCGGCCTGGCTGGCCCTCGGGGCCCACTGGCCGTGGACGATGGCCTTGGCCGGCGCGCTGGCCGCCGTGCTGCTCGGTTTTGCGGCGAGCGTGGCCATGGCGTTCGCGGCAACGCTGGGCGGCCTGGGCATCGCCCGCGCAGACCGGTTCACGTTGCCCGCCGACACCCTGCCGCCGCGACCGATCCGGACCCTGCCCAGCTGGCGCGGATATCTGGCCGAATGCCGCGCCGTGTTCCGCATGTTCAACTGGCTGCAACCGTTCCGCTCGCGGCTGACGTTCACACCGCCGCACCGGCCACTGCCCGACGCGCCGCATGTGCTGCTGGTGCATGGCTACGGCTGCAATCACGCCGTCTGGCTCGATATGGCGCCCTCGCTGGCCGCTGCCGGGTATCGCTGCGAGGGCATCGACCTTGCGCCGGTGCTGGGCGACATCGATGACTATGCACCGCAACTGCTGGCGCGCATACAGGACATCACCACGCGCACGGGCCGCGCCCCGCTGCTGGTGTGCCACAGCATGGGCGGGCTGGCCGCGCGCGCCGCGCAGGTGCTGGCGGCTGGCGCGGGCCAGACGTCGCCGTGCGCGGGCATCGTCACGCTCGGCAGCCCCCATCACGGCTGCGCCCTCGCGCGCTTCGGCAGCGGGCACAACGCCCGCCAGATGCGCTGGCGCAGCGCCTGGCTCGCCGCGCTGGCGGCGGCCGAAACGCCCGCCATGCGCGCGCGGATCGTTTCCATCTTCAGCCGCCACGATTCGATTGCCGGGCCGCTGGGCACGTCCTGGCTGCCCGGCGCCAGGCATCTGGTGCTCGATGACATCGGGCACGTCTCGCTGCTGCGCGACGCCCGCGCCATCGACGCCACGATCGAGGCGCTGTCGATGCTGCGCGCCGCCCCCGGCTCTGCGCAGGCCCAATACCACCGGGCGGTGCTCGCGCCAAGGTTCATGTGACATTCATGTTTCCGTCACGCGGCCGTCATTCGGCGCTGGCTCAATGCAGCCATCGCCGATACCGGGGCCGCCATGGTTCAAGCCATCCGATCCGCACGCGTCAGTTTGTCGAGGGTTGCGCAGCGCCTGCGCGGCAAGCCTGACCCGACGCTCTCCATGACTGCCGCCTTCGCGGCCTTCATGCCGCCGCCAGCGGATCTCGGCGCCGCCCGCCACACCCCGCTGCGCGAACCCGTCGACCCCGATACCCGCCCGCTTGCCGCCGAACCGTCGGTGACGCGCTACCGCGCCATCTGGCTGTCCGACATCCACCTGGGTACGCCCGGTTGCCAGGCCACCTACCTGCTCGACTTCCTCAAGCACAACGATTCCGATGTGCTCTACCTGGTGGGCGACATCATCGACGGCTGGCAGCTGCGGCGCGGCTGGTACTGGCCGCAAAGCCACAACGACGTGGTGCAGAAGCTGCTGCGCAAGGCGCGCAAGGGCACCGAGGTCATCTACATTCCCGGCAACCACGACGAAGGCGCGCGCCAGTTCGACGGCCTGGCGTTTGGCGACGTGAGCGTGCGCGAGGACGCGGTGCACGTCACCGCCACCGGCAAGCGCCTGTGGGTGGTGCATGGCGACCTGTTCGACGGCGTGGTGCAGCACGCCAAGTGGCTGGCCTACCTCGGCGACTCGCTCTACACGATGATCCTGGCCATGAACCGGCACTTCAACCGCGTGCGCGCCCGGCTCGGCTTCGACTACTGGTCGTTGTCGCAATACCTGAAGCACCAGGTGAAGAACGCGGTCAGCTACATCAACTCGTTCGAGCACGCGATGGTGGACGAGGCGCGCCGCCGCGGCTGCGACGGGGTGGTCTGCGGCCACATCCACAAGGCCGAGATCCGCGAGGTGGACGGCCAGCTCTACTGCAACGACGGCGACTGGGTGGAGAGCCTGTCCGCGCTCGTGGAAACCATGGAAGGCGAGCTGAAGATCGTCTACTGGACCACGCTGCTCGATGCGCCGGCCGCCACCAGCCGGCGCCGCCGCCGCGCCGCCGAGATCGCGGCCTGAGACCCGCCCGCGCTTGTCGGCCGCAGCCCTGGCGCGCCATGCCGCGCGCGGCATGCGGCGCAGACCGGCCATATCTGACCACCACAGCGCGGACGACCGCAGCGCGCACCACCACAGCGCGGACCACCACGGCGCTACCGCCCCAGGAGATGCAATGAAAGTCATGATCGTCACGGACGCATGGGAACCGCAGGTCAACGGCGTGGTACGCACGCTGAAGTCGACGCGCCGCGAGCTCG
>Ga0102589_1000537_pt1 | contig 74338 bp, 73 predicted proteins | sample AraplaMF_Col_mLB_FD_76858 | JGI IMG/M metagenome (GOLD analysis project Ga0102589, IMG submission 76858) | Arabidopsis root microbial communities from the University of North Carolina, USA - plate scrape MF_Col_mLB | ecosystem: Host-associated > Plants > Roots > Endosphere | place: USA...
TCCGCAGCCGCATCAAGGTCAAGAGCATGAACTTCATGCGCGGGCGCACCTTCCTCAACAAGTACGTGATCATCGACGAGGCGCAGAACCTCACGCCCAAGCAGATGAAGACGCTGATCACGCGCGCGGGCCCGGGCACCAAGATCATCTGCATGGGCAACCTCGCGCAGATCGACACGCCCTACCTCACCGAAGGCTCCTCGGGCCTGACCTTCGCGGTCGACAAGTTCAAGGGCTGGCCGCACGGCGGCCACATCACGCTGGCGCGCGGCGAACGCTCGCGGCTGGCCGATTTCGCGAGCGACGTGCTCTAAGACACCGCCTCGCCGGCGTCGAGCCCGCGCCCGCTCCCCGGAGCAGCGCGGGCTTTTCTTCGTCCCGCGATGACCGGCTCCTGACAAGACGTTGTCAGGAGCCGGTCCGCACCATCGAGGCTCCTCATCACCAACGAAAGAGAGCCCTTCATGTCCAAGACCATCAGCTGGTTCGAGATCCCCGTCGCCGACCTGGACCGTGCCCAGGCCTTCTACGAAACCGTGCTCGGCCGCAAGCTGCGCCGCGAGACCCTCGGCGGCGACCCGCTGGCCGTGTTCCCCTACGACGATCCCGCGACCGGCGGTGCCCTGCAAGCCGGCGCGAAGGGCGCGGCGAAGGCGGGCACCGGCATCCGCATCTACCTCGACTGCGCACCGAGCATCGACGCCGTGCTGTCGCGCATCGAGGCGGCCGGCGGGCAGATCGTCGCGCCCAAGTCGGCACTGCCGCCCGGCATGGGCTTCATCGCCCACCTGCGCGACACCGAGGGCAACGAAGTCGGCCTGCACGCCCTTGCCTGAAGCGCCATGCCGCAGCGCAACTGGATTGCAGTCGCGAGCGCCGAGCACGCCCGGCGCGGGCGCGATCACCGACCGCTGGGCTTCATGCAGGCCTGCCACGGCAAGGCGGGCCCGCTCCGGCGGGTCGCCGCGGGCGACCGCGTGGCCTACTATTCGCCGGCCACGGTGTTCGGCGGCACGGACAGGCTGCAGAGCTTCGTGTCGATCGGCATCGTGCAGCCCGGCGAGGCCTACGAATTCGACATGGGCGGCGGCTTCGTGCCCTGGCGCCGCGACGTGCGCTATGCCGTCGCGCACGAGACACCGATCGCGCCGATGATCGAGCGCCTCGCCTTCATCGAGAACCCGAAGCAATGGGGCTACAAGTTCCGCTTCGGCCTGTTCGACGTCGGCGATGACGACATGGCATGGATTGCCCGCTGCATGAAGGCCGACCTGAAAACGCTGGCCCTCTGAACGACACGAACCAGGATCACACCTGCAGGAGAAGAACACCATGGAACCCGAGCGCCGGCACCACGACGCCTTCCAGGTCGCGGGACTCACGGTCCGCACCACCAACCGCGAAGAGAGCGACCCCGCGACCGCCCGCATCGGCGCGCTGTGGGGACGCTTCTTCGGCGAGCAGACCTACGAAGCCACGCCGCATCGCACGGGCGACACGCGCATCTTCGGCGTCTATGCCGCCTACGAATCCGATGCCCACGGCCCCTTCGACCTGACGGCGGGCGTGGCCGTCTCCGGCGGCGCGAACAGCGTGGCCATCGCGGCTGGCGACTACCTGGTCTTCAGCGGCGAGGGCGAGATGCCGCAGATGGTGATCGCCACCTGGCAGCGCATCTGGCAGTATTTCGAGGCGCACCCGGAGATCGCGCGCCGCTACCGCAGCGATTTCGAAGCCTACGAGGGGCCGGACAAGGTAGAGATCCACATCGGAGTGGCATGAGCATCCCGAAGAGCGAGCGCTGATGCGCCGCGCCGACCGCCTGTTCCAGATCGTCCAGCTGATCCGCGGCCGGCGCCTGACCACGGCCGCCTTCCTGGCCGAGCGGCTCGAGGTGTCGGAGCGCACGGTCTATCGCGACGTGGCCGACCTGCAGCACCAGGGCGTGCCGATCGAGGGCGAGGCCGGCGTGGGCTACCGGCTCGGCGCGGGCTTCGAACTGCCGCCGCTGATGTTCACGCAGGACGAGGCCTCGGCGCTGGTGGCCGCGGCCCGGCTCGCGCAGAGCTGGGTCGACCCGGCGATGGCGCGCGATATCGAAACCGGGCTCGGCAAGATCCTCTCGGTGCTGCCGCCCTCGGCGCGCGTGTCGGCCGAGGCACTCGCGCTCTACGCACCCGCGCTCGGACTGAGCGACCTGCTGCGCGAACGCCTGCAGACGCTGCGCGAAGCGGTGCAGTCGCGCCACAAGCTGCACCTGGTCTACCGCGACGTGGCGGGCGAGCCCAGCAAACGCACGGTGCGGCCGCTGGGCTGCTTCTACTGGGGCAAGGTCTGGACGCTGTCGACCTGGTGCGAGCTGCGCGAGAATTTCCGCGGCTTTCGCATCGACCGCATCGACGCGGTCGAGGTGCTGGCCGAGCGCTTTCGCGACGAGCCCGGCAAGACCATGGCCGACATGCTGCGCCAGGTGAAGGCCGAGGCGGCCGAGGCCAAGCGGCTGCAGAAGCGCTGGCCCGAGGGCGTGCCGACCGCGCCCGATGCGGGCGTCGCGCTCGCGCGCTCCGCCGAACCGCGCTGAAGGCGCGAACTCAGAAGGCGTGAAGGAACCGTCGCGAGCGCCCCGAGGTCGCGTCGAGGACCGGAGCCGTACTCACGTACGGCGAGGACCGCAGATGCGAGATCGGGGCGCGCAGCAGGTTCATTCACGCCTTCTCAGAAGTCGTCGCTGCCCATCGCCATGTTCTCGAACTTGGTGAGGGGCTTCAGGAAGGCCAGCTTGACGGTGCCCGTCGGGCCGTTCCGGTGCTTGCTGATGATCACCTCGGCCACGCCCGGCTCCTTCGACTCCTTGTTGTAGTAGTCGTCGCGGTAGATGAACATGATGATGTCCGCATCCTGCTCGATGGCGCCCGATTCGCGCAGGTCGCTCATCATCGGGCGCTTGTCGGTGCGGCTCTCGACGCCGCGGCTGAGCTGCGACAGCGCGATCACCGGGCACTTGAGCTCCTTGGCCAGCATCTTCAGGCCGCGCGAGATCTCGCCCACGGCCGTGGCCCGGTTCTCGTCGCCCGACATGCTGGTCGACATCAGCTGCAGGTAGTCGACCACGATCAGGCCGAGGCGGCCGTACTGGCGCGCGAGCCGGCGCGCGTTGGCGCGCAGCTCGCTGGTCGACAGGCCCGGCGTCTCGTCGATGTGCAGCGACACGGTGCGCAGCTTCTCGATCGCCTCGGTCAGGCGCGGCCATTCCTCGTCGGTGAGCTTGCCGGTGCGCAGGTGGCCCTGGTCGATGCGGCCGATCGAGCCGACGATACGCACCGCGAGCTGCGAAGCGCCCATTTCCATCGAGAACACCGCCACCGGCAGCCCCTCGTTGAGCGCCACGTGCTCGGCGATGTTGATCGCCAGCGAGGTCTTCCCCATCGACGGACGGGCGGCCAGCACGATCATGTCGCCGGGCTGCAGGCCCGAGGTCATCTTGTCGAACTCGTAGAAGCCGGTGCGAACGCCCGTGATGTCGTTCGGGTTGTCGGCCATCTCGGTCACGCGGTCGAGCAGCTCGACCACCAGGGCATCCATGCTCTGGAAGCCCTGCTTCATCCGCGTGCCTTCCTCGCCGATGTTGAAGATCTTCTGCTCGGCCTCGTCGAGGATCTTGTCGACCGTCTTGCCCTGCGGATTGAAGGCGTTGGTCGCGATCTCGTCGCTGGCCGAGACCAGCTTGCGCAGGATCGAGCGCTCGCGAACGATCTCGGCGTAGCGGCGGATGTTGCTCGCGCTCGGCACGTACTGCGCGAGCGAGTTCAGGTAGACCAGCCCGCCGCTCTCGTCGGCCTTGCCGAGCGTCTGCAGCTGCTCGTAGACCGTGATCACGTCGGCCGGCTTGCTGCCGTTGATCAGCCCGCCGATGGCGGCAAAGATCAGCTTGTGCTCATGGCGGTAGAAGTCGCCGTCGACCAGCAGGTCGCCCATGCGGTCCCAGGCCGTGTTGTCGAGCAGCAGGCCGCCCAGCACGCTCGATTCGGCCTCGATCGAATGCGGAGGGATGCGCAACTGCGCGACCTGGCGGTCGGAGGGATCGTTGTCGGCGTAGGAGAAGACGGCGGCCATGGGCTTCCTTGCAACCCTCCATGCTAGCCCGCGCACCCCGCGGCGTCACGTGGACAAGGTTGTGAATAACAGGTGAACTTCCGGTGCAGCGGACGGGACAACTTCCGCCGGCGGCACAAAAAACAAAAGCCGCCCGAAGGCGGCTTCTGGCAGCGCATCTGGGATGCGCCGGAACGATCAGGCGGTTTCGCCGTAGACCGTCACGTTGATGTCGACCACCACGTCGGTGTGCAGCGAGACGCTGACGGTGGTGTCGCCGACGGTCTTGATCGGGCCGTTCGGCAGGCGAACTTGCGACTTCGCGACCTTGTAGCCTTGCTTGCCCAGTTCTTCAGCGATGTCGCTGTTGGTGACCGAGCCGAACAGGCGGCCGTCGACGCCAGCCTTCTGCGTCAGCTTGACGGTCGTGCCGGAGAGCTTTTCGCCCTGGGCTTGCGACTCGGCCAGCTTGGCAGCGGCGGCCTTTTCGAGTTCGGCGCGCTTGGCTTCGAACTCGGCCTTGTTGGCGGCGGTGGCGCGGCGGGCGCGGCCCGACGGGATCAGGAAGTTGCGGGCGTAACCGTCCTTGACCTTGACGATTTCACCGAGGGTGCCGAGGTTGACGACCTTGTCCAGAAGAATGACTTGCATGCTGTGTCTCCTTCTTAGACGCGGTGCTGGTCGCTGTACGGGACCATGGCGAGGAAGCGGGCGCGCTTGATCGCGGTGTTGAGCTGACGCTGGTAGATCGCGCGGGTGCCGGTCAGGCGGGCCGGGATGATCTTGCCGTTTTCGCTGATGAAGTCACGCAGCGTGTCGATGTCCTTGTAGTCGATTTCCTCGACGCCAGCGACGGTGAAGCGGCAGAAACGCTTGCGCTTGAACAGCAGCGACTGGGTGTTGCGCTTCGGGCGCTTGTCTTTGTTGAATTTCTTGAACGTGGCCATTGTGGGACCTCTTGTCGAAAATTAATCTTGCTGAAAATCCTGGATGTGCAGGACCGGAAGCTTGCCGTTGGCCGGTGTCGAGAGGAACCCCTGGAATCGCCAGAGACTTCCCATCGACTGCTTTGCGAGCCGCTCGGCGATGGCGCCGAACGCAACGGCCTTGAGGGCCGTCTTCACCTGCCTGGACTGTCCCGCCACCTGAAGGGTCGACTCGTGTTCGAGCTTCAGGTCGATGGCGGGCAAGCCGGCCGGGGTGAATCGCAAGGCACCGAGTTCGGCAACATGGGCGGACAGCAGAAGCTGGTTGACCCCGGTTGCCGCCGCAGCGGCAGCACTCACGCCGACATCAGTTGTTGTTGTTGGCGGCGGCGTATTCGGCCTGTTGAGCCTTGCGGGCTTCTTCGCGCTCGACCGTCTTCATCATCGACGAAGGACCGGTGTCGGCCTTCTTCTTCTGAACGGTCAGGTGGCGCAGCACGGCGTCGTTGAACTTGAAGGCGTGTTCCAGTTCGCTCATCACGGCCTGTTCGGCTTCGATGTTGACGCACAGGTAGTGCGCCTTGTTGAGCTTGTTGATCTGGTAAGCCAGTTGACGACGGCCCCAGTCCTCGACGCGGTGGATCTTGCCGCCGCCGGTCGTGATCAGGCCCTTGTAACGCTCCAGCATGGCCGGAACTTGCTCGCTTTGATCCGGGTGGATCAGCAGAATGATTTCGTAGTGACGCATGGCACTCCTTGTGGGTTTCTTCTTCCGCTTTTTGCCCGGAAGAAGGGGTTGAAGCCACCTGCAGCGTCGGCGCAGTGTGGCAAGGCAAAGCCGGCTATTGTAGCCATATCTTCGGCGAAACGCCAAATCGAGCGCCTGGCACGGCCCGAAAGGCCGCCGGACTCAGTCGTACAGCGCCCGGTCGAGCGGCTCGGCCTTCTCGGGCCCGACCGCCGCGCGGATCTTCGGCGCCAGCGCCACGAGATCCTCGTAGCCCCCTGCCCCTTCGACCTGCAGGTTGAGCCGCACGCCCTTGAGCCCGAGGCTGGCCGTGAGCCGCGTGGCGATGGGATAGGCGTCGGTGTAGCGCTGCTGGCTGCTGCGGCCGGAAGACGCCTTGGGCGCCGCCTCGGCGGAATCCGCGGTCGGCGCCTCCGCCACGGTGCCGCCCGGCGGGCTCAGCAGGCCCAGCGCGACCATCTGGTCGATGTCCTCGCGCGCGATGCCCGCGCCGGCGGCGATCACGTCGTCGACCGAACGCTTGCCGTCGAACAGGATGAAGGCCGTGCGCTGCCGCGGCGACAGCGGGACCGAGCGGTCCTTGAGGACCTGCTGGCCGGTCTCCGTCTTGACAAGAATCATGCGTGTCTCCCGACGGCCTGCCGGCCGGCCACCGCCGCGAGCGGGGGCGCCGCACGCCACGGAAGTCCGGTCAACGCCGCCTCGTGATGAATTTCACGAGTCTGACACCGGAAACGTCCATCCAAGAGATTGACACCCGCCTGACACGGGAATCCCCGCATGGGGATTCCCGCAGGTCGGGCCGGCTCAGCGCTTGGCGAGCTGCTGCCAGGTGTCGATCACGCTGTCGGGATTGAGCGAGATCGACTCGATGCCCTGCTCCGCCAGCCACAGCGCGAAGTCGGGATGGTCCGAGGGGCCCTGGCCGCAGATGCCGACGTACTTGCCCTTGTCCTTGCAGGCCTTGATGGCGCGGCTCAGCATGGCCTTCACGGCCGGGTCGCGCTCGTCGAAGTCGGCCGCCAGCAGCTCGAGGCCCGAGTCGCGGTCCAGGCCCAGGGTGAGCTGGGTCAGGTCGTTCGAGCCGATCGAGAAGCCGTCGAAGTACTCGAGGAACTCCTCGGCCAGGATGGCATTGCTCGGCACCTCGCACATCATGATCAGCTTGAGATCGTTGTCGCCGCGCTTGAGGCCGTACTTGGCCAGCAGGCCGGTCACGCGCTCGGCCTGGCCCAGCGTGCGCACGAAGGGCACCATGATCTGCACGTTGGTCAGGCCCATGTCGTTGCGCACGCGCTTGAGCGCCTCGCATTCCATGGCGAAGGCCTGGCCGAAGTCCTCGCTGAGGTAGCGCGCCGCGCCGCGGAAGCCCAGCATCGGGTTCTCTTCCTCGGGCTCGTAGCGGCTGCCGCCGATCAGCTTGCGGTACTCGTTCGACTTGAAGTCCGACAGGCGCACGATCACCTTCTTGGGCCAGAAGGCCGCGGCGATGGTGGCGATGCCCTCGGCCACCTTGTCGACGTAGAAGGCGCGCGGCGAGGCGTGGCCACGGGCCACCGACTCGACGGCCTTCTTGAGGTCGTTGTCGACGTTCGGATAGTCGAGGATCGCCTTCGGGTGCACGCCGATGTTGTTGTTGATGATGAACTCGAGCCGCGCGAGGCCCACGCCGTGGTTGGGCAGTTGCGCGAAGTCGAAGGCCAGTTGGGGGTTGCCGACGTTCATCATCAGCTGGATGTCGATCTCGGGCATCACGCCGCGCTGGACCTCGGTGACCTCGGTCTCGAGCAGGCCGTCGTAGATGTAGCCGGTGTCGCCCTCGGCGCAGCTCACGGTGACCAGGGTGCCGTCCTTCAGCAGGTCGGTGGCGTCGCCGCAGCCGACCACGGCCGGAATGCCCAGTTCGCGCGCGATGATGGCCGCGTGGCAGGTACGCCCGCCGCGGTTGGTGACGATGGCGGCGGCGCGCTTCATCACCGGTTCCCAGTTCGGGTCGGTCATGTCGGTGACCAGCACGTCGCCGGCCTGCACCTTGTCCATCTCGCTGATGCTGTGGACCAGCCGCACCGGGCCGGTGCCGATCTTCTGGCCGATCGCGCGGCCCTCGGCCAGCACGGCGCCGCGGCCCAGCAGCTTGAAGCGCTGCTCGGCCTTGCCCTGCTGCTGGCTCTTCACCGTCTCGGGACGCGCTTGCAGGATGTAGATCTGGCCGTCGGTCCCGTCCTTGCCCCACTCGATGTCCATCGGGCGGCCGTAGTGCTGCTCGATCACCAGTGCGTACCTGGCGAGCTGCTCGACCTCGTCGTCGGTCAGCGAATAGCGGTTGCGCTGCTCGGCCTTCACGTCGGTGGTCTTGACCAGCTTGCCGGAGGCCTTCTTCTCCTCGGGCGTGGCGAACTCCATCTGGATCAGCTTGGAGCCCAGGTTGCGGCGGATCACCGCGCGCTTGCCGGCGTTGAGGGTGGGCTTGTGGACGTAGAACTCGTCGGGGTTCACGGCGCCCTGCACCACGGTCTCGCCCAGGCCGTAGCTCGAGGTGATGAACACCACGTCCTCGAAGCCCGACTCGGTGTCGATGGTGAACATCACGCCGGCCGCGCCGAGGTCGGAACGCACCATGCGCTGCACGCCGGCCGACAGCGCCACCACGTCGTGGGCGAAACCCTTGTGCACGCGGTAGCTGATGGCACGGTCGTTGTAGAGGGAGGCGAACACCTCCTTCATCTTGTGCAGCACGTCCTCGATGCCGACGACGTTCAGGAAGGTCTCCTGCTGGCCGGCGAAGGAGGCGTCGGGCAGGTCTTCGGCGGTGGCCGAGGAACGCACGGCGAACGAGGCCTGCGGGTTGCCGGCGCTCAGGGCGGCGAAGGCGTCGCGGATGGCCTTCTCGAGGTCGGCCGGAAACGGCTGGGCCTCGACCATGGCGCGGATCTCGGCGCCAGCGGTGGCCAGCGCGCGCACGTCCTCGGTGTCGAGCGCGGCCAGGCGCTTGCTGATCTTGTCGGCCAGCCCGTCGTGGGCCAGGAATTGACGGAAGCCATGGGCGGTGGTCGCGAAGCCCGTGGGCACGCGCACGCCCTGGGGCAGCTGCGAGATCATCTCGCCGAGGCTGGCGTTCTTGCCGCCAACCGCCTCGACGTCGGTCATTCTCAGGTTTTCAAACGGTACGACCAGGGCGGTCGCGTCGAAAAGTGCAGACATGGGAAAGCTCCAGAAGTTGAAACCTGCTGCATTCCATGCGGACGGCGCGGCACGATCGTTGTCGTTGCTTTGGGTGCGGACGCGGTGGGCATGGAAGGAAAGATACGGTGGGGGCCGAGGGGCGGAATCCCGATAATGGGGCGGATTGTAGGCGCGCCGGGGCCGCGCGCGTCGCAGGACAACACCGCCAGACCATGCACACACGAACTGTCTTCTTCGTTTCCGACGGCACGGGCATCACGGCCGAGACTTTCGGCAACGCCGTGCTCGCCCAGTTCGAGATGAAACCGCGCCATGTGCGGATGCCCTTCACCGACACGGTCGACAAGGCCCACCAGGCGGTGCGGCAGATCAACCACACGGCCGAACTCGAGGGCGTGCGCCCGATCGTCTTCACCACGCTGGCCAACATGGACGTGCTGGAAGTGATCGAGACCGGCTGCAAGGGCATGCTGCTCGACATGTTCGGCACCTTCGTGCGCCCGCTCGAGATCGAGCTGGCGATGAAGTCCAACCACCGGATCGGCCGCTTCAGCGACGTCAGCAAGAGCAAGGAATACAACGACCGCATCGCCGCGATCGACTTCAGCCTGCAGCACGACGACGGCCAGAGCAACCGCGACCTGCAGGGCGCCGACGTCATCCTGGTGGGCGTGAGCCGCAGCGGCAAGACGCCCACCTCGCTCTACCTGGCGATGCAGCATGGCCTCAAGGCGGCGAACTACCCGCTGATTCCGGAAGACTTCGACCGCCGCCAGCTGCCACCGGCGCTCATTCCACATCGCAAAAAAATCTTCGGCCTGACCATCCAGCCCGAACGGCTCAGCGAGATCCGCAACGAGCGCCGGCCGAATTCGCGCTACGCCAGCATCGAGAACTGCCGCCACGAGGTCAGCGAGGCCGAGGCCATGATGCGGCGCGCCGGCATCCGCTGGCTCTCGACCACCACCAAGTCGATCGAGGAGATCGCGACCACGATCCTGCAGGAGCTGCGGCCGGAGCGATTGAACTACTGAACGCCCCGGACGGCGGCTTCTAGCCGAACAGGTACTGCTCGATCCCGTCCGCGCCGACCACGCTCTGGCACGGCATGCGCCAGACCGCCTCGATCAGCGGCGGCGCCAGCACTTCGGCGGTCGGGCCCTGGCACAACCCGCCAGGGATATCGGGCACGCCCAGCACCACCACCTCGTCGGCATAGCGCCGCGCCAGGTTCAGGTCGTGCAGCACCACCACCACGCCGACGCCCTGCCCGGCCCAGCCGCGCAGCAGCCGCATCGCGGCGTGCTGGTGGGCCAGGTCGAGCGCGGCCGTCGGCTCGTCGAGCAGCAGCCAGCGCGCGGCCCCGTCGGCGCGCGGATGCCACAGCTGCGCCAGCACCCGCGCCATGTGCACGCGCGCCTTCTCGCCGCCCGACAGCGTGTTGAGGACGCGCGGCGCGAGCGCCGACACGTCGGTCAGCGCCATCGCCGCGGCGACGATCGCGTCCTCGTCGGGCGCGGGCGCCAGCCGGTGCGGATAGCGGCCCAGCGCGACCACGTCGCGCGCGCTGAAGTCGAAGGCCACCGCGCTTTCCTGCGGCATCAGCGCGCGCCGCAGCGCGAGCGCCGGCATGCCGTGGGCGCGCAGCGGCCGGCCATCGAGCAGCGCCCGGCCCGCCGTGGGCTCGCGCTGCCCCGACAGCACCGACAGCAAGGTCGACTTGCCCGCGCCGTTGGGGCCGAGGATCGCCGTCACGCGGCCGGGCGCCAGCCGCACCGTGGCCCGCGAGAGCAGCGCCTTGGCGCCGATGCGCACCTCGGCGTCCTCGCAGCGCAATCCAAGTTCCAGATCCGGCGCCTTCATATGCGCCCCCGGAAGTGCCGCAGCATCAGCAGGAACATCGGCACGCCGATGAAGGCCGTGAGCACGCCCAGCGGCAGCTCGGCCGGTGCCATCGCGGTGCGCGCCACCGTGTCGGACACCAGCACCAGCGCCGCGCCCAGCAGCGCCGAGGCGGGCAGCACCGCGCGGTGATCGGGCCCGGCCACCATGCGCACCCAGTGCGGCGCGATCAGGCCGACGAAGCCGATGATCCCGGTGGTGGCCGTCACCGCGCCCACCGCCACCGCCGTGACGACGATGGCGCGCCGCTTGATGCGCTCCACGTCCACGCCCAGCAGCGCCGCCTGCGATTCGCCGAGTGCGATCGCGTTGAGCGGCGCGGCCAGCGAGGCCGCCGCCACGCAGGACAGCAGCACCGCCACGCCGACCAGGATCACCGCGCTCCAGCGCGCGCCGCCCAGGCTGCCGAGCAGCCAGAACTGCAGGCTGCGCAGTTGTTCGTCGGTGGCCATCACGCTGAGGAAGCCGAGCCCGGCGCCCGCCAGCGCATTGACCGCGATGCCCGCGAGCAGCATCAGCGCCATGCGCGTGCCGCCCTCGCTGCGCGACAGCGCATAGATCAGCAGGGTGACCGAAAGGCCGCCGCCGAAGGCCATGACCACCAGCGTCCAGCTGCCGAGCGTGCGCGGCAGTACCGGCATGAACCAGGCGCCCAGCACGATGGTCACGCCGGCCGCCAGCGCGGCGCCGCTGCTGATGCCCACGAGGCCAGGATCGGCCAGCGGGTTGCGGAACAGGCCCTGCATCAGCGTGCCTGCCATGCCAAGGCCCGCGCCGGCCGCCACGCCGAGCACCAGGCGCGGCAGGCGGATGTTGACGAACACCAGGTATTCGGGCGACTTGTCGGCCGCGGCGCCCTGCCCCAGCGAAGCCAGCACCTTCCACAGTTGCGGCAGGCTGATCGCGTAGGCGCCCGAGACCGCGCCGAGCGCGAGCGCGAAGGCGAGCAGCAGCGCGCAGCCGGCCAGCACGGCCCGCGGCGGGAAGCGCTGGCTCATGCCACCGCGGCCATGAACTTCGGATGCAGCTCGGCGATCGCCGCCGGCATGCGCGGGCCGAAGCCCAGCAACAGCAAGGCGTCGAGCGTGACCAGCGAGCGCTTCCTGAACGCCGGCGTGAGCGCCAGTTCGGGCCGCTGCCAGAAGCGCTCGATGCCGCCGTGGGCCTCGATGCTCTGGTCGCTGGTCATGACGATGTCGGGCGCGGCCGTGGCCATGGCCTCGGCGGTCATCGGGCGGTAGCCCTCGAAGCCGCCGAGCGCATTGACGCCGCCCGCATAGCCGATCACCGCGTGCGCGGCGGTCTTCTCGCCCGACACCTGCGGGCTCGCGCTGTGCGAGAGCACGAACAGCACGCGCGGCTTGCGGCCCTGCGCGGCGGCCACGCGCTGCTGCACCTGGGCCCATTCGGCATCGAGCTTCACTTGCAACGCGCGCGCCTGCGCCTCGCGGGCCGCGGCGCGTCCCACCACCTGGTTCTTGCGCTGCACCTCGCCCCAGCTGTGGTCGGCCTGCACGATCTCGACCTTGACGCCGGCCGAGCGCACCTGGTCGAGCACCACCGGCGGCCCCGACTCGTTGGTGGCGATCACGGCATCGGGCTTGAGCGACAGCAGCCCCTCGGCCGAGAGCTGCCGCATGTAGCCGACCTTGGGCGTGCCGCGCGCCGCGGCCGGATAGAGGCTGGTGGTGTCGGTGCCGACGAGCTGGCCCTCGGCGCCGAGCAGGTAGACCACCTCGGTGATCGCGCCGCTCACGGTGATGAGCCGCGGCAGTTTCTTCGCCTCGGGCGACTGGGCGAACAGCGGCAGCGCGGCGGCGCCGAGCGAGGCCGCGGCGGCGAGGCGCAGTGCGTCGCGGCGGCGGACGAGGGAGGAGGAGATGCGTTCTTCGGTCATGGAGAAAAAACGTGGGGCAAGGAGAAAAACGTCCGTGCGATCAGGCCGCCGGTGCCGTCGCGGACAGCCGCGCGAGCCCGCGCACCAGCTTTCGCCAGTCCTCGCGCTCGGGCACGCCAGGCTTGCGCGCGCCGAAGAACATCGCCATCAGCTCGCCCTCGCCGTCGAAGGCCTCGACCGAGGTCACGTGGCCGTCGCTGGTGGGCTTCTCGACGATCCACACGCTCGCGATGCGGTCCTCGCGCAGATGCAGGTTGAAGCCGGGGTCGAGCACGTTGAGCCAGCGCATCGGCGCGGCACCGCCACGCGCCGGCATTTCCATCGGCTCGACGCGCACCACCGGTCCGGTGTGGATCTGGATGCAGCCGGGGCTGCCGACGAAGACCATGATCGGCGTGCCGCTGAAGGACGCTTCCTGCAGCAGGTCGCCCACCGCATGCAGCGCGGCGCGCTGCGTGAACTCGCCCTCGGTGAGCCGGAAGCTCTGCTGGCGCTCGGCATCGAACTTCTTGAGCAGGCCGAAGAACTCGTGCGTGTCCTGCATGCCGCGCCAGGCCTCGGCCAGCGCGCCGGCGTCGATGGCGGCGTCCGCGCGCGGCGCAGGCTTGGGCTCGGCCGGCTTGAATGCCACCTGCAGCTCGGGCGCCGCGTGCGCATCGATCACCGCCTGCAGCGCGCCGCGGTCCGTGGCCTCGCGCACGAAGATCTTGTGCACCGCCAGGCCGTGCGCGTCGAAGAACTGCAGGCTCAACGAGGACGGCACGCCGGGATTGGCGGCCGCCTCGTCCACCGCGAAGCCCGCGTGCCAGCGGCTGAAGAACAGCCGCAGGTCGATCGCCTCGCCGAGCGCGAGCCCCATGGCCTCGCCGCCCGAGAGCTTCTCGTAGATGCCGGTCTTCTCGTGCACCGTGGTCTCGTTGCGCGTGAGCGCGAGCAGCGGCCCGCAGGCCTCGAGCGACTGCAGCAGCGCCAGCCACGGCCCGCGCAGCGGCGTGGCGCGCAGGGCCTGGTCGTGCGCGCCCGCATGGGCCGCGATCGCGGCGCCCTCGGCCAGCCCCATGGCCGCCGCGGCGTCCTTGTGGCGCAGGCCCTTGGCACGCAGCTCGGCGAAACGGTGGCGGATGTCGTCGGCATTCATCGTTGGTGGTCCTTCCTGTGTTGAATTCGGTGGCTCAGAAATCGGCCACGAGCGAGACGTTGAAGCTGCGTCCCGGCTGCGTGTAGGCGTCGCGGATCAGCGCGGTGGAGGTCAGGCCGCGCACGTCGCTCCACATCCAGTAGCGCTTGTTCGTGAGGTTCGTGATCGAGGCGTTGAGGCGCAGGTCGCGGTTGATGCGCCATTGCGCGCTCAGGTCCAGCGTGGTCGCCGAGGGCGTGAGGAACTGCACGCCGCCGGTGGTGATCTCGGCCGCATCCACGTCGGCGCGCTTCTTGGCCGCATGGTGCACCGCGTCGAGCCGCACCGACCAGGCCGGCGCCTTGTAGGCCAGGCCGAGGTTGATCTTGCGCGGATCGATGGAGTTCAGCGGCCGGTCGTTGCTGCGGTCGCGCCCGCGCGTCTGGCCCCAGGCGAAGGGCACCGAGAAGCCCATGCCGTTGTCGGTGAAATCGAGCTCGCCCTTGACCTCGAAGCCGCTGATGCGCGCGCGGCCGATGTTGACCGACTGGAAGGTGACCGGGTTCACGCGCGAGCCGAACACGCCGCCGACCTGGCGGTCGTTCTCGATCAGGTCCTTGTAGTTGCCGGTGAAGGCGGCGACGTCGAAGTTCAGCACGCCGGTGCGCCCGCGCACGCCGAGCTCGACGTTCTGGCTCTTCTCGGGCTTGAGGTTGGGGTTCGGGATGGTGCGGTAGCCCGAGATCGTGTTCTCGAAGAAGTTGTTGACCTGGAAAGCGTTCGGCGCCTTGAAGCCCGAGGCGTAGTTGCCGTAGACGCTCCATTGCGGCGTGGCGCGGAACAGCACGCCGAGCTTGGGCGAGACCGCCGAGCCCGAGAGCGAGACCGCCTGTGCGCTGAAGCCGGCCTGGTCGGCATCGAGCGAGAAGCGGTCGAAGCGGATGCCTGGCGTGATGCTCCAGCGGTCGTGGATGAACTCGTCCTGCACATAGAAGGCCGAGGAGGTCTCGCGCGTGTCTGGGAAGCGCTTGAGCGGGTAGCTCTCGCCGGCAGGCGGCACCAGGCCGGTCTGCAGGTTCTCGACGTTGGTGCGCGCGTAGTCGAAGCCGTAGGTGATCTTCTGGGCCCAGTCGCCGGTGCGCACCAGCTTGTCGGCCTGCAAGCCGAACTGCCAGGTGCTCTCGTCGTAGGTGACGTCGCGCGAACGGTCGGCGGCGCTGAAGCGGTCCTCGAAGATGTACTCGCGCGACTTCGACTTCTGGTAGCTCACCGTGGCCTGCAGGCTGTCGGCCACGACCGAGTTCAGGCGCAGCCGGCCGTCGTAGGTGAAGCGGTCGCGCTGCAGGTCGGTGCGGGCGTCGAGGCCGACCACCGAGGTCGAGGCATAGGGCGGCTTCGCGAGGCCCGACAGCAGGTCGTAGCGGCTGGTTTTCTCGATGTGCTCGAAAGTGAAGCCGTGGCGCTGGTCGGCATTCGGCGTGAGGATGACCTTGGCCAACAGCGCGCCACTGCGGTCGCGCTGCGGGTTGGGCGTGGTGCGGTCGGCGTTGGGCGCGTTGTAGCTGCCGCGGTTCTCGAGCTCGTGCGAGCGGCCGAGGTTGGCCGAGAGCAGCCACTGCAAGGTCTCGTTGGGCTTGCCCGCGAGCGTGACGCCGGCGCGGCGGCCGTTGTCGTCGCCGCTGTAGCCGACGCTGGCGCTGCCGCCGAAGCGCTTGCCGTCGCGCAGGAACGAGGACGGATCGCGCGTGATGAAGTTGACCAGGCCCGCGAGGCCGTCGGAGCCGTAGAGCGCGGAGGCCGGGCCCTTGAGGATCTCGATGCGCTCGATCAGGCCGATGTCGAAGTAGTCGCGGCCGAAGGCGTTGGCGCTGAAGACATAGCTGCGCGGCGTGCGGATGCCGTCGGTCAGCAGCAGCACGCGGTTGCCGTCGAGGCCGCGAATGTTGAAGCCGGCGTTGTTGTCGCGGCCGGTGTTGCCCTGCGCGAGCCCGAAGCGCGCCGGCGAGCGCTTGACCGAGACGTTCGGCAGGTCGCGCACCGCGTCGCGGATGTCGTTGATCTGCTTCGATTCGATCGTCTCGCGGTTGATCACTTCCACGCTGACCGGCAGCGCGTCCTTCTCCTGTTCGGAGCGCGAGCCGCTCACGACGATCTCGCCGAGCGCGGCGACCTGTTGCGGCGGCTGCTGGGCCCAGGCCGGTGCCGCGGCACCGAAGCCGCTGGCGATCAGCCAGGGCAGCAGCGCGCGGCGCGCGCGCACGGGTCGGGACGAAGAGGAAGACGAGCGCTCGAGGCGCGAAATGCGGGTAGAGGTGGCGGCCACGAAAAAAGGTCCGGCAAGCGTTGGAATGAACAACGGCTTGCTGGACCTCGGCGCGGCGAAAGCGGCGCGGCTGACCTGGCTGGCGGCGGGAGGCTCGGTTCCCTTTTGTTGGTGTTCTCGCCGCGATGCGCGGCGCGCGAGCCTCTGAAAACTATTTTATGAGAACAATTCTCATCTGACCGCCGATGTACCCACTCAGGCTGGGGCTGAAGTGCGGATCAGGTGATCGAATGCACCGAGTGCCGCCTTCGCGCCGTCGCCGGCCGCGATGATGATCTGCTTGAACGGCACCGTGGTCGCGTCGCCCGCGGCGAACACGCCGGGCACCGAGGTCTGGCCCTTCGCATCCACCACGATCTCGCCGTGCTTCGACAGCTCGATCGTGCCCTTGAGCCAGTCGGTGTTGGGCACCAGGCCGATCTGGATGAACACGCCCTCGAGGTCGACCCGCCTGGCTTCGCCGGTCGCGCGGTCCTTGTAGACCAGGCCGTTGACCTTCTGGTCGCCGGTGATCTCGGTGGTCTGCGCGTTGGTGAACACGTCGACGTTCTTCAGGCTGTGCAGCTTGCGCTGCAGCACGGCGTCGGCGCGCAGTTGGGTGTCGAACTCGATCAGCGTGACATGGCCCACGATGCCGGCCAGGTCGATCGCCGCCTCGACGCCCGAGTTGCCGCCGCCGATGACCGCCACGCGCTTGCCCTTGAACAGCGGGCCGTCGCAGTGCGGGCAGTAGGCCACGCCCTTGTTCTTGAACTCGTGCTCGCCGGGCACGTTGATGTTGCGCCAGCGCGCGCCGGTCGAGATGATCACCGACTTGCTCTTGAGCGACGCGCCGCTCTCGAGCTGCACCTCGATCAGGCCCTCGCCCGGGATCAGCGCCTTGGCGCGCTGCAGGTTCATGATGTCGACCTCGTAGTCGCGCACGTGCTCCTCGAGCGCATGGGCGAACTTCGGTCCCTCGGTCTCCTTGATCGAGATGAAGTTCTCGATGCCCATGGTGTCGAGCACCTGGCCGCCGAAACGCTCGGAGGCCACGCCGGTGCGGATGCCCTTGCGCGCCGCGTACACGGCCGCCGCAGCGCCCGCGGGGCCGCCGCCGACGATCAGCACGTCGAACGGGTCCTTGGCGGCGATCTTCTTGGCTTCGCGCTCGACGCCGCTGTTGTCGATCTTCGCGAGGATCTCTTCCAGGCTCATGCGGCCCTGGCCGAATTCGGTGCCGTTGAGGAACACGGTGGGCACGGCCATCACCTGGCGTTCCTTCACTTCTTCCTGGAAGGTGCCGCCCTCGATCATCGTGGTGCGGATGCGCGGGTTCTGCACCGCCATCAGGTTCAGCGCCTGGACCACGTCGGGGCAGTTGTGGCAGGTCAGCGAGACGTAGATCTCGAACTCGAAATCGCCGTCGAGCGCCTTGATCTGGTCGAGCACGGCCTGCTCCACCTTCGGCGGGTAGCCGCCGATCTGCAGCAGCGCGAGGATCAGCGAGGTGAATTCATGGCCCATCGGCAGGCCGGCGAAGCGCGGGCCGTGGTTTTCGCTCGGGCGGTTGACCGAGAACGAGGGCTTGCGGTGGTTGTCGTCGCGGCTTTCGCTCAGGCGGACCAGCGACGAGGCTTCGGCCACGTCCTTCAGCAGCGACAGCACTTCGTCCGAGGCCTTGCTGTCGTCGAGCGAGGCGACGATCTCGATCGGCTGCGTGGCGCGGTCGAGGTAACTCTTCAATTGGGCTTTGGTGCTGGCGTCGAGCATGAGGGACTCTCTTTCGATAACTGGAAACTATCAACGGGGGACAAAAAAACCCGGGGGCCTCGTGAGCGCCCGGGCTTTCGCGCGGAGCGCCTTAGATCTTGCCGACGAGGTCGAACGACGGGGCGATGGTCTTGTCGCCTTCATTCCACTTGGCCGGGCAGACTTCGTTCGGGTGGGCGGCGGTGTAGACGGCTGCCTTGAGCTTGCGCAGGGTTTCCTTGACGTCGCGGGCGATCTCGTTGGAGTGCACTTCGGCGGTCTTGATGATGCCTTCGGGGTTGATCACGAAGGTGCCGCGCAGTGCCAGGCCTTCTTCGGGGATGTGCACGCCGAAGTTGTTGGTCAGCGTGTGGGTCGGGTCGCCCACCAGCGGGAACTTGGCCTTGCCGACGGCCGGCGAGGTGTCGTGCCAGACCTTGTGCGAGAAGTGCGTGTCTGTGGTCACGATGTAGACCTCGGCACCCAGCTTCTGGAACTCGGGGTAGTTGTCGGCGGCGTCTTCGACTTCGGTCGGGCAGTTGAAGGTGAAGGCAGCCGGCATGAAGATCAGCACGGACCACTTGCCCTTCAGCGTCTCGTCGGACACATCGATGAACTTGCCGTTGAGGTAGGCCTGGGTCTTGAAGGGCAGGACTTGGGTGTTGATCAGGGACATTGCTGGTTTCCTTGGTGGTGATGAAAGAAGCGAACCATGAGTATAGCTACCAAATGGCATCTTTCAATAGTTCATAGCTATTAAATGCATTGCAGCCCCCTATGTCTTGCGATGGGCGGGCCGCATGCCTGGCGGCATGGCCCGCCCTCCGGATACGAACGTGTATCAGCATCAAACGCATGCAGAGCGCGAATGCATGGCTTTGCTTGCGCCACCCTCCTTCGCGCTCCGACAATCGCGGCCTTTACTGCTTTCATAACAAGGAAAAACACCATGAAGGGCGATCCCAAGGTCATCGAGCATCTGCAGGCGCAGCTCAAGAACGAGCTGACTGCGATCAACCAGTACTTCCTTCACTACCGCATGCTCAAGCATTGGGGCCTCGACAAGCTGGCCAAGAAGGAATACGAAGAATCGATCGGCGAGATGAAGCATGCCGACAAGCTGATGGACCGCATCTTCATGCTCGACGGCCTGCCGAACCTGCAGGACCTGGGCAAGCTGAACATCGGCGAAGACGTGCCCGAACTGCTGCGCTGCGACCTCGGCGCCGAGACCGGCGCGCAGGCCACGATCAAGGACGGCATCGCGCATTGCGAATCAGTGCGCGACTACGTCTCGCGCGACCTGCTGCAGGAAATCCTCGACGACACCGAGGAGCACATCGACTTCCTCGAAACCCAGATCGACCTGATCGACCGCGTCGGCCTGCAGAACTACCTGCAATCGCAGATGGGCGAACTCGAGTAAGCCTCGCCCTCGCGCGCCACACGGCACGCCACGAACAACTGCGGGACTTCGGTCCCGCTTTTTTTGGCCTGGCGTTTTCGCTTTACCAAACTTCACATGCTATTTAATTGATAGCATAAGGCGAAGGATTTACCTTCGATCCGGCCGGATCGATACCCTCGGCACGGGTCGGCCCCGATTGCCAAACGAAATCAATTCTCATTTGCGCGCCTAAAATGCCGGCCGCCAATGAATGCCGCCTCTCCCGACAACCGCCGCCGTGCCTACTGGCTCAAAACCCTGCACGAATGGCACTGGGTCAGCTCCGCCATCTGCCTGATCGGCATGGTGCTGTTCAGCGTCACCGGCTTCACGCTCAACCACGCGGGACAGATCGAGGGCAAGCCGCAGGTCACGCGGCTGCACGCGACGATCGACGAGGCGCTGCGCACCCGCCTCGAAGCGGCCATGGCCGAGGTCAAGTCGAACAAGGCGATCAAGGGCAAGGCCGCGCTGCCCGCCGAACTCCAGTCCTGGGTGCGCCAGCGCTGGGACATCGACACCGCCGGCCGCGAGGCCGAATGGTCGGACGACGAGATCTACCTGTCGCTGCCCCGCCCCGGCGGCGACGCCTGGCTGCGCCTGAGCCTGGCCGACGGCGAAGCCGAATACGAGCGCACCGACCGCGGCTGGCTCTCCTATTTCAACGACCTGCACAAGGGCCGCAACACCGGCACCGCCTGGAGCTGGTTCATCGACATCTTCGCGGGTGCCGCGCTGGTGTTCTCGATCACCGGCCTGTTCATCCTCAAGATGCATGCGGGCAACCGTCCCTTCACCTGGCCGATGGTCGGCATGGGGCTGGTGGTGCCGGTGCTGCTCGCGCTGCTTTTCATTCACTGACTCTCGTTCCGTCCGCTTCGAAGAAAGAGGTTCCTCCCGTGCACATCCGCTACTCGCTCGCACCGCTCGCCATGTCGGCGCTCTTCGCCGCCCCGGCCTTCTCGGCCAGCCTCGGCGTCAACATCGAGGTGCCGCGCCTCAACGTGTCGGAATACCACCGCCCCTACATCGCGACCTGGATCGAGCGCGCCGACAACACCGTGGCCGGCACGCTGGCGGTCTGGTACGACGTGCGCACCAAGACCAACAACCCCGAGGGCGAAGGCACCAAGTGGCTCAAGGACATGCGCCAGTGGTGGCGCCGCGGCGGCCGCGACCTGTCGGTACCGATCGACGGCGTGACCGGCGCGACCAAGCCCGCGGGCAAGCACCAGCTGAGCTTCACCGACGGCAGCGCGCCGATGCCGCAACTGGCGCCGGGCAGCTACAAGCTGGTGGTGGAAGCCGCGCGCGAAGTCGGCGGCCGCGAGGTCGTGAGCATCCCGTTCCAATGGCCACCGACCAGCGCCTCGCAGCCGACCGCTTCGGGCAAGGAAGAACTGGGCGAGATCAAGCTCGAGCTCAAGCCCTGACCGCCACATCGCCCCGCACCTTCGCCGCTCACCTTCAAGGAATCGCCATGAACACCCTCCGCCTGCGCGCCGCCGCCATTGCCGCCGCCTTCGTCGCCATCGCCCCGCTGTCCCAGGCGCACAACGCCTGGCTGCTGCCCTCGGGCACCGTGTTCTCGAAGGCCGACACGGTCAGCGTCGACGCCGCGGTGTCGAACGACCTGTTCGTCGCCAACCATGCGCCGCTGCGCCTCGAGGGCCTGCAGATCACCGCGCCCGACGGCAGCACCGTCAAGCCCGAGAGCGAGGCCAAGCTCAAGCAGCGCAACGTGTTCGACGTGCCGGTTGCGCAGGCCGGCACCTACCGCATCGCCGTGATCAACGGCGGCGCCTTCGCGAGCTGGAAGGACAAGGCCACCGGCCAGAACAAGCGCGCGCGCGGCACGCCCGAGACCATCGCCAAGGAGATCCCGGCCGACGCGCAGGACGTGAGCATCACGCAATCCTCGGGCCGCATCGAGACCTTCGTCACCGTCGGCAAGCCCTCGGCGCTCAAGCCGATCGGCCAGGGCCTGGAACTGATCTCCAGCGGCAGCCCGACCGACCTCGCCAAGGGCGAGAAGGCCAGCTTCACGCTGCACCTGGACGGCCAGCCCGCCAAGGACCTCGAGGTGACGGTGACCGCCGGCAACACGCAGTACCGCGACAAGCTCGAGGAGTTCAAGGTCAAGACCGACGACAAGGGCCAGTTCAGCGTGACCTGGCCGAGCGCCGGCATGTACTGGCTCGACGTGTCCACGCGCGACAACAAGACCACCGTGCCGAACGCCAAGGAGCGCCGCCTGAGCTATGCGGCCACGCTCGAAGTGATGCCCTGATCCCGAGCGACGTGTCGCGCAGCGCCTTGGGCATTTCGTTCGCCTCCCGCAGTTCCTGGCACGGCGGCTACGCCAACGCGGCCGTGCCGCGCCGCGCCGATCCAGCCCGCCTGCATCAGCTGGCCGGCCGGACCATGGGCACGACCTGGTCGCTGCGCTTCGACAACCCCGGCATGCGGCCGCTGGCCGACGTGCGCGAGGCGGTCGAATCGGCGCTCGCGCGCGTGATCGCGCAGATGAGCCACTGGGAGGCCGACGCCGAGATCTCGCGCTTCAACCGGGCGCCGGCGGGCACGCGGCACACGCTGCCGGCCGAGTTCGCGCGCGTGATGGCCTGCGCGCTGCAATGGGCCGAGGACAGCGGCGGCGCGATCGATCCGACGGTCGGGGCCTTGGTCGCGGGCTGGGGCTTCGGGCCCGAGGCGAATGATGGCCCCGCCGATGCGAACGCCCTCGAAACAGCACGCCAGCGCACGGGCTGGCGACAGCTCGCCTTCGCAATGGCCGACGACGCAACGGCCACGCTGACCCAGCCCGGCGCCTTCGCGCTCGACCTGTCGGGCATCGCCAAGGGCTTCGCGGTCGATCACGGCGTCGAGGCTCTGCAGGCGCTGGGCCTCGAGAACTTCCTGTTCGAGATCGGCGGCGAACTGCGCGGCGTGGGCCGCCGCCCCGACGGACAGCCATGGCGCGTGCAGGTCGACGGCGAACTGCCCGCGCCGGTGCACGTGGCGCTCGACAGCCTCGCGATCGCCACCTCCGGCGACCGCTGGCACCAGCGCGAGCACGCAGGCCGGCGCTGGTCGCACACCATCGATCCGCGCAGCGGCGAACCCGTGCCGGCCGGGCTCGCGAGCGTCACGGTGCTGCATGCGCAGTGCATGCACGCCGATGCGTTGGCCACCGTGCTGACGGTGCTCGGTCCCGAGGAAGGCTTCGCCTTCGCCGAGGCGCGCGACATCGCGGCGCTGTTCGTCGCGCATGCGGCACAGGGCGACGGACCGCCGAGCCTGCGCGCGACCCCGGCCTGGACCGAACGGACCGCCGCCGCATGAACGACACGCTGCTGCGCGCGCTGGCCGCGGGCTCCACCGTGGCCGCCTACGGCGCGATGTGCCTGGCGATCTACACGCGCGAACGCCGCGCCGTCGCGGCCACCGCGCGCGCCGCGCAGGCGCTGGCGGGCGACGGCACGGTGCCATCGACGCTGGTGCTGTTCGCCAGCCAGACCGGCCAGGCCGAAGCCATCGCCTGGCAGACCGCGCGCCGCCTGCGCGCGGCCGGCACGCCGGTGCGCGTGATGGAACTCAACGCGCTCGATGCCGCCACCCTGCGCGACGCGCGGCAGGCCGTCTTCGTGGCCAGCACCTACGGCGAAGGCGACGCGCCCGACGGCGCCAGCCTGTTCGCCGAAAAGGCGATGGCCGAGCAGCCCGACCTGTCCGCGCTGCGCTATTCGGTGCTGGCCCTGGGCGACCGCCAGTATGCGAACTTCTGCGGCTTCGGGCGCCAGCTCGACGACTGGCTGCAAGACCGCGGCGCGACCCCCTCCTTCGCGCGCGTCGAGGTCGACAACGGCGATCCCGAGGCGCTGGCCGCGTGGCACGCGCAGTGGGGAGATGCCGAGGTCGCGCCTGACGAGCAAGAAAGCAGCGCCTTCGTTCCATGGCGCCTCGCGCATCGCAACCTGCTCAACCCCGGCAGCGCGGGCGCGCCGGTGTTCCTGCTCGGCCTGGTGCCGCAGGCCGGCGCGATGCCGGCCTGGGACTCGGGCGATCTGGTGCAGATGGCGGTCGCGAGCGATCCGGCACGGCCGCGCGACTACTCGATCGCCTCGCTGCCCACCGACGGCGAACTGCAGCTGCTGGTGCGGCAGGAACAGCATCCCGACGGCACCTTGGGCATGGCCTCGGGCCACCTGACCTCGACCTTGGCCATCGGCGACACGGTGGCGCTACGACTGCGCCCGCACCGCGGCTTTCGCCTCGAGGGCAACGCCTCGCGTCCGCTCATCCTGATCGGCAACGGCACGGGCCTGGCCGGCCTGCGCGCCCATCTGCGCGCGCGCGTCGCGGCGGGCCGGTACGAGAACTGGCTGGTGTTCGGCGAGCGCCATGCGGCGCACGACTTCCTCTGCCGCGACGAGATCGAGGCCTGGCAGCGCGAGGGCGCGCTGGCGGAGCTCGACATGGTGTTCTCGCGCGACCAGGCCGAGCGGCTCTACGTGCAGCACCGGCTGCTGCAGCGCGCCGATGCGCTGCGCGACTGGCTTGCGCGCGGCGCGGCGGTGTACGTGTGCGGCAGCCTGCAGGGGATGGCCGCGGGGGTCGATGCAACGCTGCGGCAGGTCGCGGGCGAGGCGCTGTGGGCCGAGCTGGTCGGCTCGGGGCGCTACAGGCGCGACGTGTACTGAGGCACGGAAGCCACCGGCCTGCGAGGCACTGGAGGGCGACGCTCACCAGCATCTGCGCGCCGTCAACAATTCCCCCAGCATGTGAGTTGCTTCAGTGCAACAAAGTATCTACTTTACAAAGCGCCTGCGGGCATAAGTTCTAAGACCCGTATTGATAAACATTATCATTTGATACGGTTTTTACCTTCGCCCTTCCGCAGGTCAACTCACCCAGCCAGCCCCCGGTGCCTCTACGGCACACGCGCAGGGCATCGCCAGTCGAGTTCTCAGGGCCGTTTTTTCATTTTCGAGAACCTTCATGGCCAACTCCTATATCAAGAGCCGGAAGCACGCTGTCGCGCGCGCCGTTCCCCAGGTCTCGGGCGCCGCAGCCGCCACGCTGATCGCCCTGTCCGCCCCCGCCTTCGCCCAGCAGCAGCAGCCTTCGCGCGTGCTGCCCGAGATCCGCGTCGAGGGCTCGGTCGCCGCCGACTTCAAGGCCGACACCTCGGCCAACACCAAGTTCACGGCGCCGCTGGTGAACACGCCGCAGACCGTGCAGGTGATCAAGGAGCAGGTGCTGCGCGACCAGGGCGCCACCACGCTGACCGAAGCACTGCGCAACACCCCCGGCGTGGGCACCTTCTTCCTCGGGGAGAACGGCAACACCAACACGGGCGACGCGGTGTTCATGCGCGGCTTCGACAGCTCGAGCGCGATCTTCGTCGACGGCATCCGTGACCTCGGCTCCGTTTCGCGCGACACCTTCAACATCGACCAGGTCGAAGTCGTGAAGGGTCCCTCGGGCACCGACGTGGGCCGCACCTCGCCCACCGGCTACATCAACCTCGTGACCAAGAAGCCCAAGCTCGACGACAGCTTCACGGGCTCGCTGGGCTTCGGCAGCGCCGACTTCAAGCGCGGCAGCATCGACTGGAACAAGTCGCTGAGCGGCGAGAACGGCATCGGCGCGGCCTTCCGCCTGAACGCCGTGGCCGAGGACGCCGGCGTGGCCGGCCGCGATTTCGTGAAGAACAAGCGCTGGTCGATCGCGCCCTCGCTGGCCTTCGGCCTGAACAGCCCGACGCGCGTGTACCTCGACTACGTGCACGTCAAGCAGAACAACGTGCCCGATGGCGGCGTGCCGACGATCGGGCTGCCGGGCTACTCGACGCCTGATGCGACGGCCATCCGCAGCGGCCTCGCCCGCCGCACCTACCTGAACTACGCGCAGCGCGTCGACTCGAGCAACTTCTACGGCACCAGCTCGGACTTCGACCATGTCACCACCGACATGTTCACCGCGCGCGTCGAGCACGACCTGACGCCCGACATCACGATCCGCAACACCACCCGCTACGCGAAGACGCAGCAGGACTACATGCTGACCGCGTTCATGGGCGGCGGCCTCACCGCGTCGACGGCCGGCGTCGGCCAGCTGCCCGCGGTGAACTCCGGCTTCATCAACACGGTGGTGCCGACGAATCCCGCGACCTGGACGATCACGCGCAACCTGCCGACCAACAAGGACCAGGCCAACACGATCTTCACCAACCAGACCAGCGTCTCGGCGAAGTTCAACACCGGCAGCATCAGCCACACCTTCAACGGCGGCCTCGAGTTCATCCGCGAAACCCAGCGCGCGAACAACTACTACGCGGCCGGCTATTCGACCGTCGGCACCACTTTCGCGCCGGCTGGCTCGTGGCCCGCCGCCAACCTGTATGCGCCCGATCGCAACGTACTCGGCTACAACCGGCTCCCCAACGGCACCGGCTCCGACGGCAGCACCGACACGATCGGCCTGTTCGCCTTCGACACGATCAAGTTCAACGAACAGTGGCAGCTCACCGGCGGCTTGCGCTACGACCACTACTCGACCGACTACGACGCGACCGCGCTGACCCTGGCGCGCACCGGCAACAACCCGCAGACCGCGACCATCACGCCGACGCGCCTCAAGCTCTCGGACAGCCTGTGGTCCGGCAAGATCGGCCTGGTCTACAAGCCGACCGAGAACAGCAGCGTCTACGCGGCCTACGGCACGGCGGCACAGCCCCCGGGCGGCGCCAACTTCCAGCTCGCCGCAGGCGGCAGCGGCAACAGCGCCGCGCGCACCGACTTCCTGCCGCAGAAGGCCAAGACCTACGAACTCGGCACCAAGTGGGACGTGCTCAACAAGCGCCTCGCGCTGACGGCCGCGCTCTACCGCACCGACGTCAGCAACGAAGTGGTGCAGGACTCGATCTCGCAGCAGTACTACCAGACTGGCAAGAAGCGCGTGCAGGGCATCGAGCTCGGCGTGTCGGGCGCGATCACCGACAACTGGGGCGTGACCACCGGCTTCACGACGATGAACACCCGCGTGCTCAGCGGCCCCTCGGTGCTGGCCGACGGCTCGACCTCGCTGGCCTACACGCCGAAGCGCGCCTTCACGCTGTGGACCACCTACCAGCTGCCGTTCGGCCTGACGATCGGTGGCGGCGCGCGCTACAACGGCAAGCTCTACCGCGGTACGGACGGCGCGGTCGGCACGCCGGCCTACGTCGAGTCGTACTGGGTGGTCGACGCCATGGCGTCCTACCGGATCAACAAGAACGTGGACCTGCAGCTCAACGTCTACAACCTGTTCGACAAGGACTACGTGGCGGCCATCAACAAGTCGGGCTACCGCTACACGCCGGGCACGCCGCGCTCGTTCAAGGTCACGGCGAACTTCGCGTTCTGATCGTTCGCCACGGCGAGCCGCCGGCCAGGGCCGGTGCGCCGCGGTGCGACACTCGAGCCCCGGCCCGCGCCGGGGCTTTTTTCCTTCCGGAGTTCCCGAAGATGATGCTGCATGTGCCCGAAGTGCTGAGCCCGGACCAGGTGCGCAGGATGCGCGCCACGCTCGATGCCACCCAATGGGTCGACGGGCGCGAGACCGTCGGCGATCAGGGCGCGCAGGTCAAGCGCAACCGGCAGCTGTCCGAGCATTCGCCGGTCGGGCGCGAGCTCGCCAAGACCGTGCTGGCCGCGCTGGCGCGCAACCCGCTGTTCTTCTCGGCCGCCCTGCCCGCGCGCTTCGTGCCGCCGCTGTTCAACCGCTACGAGGGTGGCGAGCACTACGGCCTGCACGTCGATGGCGCGGTGCGTGCCGTGCCCGGCAGCGAGCAGCCGCTGCGCACCGACCTGTCGTGCACGCTGTTTCTCTGCGACCCCGACGACTACGACGGCGGTGAGCTCGAGGTGGTCGACACCTACGGCTCGCACGAGGTCAAGCTGCCGGCCGGCGACCTGATCCTGTATCCGTCGAGCAGCCTGCACCGCGTGCACCCGGTGACCCGGGGCGCGCGCGTGTGCGCCTTCTTCTGGGCCCAGAGCATGGTGCGCAACGACCAGCAGCGCTCGATGCTGTTCGAACTGGACCAGAACATCCAGAAACTGCGCGCCCGGCTGGGCGAATCCGAGGAAACCGTGGCCCTCACCGGCCACTATCACAACCTGCTTCGGCTCTGGTCGGAGATATAGGCGGTGGCCCCCTCATAGCGAATAGCTGTCACGCCGGCCGCTGGCGAATACGATAGTTATTGCAAATGCGAGGGATTCTTATTTATAATCACTACATCCAATAGCCAGCCAAACTGCCGCTTTCACAGCCATGATCGTTTGCATTTGCCGCCGAGTCTCCGACCGCGAAATCGCACGCCATGTGCGCGCGGGGATGACTTTCGACGAAGTGCAGTTCGAACTCGGCGTGGCCACCCAGTGTGGTCAATGTGAAGGATGTGCGCGCGATATCGTCGCGCAGTGCAGCGCTTCTCACCCGGTCGCGGCCCTGCACTGCGAATCGGAGCCGAAGTCGATCCAGCTTGCCAACTCCATCAAGGAAAGCAAAGCATGGAACTCGTCTCTGCACTCGGCGGCAGCCTGATCCTGGTGGCAGGCTCCGTCTGGTGGATCCTTCGTAAATAGAAGTAGACGTCGTCGTAGCGGTTTTGCTGCAATCGGGGCACGTGACCACGTGCTCGCACTCGAATGGTTGATCGTGTCTGACCGCTTTGCCCCCCCTCCTACCTTTCTCGGCCTCTCGCGCAATGCTGCCATTGCCGGCGGCGTGATCGTCTTCCACGCCGCCGCGCTCTGGGCGCTGCAGAGCGGCCTGCTCCGCCGGGCCGCCGAAGTGGTGATCCCGGTCGAGATCATGAGCCAGTTCATCGAGCCGCCGAAGCCCACGCCTCCGCCGCCGCCCCCTCCTCCGCCACCGCCCCAGCCGCGCGTGAAGGCACCGCCGCCGCCGCGTCCGCAGGCCATCCGCGAACCCAAGCCCACGCCGGCGCCGCAAGCGCCGGTGGGCGATCCGGAACCGCCGCCGCCCGCACCGACGCCGCCCTCGCCGCCGCCCGCGCCTCCCGCGCCGCCGGCCCCTCCGCCGGCGCCGCCCGCACCGCCCAAGGTGGTCGAGGTGACGGCCGCGCAGGCGCAGTGGCTGCGCCAGCCGGCGCCCGTCTATCCGCAGCTGAGCTCGCGGCTCGGCGAATCGGGCACGGTGACCATCGCCGTGTACTTCAACCGCAACGGCGTCGTGCGCCGCGCCGAAATCCTCAAGTCCAGCGGCTTCGACCGCCTCGACCGCGCCGCCCGCGATGCGGTGCTGAAGTCGTCCGTGACCGTGAGCAACTATCCGAACGCGAGCGACGAGACCCTCTTCATGCTGCCCGCGCCCATCGTTTTCAACCAACCTAAGTAACTGAGACCCCTATGGATTCCCAATTTGGCTTGATGAATGTCTGGCACCAAGGCGACTTCGTCACCAAGGCCGTCGCGGTGCTGCTGATCGCCATGTCGCTCGCGTCGTGGATCGTGATCATCGTCAAGGCGCTCGACGTCATCCGCTACAAGCGTCTCGCCAAGCAGTCGCAGGACTTCTGGCACAGCGAGGACTTCGCCACCGCGCTCAACAAGCTCGGCAAGGACGACAGCAACCCCTTCCGCGCCCTGGCGCTCGAGGGCCGCGAAGCCGCCGCCCACCACCGCAACACCAAGGCGCACCTGCATGACGCGCTCGACGTCAGCGACTGGATCACGCGTTCGCTGCGCAACGGCATCGACGCCTTCACCGCGCGCCTGCAGACCGGCCTGGCCGTGCTGGCCTCGGTCGGCTCGACCGCGCCCTTCATCGGCCTGTTCGGTACCGTCTGGGGCATCTACCACGCGCTGATGAGCATCGGCTCGGCTGGCCAGGCCACGATCGACAAGGTCGCGGGTCCGATCGGCGAAGCGCTGATCATGACGGCCCTGGGCCTCGCGGTCGCCATCCCCGCCGTGCTCGGCTACAACGCCCTGGTGCGCGGCAACAAGTTCGTGCTGACCAAGCTCAATGCCTTCGCGCACGACCTGCACGCCTACTTCGTGACCGGTGCCCGCGTCCAGAGCGGCGCCGAATCGATCGTGGTTCCGCTGAAGAAGGGCTGAGCATCATGGCTTTCGGAACCCAAGACGAACCCGATGAGGTGATGAACGAGATCAACATGACGCCGCTGGTCGACGTCATGCTGGTGCTCCTGATCATCTTCATCATCACCGTGCCGGTGATGAAGCACGCGGTGAACATCGACCTGCCGCGCGCCACCAGCGAGCCCGAGCAGCCGAAGCCCGAGAACATCCTGTTCAGCGTGACGGCCGAGGGCGACTACTACTGGAACGATCAGAAGATTTCCGACAGCGAGCTGCCCACCCGCCTCGCCGCCGAGGCCGCCAAGGAACCGCAGCCCGAACTGCACATCCGCGGCGACAAGGCGGTGCGCTACGAGCGCGTGGCCAAGGCGATGTCGGAGGCGCGCGAAGCCGGCGTGCGCAAGATCGGCTTCATCACCGAACCCGACGCGAAATAACTGCCCCACGGGTCACAAAATTTTTCATCGCGGCGATTGACTTCTTGATGAGAATTATTATCATTCAGCCATCGCTTCGATAAGAGGAACCCGAGATGCCAGCCACCACCAACGCCTTTGCTGTTCTGAGCCACCCTTCGCTCGATCAATCGGGCGGCGGTCACGCCACCATCCAGGCCCAACGACCGGTTCCGATGGTCGAAAGCACCGAGCTGCTCAAGGGCAGCAAGACCGTCGGCATCATGCACAACGGTTCGCTGTACCGCCTGCAGGCCACCAAACTGGGCAAGCTGATCCTGACCAAGTAGGTCCCGGTCAGCCCGCCCCTCGCGCAAGTTTCATCGTGGGGCGACTCCAGGAGATTCATTTCTCCGAAGGGTCGTTTTTTGCTAGCCAACGGTTCGCCGACTAGCCAAGCTTTTTTTCACGCTGAACGTCCAATCAAAAACGCCGACTCTCGAGTCGGCGTTTTCGTTCGTGCAGGGCGCCCATGCGCCCATGCCGGATCTCAGAGACCCAGTGCAGCGATGCCGGCCTTGGCGACCTGCGCGTCTTCGTTCGACTTCACGCCGCTCACGCCCACGGCGCCGATCACGTGGCCGTCCTTCACGATCGGCACGCCGCCTTCGAGCAGGCCGTGCACCAGCGGTGCCGTCAGGAACGCGGTGCGGCCGCCGTTGATGATGTCCTCGTAGACCTTGCTCTCGCGGCGACCCATGGCGGCCGTGTGGGCCTTGGCCGGGGCGATGTGCGAGGACAGCGCGGCCGCGCCGTCGAGGCGCTGCAGCCACAGCAGGTTGCCCGCGTCGTCGGCGATGGCGATGGTCACGGCCCAGTTGTTCTTGAGTGCCTCGGCTTCGGCGGCGGCGGCGATCAGCTTGACATCGGCGAGTTCAAGGAATGATTTGGTTTGCATGATGGTGATCAAGGTCTTGTTGCGTCGAACCCCCGAGCATACCGGTCCGCTGAAGCGCCTCCCCCTGTCGGACGGCGCGCCGTCTAAGGAACACCCCCCATACGGTCTTTGGGGGCCCCGGTCTTGCAGACTCCTAGAATCGGCCCAACTGCCAAGGCAGCAACCACAGGAGCTTCGGCCATGAACGACCGCGTTACAACCCTCGACACTTCCACCGGCTACGGCCAGGTGCTGCCGCAGGCTGACCGCCAACGCGTGCTGCGCAACACCTACTGGCTGCTGGCGCTGAGCCTGCTGCCCACCGTGCTGGGCGCCTGGCTGGGCGTGCAGACCGGCATCACCCGCTCGCTGACCGGCGGCCTCGGTCTCATCGTCTTCCTCGGCGGTGCCTTCGGCTTCATGTTCGCGATCGAGAAGACCAAGAACTCGGCTGCCGGCGTGCCGGTGCTGCTGGCCTTCACCTTCTTCATGGGCCTGATGCTCTCGCGCCTGATCTCGATGGTGCTGGGCTTCAAGAACGGTCCCGATCTGATCATGACGGCCTTCGGCGGCACCGCCGGCGTGTTCTTCGTGATGGCCTCGCTGGCCACCGTGATCAAGCGCGACCTGTCGGGCATGGGCAAGTGGCTGTTCGTCGGCGCGATGGTGCTGATGGTCGGCGCGGTCATCAACGTGTTCGTCGGCTCGACCGCCGGCATGTTCGCGATCTCGGTCGCGGCCATCGGCATCTTCTCGGCCTACATGCTCTATGACCTGAAGCAGATCATGGACGGCGGCGAGACCAACTACATCAGCGCGACGCTCGCCCTGTACCTCGACCTGTTCAACGTGTTCCAGAGCTTGCTGGCGCTGCTGGGCCTCGCGGGCGGCGAACGCGACTGACGCTTGCTCCTCCTTCGATGGCCCCGCGGCCATCGATCGGTGAAAAAGAAAGGGCCCTTCGGGGCCCTTCCTCATTGCGGCGTCGGAACCGCCTCATTCGCGCTCGAACACCGCGATCGATTCCACGTGCGCCGTGTGCGGGAACATGTTGACCACGCCCGCATGCGTGCAGCGATAGCCGGCCTGGTGCACCAGCAGGCCGGCATCGCGCGCGAGCGTCGACGGATTGCAGCTCACGTAGACGATGCGCTTCGGCGGCGTCCATCCGCCCGTGCACAGCTCGGGCTGCTGATGCAGGTCGGCCATCGCCTTGGCGAGCGCGAACGCGCCCTCGCGCGGCGGGTCGACCAGCCACTTGTCGGCCTGTCCGTCGGCGACCAGCATCTCGGGCGTCATCTCGAACAGGTTGCGCGCCACGAACGAAGCCGGCGACAGGGCACGGCGCGCGGAGGTCGCGGGCTGGTTCCTGCGGAAGTTGTCGGTGGCCCGCGCCACCAGCGTGTCGCTGCCCTCGATACCCAGCACCTCGCGCGCGCGGCTCGCGAGCGGCAGCGTGAAGTTGCCGAGGCCGCAGAACCAGTCGATCACGCGTTCGTCGGACTGCACGTCGAGCAGGCGCAGCGCCTTGCCCACGAGCGCGCGATTGATGTGTGGATTGACCTGCGTGAAATCGGTGGGCCGGAACGGCATCGTCACGCCGAACTCGGGCAGCCCGTAGGCCAGCGGCGTGCCGCCCTCCTCCAGCAGCCGCACCGTGTCGGGCCCCTTGGGCTGCAGCCACCATTGCACTTGCTCGTTCTTCGCGGCGAAGGCCTTGAGGCGCTCGATGTCCGCAGCCGATAGTGGCTCGAGGTGCCGCAGCACCAGCGCGATGGTGCCGAGCGCCTGGGTGCCGGGCGCGTCGCCGCAGGCCAGTTCGATCTGCGGGCAGGTGTCGCGCGCATCGAGCGAGGCGATCAGCGCGCGCAGCGGCATCAGCATCTGGCTGACCTGCTTCGGCAGCACGGGACAGACCTGCATGTCGGCCAGGTAGCGGCTCTTGCGCTCGTGGAAGCCGATCAGCACCGTGCCCTTCTTGACCACGTGGCGCACCGACAGGCGCGCGCGGTAGCGGTAGTGCCAGGCCGGGCCTTCGAGCGGACGCAGCAGGTTCTCGGGGCGGACCTTGCCGAGGTGCCAGAGGTTGTCCTCGAGCGCGCGCTGCTTCACCGCCACCTGCGCCGCGGCATCGAGGTGCTGCATCTTGCAGCCGCCGCAGGCGCCCGTGTGCAGGCCGAAGTGCGGGCAGCCGGGCCGCACGCGCTGCGAGGACTCGCGCCGGATCTGCGTGACCGTGCCCTGCTCCCAGTTGTTCTTGCGGCGATGTACGTTGAGCTGCACCTCTTCGAAGGGCAGCGCGCCCTCGATGAACACGACCATGCCGTCGGCCTTGTGCGCCACGCCCTGCGCATCGAGGTCCAGCGATTCCACGTGGAGCCATTCGCCGCCTGCGTTCGTGGGGGTGTCCGTGGGGGATTTATCTTTCTTGGTGGATTCCGTCATCCCCCGATTGTCTCAGCGTGGGAAGAGTCCCTCGCGCGGCGCCCGGCAAGGCTAGAACAAGGCGTCCCGCCCCACGCCCGAGCGCGCGAGCTGACGCCGCATCTTGGCGAGCGCCTCGTTCTGGATCTGGCGCACGCGCTCGCGCGTCAGGCCCAGCCGCACACTGAGCACCTCGAGCGTCTCGGGCTCGCGGTCGTGCAGTCCGTAGCGGCCTTCGAGCACCTCGCGCTCGCGCGCATCGAGCGCGGCCACCCAGCCGTCGAGCAGGCGTTCGACCTCGTGCGCCTGCGTCGCGCCCGTGGGGTCGCTCTCCTCGTTGTCGGCCGCGACCGAATCGGACAGCGCGTAGCTCTCCTCGCCACGCGACTCGCCCGCATCGAGCGAACGCGGGGTCTCGGCCAGCGCCAGCAGGTCGGCCACCGACTGCACGTCCGAGCCCAGCAGCGCCGCCACGTCTTCCACGCGCACCCCGTCGGGCCGCCGCGCCAGGAACTCGGGATCGCTCTCGAGCGTGCGGCGCGCGCGCAGCACCTGCTGCAGCTCGCGCACGATGTGCACCGGCAGGCGGATCGTGCGGGACTGGGTCATCAGCGCGCGCTCGACCGACTGGCGTATCCACCAGGTCGCATAGGTCGAGAAACGAAAGCCGCGTTCGGGCTCGAACTTGGTGATTGCGTGCATCAGTCCAAGGTTGCCCTCCTCGATGAGATCGGAGAACGGCACGCCGCGGTGGAGATAGGCCTTCGCGATGTTGACCACGAGCCGCAGGTTGTGCTCGATCATCGACTGGCGTGCCGCGAAATCGCCGGCGCGCGCGGCGCAGGCGGTCGCGTATTCCTGCTCGGGGGTGAAAAGCTCGGTGCGCCGGATGCGGCGCAGGTAGACGGTGAGCGCGTCGGCCGTGTCGTCGCCAATGCGCGCGAGCGCTTCGGCGCTCGGCTCGGGCGCGATCAGGTCATCGGGGGATGAGGCGGGCGGCGACGTTTCGCCCCCGATTGCCGGTTCGGCCTCGTTGCCCACCGTCCGGCGCACGGGCAGCGTGCGGCGGGGGCGGGAACCGGCCATGGCATCACCGATTCGGGAGGTAGCGCGCCGGATCGACCGGCTTGCCCTGGCGACGGATCTCGAAGTGCAGCTTCACGCGATCGGCATCGCTGTTGCCCATCTCGGCGATCTTCTGGCCCTTCTGCACCGACTGGTCTTCCTTCACGAGCAGCGTCTGGTTGTGCGCGTAGGCCGTGAGGTAGGTGTTGTTGTGCTTCAGGATGATCAGGTTGCCGTAGCCGCGCAGGCCCGCACCCGCATAGACCACGCGGCCGTCGGCGGCGGCCAGCACCGGGTCGCCGGCCTTGCCGCTGATGTCGAAGCCCTTGTTCTTCGCATCGTCGAAGCCCGCGATCAGCGAGCCATGGGCAGGCCAGATCCAGCCGATGTCCTCATCGCCACCCGATGCAGCCGGGCTCGAAGGCGAGGCCGTGACCGGCGGCTTGGTGCCCGCAGCGGCGGCGCCGCTCGCTGCCACGCCCGGCACGACCGCGGGCTGCGGCGTCACCGGCTTGGTGACGACGCCGTTCTCGTTGGGGGCCGACGGCACGGCTGCCACGGTGGAGCCCGGGCCCGAAGGCGGGATCACGCGCAGCACCTGCCCCACCTCGATCAGGTCGGGGTTGTCGATGTTGTTCCAGCGAACGAGGTTCTGCCAGGTCTGGCCGGTCTCGTTGGCGATGCGGCGGATGGTGTCGCCGGGACGCACGGCGTAGTAGCCCGGCTTGCCGAAGTTCTCGATGCCGGCCAGCGGCTTGCCCGAGGCGTCGGTCGTGATGGTGGGACCGCCCGGGACGGGCGCCGCCGCGCCGGGGGCGCGGGTCATCGTGCCGCGGTCTTCGACCGGTGCCGGGCCGCGCGGCGTGGAACACCCCGCGATCACGAGCACGACGGCCAACGTGACGCCAGCGTACCAACTCCGATTGCCAAAACCCTGCATTTGTTATTCCTTCAAGCAACGCCCGATTTTAGGGGGACAAAGTGAACCGCCTCAAGAATGAGGCGCTCGAGACCGCGGGCCGTCTTGTCGATCACGACGAGGGCCTGACCGCCCTTCGCCGAATGCGTCGGCGCGACGATCCGCCCCCCCACCGCGAGCTGTTCGATCCAGGCTTCGGGCACCGCCTCGCCACCGGCGGCGGCGATGATGCCCGCATAGGGCGCGCCCTTGGCATAGCCGACCATGCCGTCGCCGAACATCAGGTGAACCGTGGCCAGCCGGAAGTGCCGCAGATTGGTCCGTGCCCGCTCGTGCAGGCCGCGCAACCGTTCGATGCTGTAGACCTCCGTGGCCACGTGGTTCAACACCGCGGCCTGGTAGCCGCAACCGGTGCCGATCTCGAGCACGCGCCCCAGACGGTCCTGCGGCTTGCCGGTCAGAGCCGGGGCCGCAAGCAAAAGTTCGATCATGCGCGCCACGACGCTGGGTTTGGAGATGGTCTGGCCCAGTCCGATCGGCAGGCTGGTGTCTTCATAGGCCTGGTTGACCAGCGCGCTGTCGACGAAGCGATGCCGCTCGACCGCGCCCATGGCGCGCAGCACGCGCGCATCCGAAATCCCCTGCGCGGCCAGCTTCTGCACCATGCGCGCACGCACCGCGTCGGAGGCCATCGAGGGCGTCGAGGGGACCGGTGGCTTGGGCGGTACCGCGGGCTGCCGTCCGCGCAGCGCGGACGAAGCCGGCGTCGAAGCCGAAACGGTGGGCGCGAGGCGAGCCGGGAATCCAGGCCGTTGGGTCGCCATGTCAGTCGGCGAGCCGGACCACCGCATCGCGCCACTGGCCCAGGTTGGCGTGGTCGGTCAGGTCGATCTGCAACGGCGTCAGCGCCACGTGGCCCTCGGCCGTGGCATGGAAGTCGGTGCCCTCGCCGCTGTCCTTGGCGCTGCCCGCGCCGGCGATCCAGTACATCGTGTCGCCACGCGGGCTTTCCTGCGTGATGACCTTCTCGGCCGCGTGGCGGCGGCCCAGGCGGCACACCTTCACCGGCTTGAGCTCGTCGAACGGCCGGTTCGGCACGTTGACGTTCAACAGAAAGGCGCCGCCCTCGAGCATGCGCTCGCGCTCAATGCGCTGCACCAGCCGGCGCGCCACCTGGGCGGCCGCATCGACGTGGGCCCAGCCCTTCTCGATCTGCGAGAACGCGATCGCGGGAATGCCGAACAGGTAGGCCTCCATGGCCGCGCCGACGGTGCCCGAATAGATGGTGTCGTCGCCCATGTTGGCGCCGTTGTTGATGCCCGAGACCACGAGGTCGGGCCGGTAGCCGAGCAGCCCCTTGAGCGCGATGTGCACGCAGTCGGCGGGCGTGCCGGTCACGTAGCGGAAGCCGTTGTGCGCGGTGTGGACGTAGAGCGGCGCCGCGAGCGTCAGCGCGTTCGACTTGGCGCTGTTGTTGTGCTCGGGGGCCACCACCTCGACCTCGGCCAGGTCCTTGAGCGCGTCGTGCAGTGCGACGATGCCGGGCGCCTGGAAGCCATCGTCGTTGGAAATGAGTATCTTCATGATGCGGTGCGGTGCAACGGATTGTAGGCGTCGGGTGCGTCGCAGCAGGGACAAGGACACGCGAGGGCGACGCCTATCATCGCGCGCTTCATTGCCTCAACATTACTACCCGTTTCGAAGGAGACCGAGCATGCACGCATGGCTTTGCGAGAACCCCGTCGGCGTCGACGCGCTCACCTGGAAAGAGCTGCCCACGCCGACACCCGGCCCGGGCCAGGTGCTGATCGAGATCCGGGCCGCGAGCCTGAATTTCCCCGACCTGCTGATCGTGCAGAACAAGTACCAGATGAAGCCCCCGCTGCCTTTCGTGCCAGGCTCGGAGTACGCGGGGATCGTGCAGGCCGTGGGCGAAGGCGTCACGCACCTCAAGGTCGGCCAGAACGTCGCCTGCCTCTCGGGCACCGGCGGCTTCGCCACCCACACGCTGGCACCCGCGGCGCTGTGCATGCCGCTGCCCGAGGGCTTCGGCCACGTCGACGCGGCCGCCTTCATCATGATCTACGCGACCTCGTGGCATGCGCTGATGGACCGCGCGCAGCTCAAGGCCGGCGAAACCGTGCTGGTGCTCGGTGCGGCGGGCGGCGTGGGCACGGCGGCCATCCAGATCGCCAAGGCGGCCGGCGCCAAGGTGATCGCGGCCGCTTCCACCGACGAGAAATGCGAGCTGTGCCGTTCGATCGGCGCCGACGCGACGATCAACTACACCACGCATGCGCTGCCGAATGGTTTCAGGGATGCCATCAAGGCCGCGACCGACGGCAAAGGCCCCGACGTCATATACGACCCGGTCGGCGGCGATTTCGCGGAGCCGGCATTTCGCTCGATCGGATGGCGCGGCCGCTATTTGGTCGTGGGTTTTGCGTCGGGCCCCATTCCCTCGCTGCCATTGAACCTCACGCTGTTGAAAGGCGCGTCGCTGGTCGGCGTGTTCTGGGGGGATTTCGCCAGGCGCGAACCCAAGGCCAACGCCCAGATGATGGCCGAATTGGCGCAATGGTATGGGCAGGGAAAGATCAAGCCGGTGATCGACAGCACGATGCCGATGGCCGAATTGAAAGCCGCCTACGCGCACATGGGTTCGCGCGGCGTCAAGGGAAAGCTCGTGATGGTGAACTGATCGCCGCGACGCGGGGCACCAGGAGATTCGACCCCGTGCCCGCAATAAAAAAAGCCCGCATGCGCGGGCTTTTTTATTGCGGAGTCGGCTGGCGCGGGTTCGCGCACCACGCTCACTTGATCTCGAAATCCGTCAGCGACTTGCCGGCGGCCAGCGCCTCGGTCACCCAGCGCGGCTTGCGGCCACGGCCGCCGGACCAGGTTTCACCGGTCGGGCTGCGGTACTTGGCGGCGGCCTTGGGCGCCGGCGTGCTGGCGGCGCGCTTGGCGGTCACGGCGCGGCCGGCCGAGAGCTTCAGATCCGACGCGGTCAAACCGTAGTCGGCGATCTTCCTGCGAATGTCCTCGATCACGCCGGCACGTTCCTGGTTGCGCAGCTCTTCGGCCTGCTTGCGCAATTGCGCGATCTGTTCGTCGTGCTTCTGGATCTGGGAATTGATATCTGCGAGCGTCGAGGCCATTGGCTGACTCCTGTAAATGAAAACGCCCGCAGTTTAATTCAGTTTGCAATTGATTTTGAGCAAGCCCGCGCAGAAAAATCCGGCGCGCTTGGCGTTTTACAACAGCCCAAGGGTAAAACGCCCCGTTCCTGGGCGTGATCGGCGCCTGATCGGGCGTTTGAAAGACTGCCCGCCACGCGGAGGCCAGAAAATTGAACGTCTTGATACCGTTTCGGACGGCTCGCGCTTAATGAAGGGCCAGAAAGAAATGCATTCGCCCGCCCTTCGCGCAGGGGCGAGGTGTACGGAAAACGCTTTAGGCAAGCCCAAAAGAAAAACGGCCCTGGATCGCTCCAGGGCCGTTTCTTGGGAATTCATATGGGGTGGCTGATGGGACTCGAACCCACGACGACCAGAATCACAATCTGGGACTCTACCAGCTGAGCTACAGCCACCGTAATAGAGTCCACGATTATAGCCATAAAAGACGCGCGCCCGACCCCGGTTTGAAAGAATGATGCGCGCCGACCACTCAGCCCGCCGCCAGCGGGCCCGATGGGGCCACCTGCGGCGCTTCCTCATGCGCGGCGTCCTTCTGGCGGATCGAACCATCCGAGCGCTCGAAGGTGCCGATCAGCAGCCCGCTGGCGATCGCATGCGCCTTCAGTTCGTCGACCACCTCGTCCCGTCCGGGCGCGACCGAGAACTCGTGCGCACGGTCGAGCGCGAACAGCTGGAAGGCGTAGCGATGCACGCCATGCCCCGGTGGCGGATCGGGTGGCAGCCAGGCCGCCTGCAATCCGGAGTTGCGCCCGGCATGCACCGTGTCCTGGCCTTCGTTGCCCTGGCTCGGCAGCGCCGCCTCCACCAGGCGGGTGTCGCCGGGAGGCAGGCTGACGACGATGGCATGCACCAGCGGATTGGGCGTCGGCGAATCCGCATCCTCCACCACCAGCAGCAGCGAAGCCGCGCCTTGCGGCACGCCCTCCCATTGCAGCGGCGGCGACAACCCTTCGCCATCGGCCGTGTAGCGCGGCGGGATGGGCGCATGGTCGGCAAAGGCCACGCTGGTCAGCGAGATGGTGGCCATGCCTTCGCGCAGGCCGAGCGTGTTGAAAACGATCTTGTCCAGGCCGGCGCGCACACCGTGCAGGGCCTGGCCGATGACTTCGGGCAACTTTTCGAGCATGCCGAAGGTATAGCGTCCCGTTCTCGATCGCCCTGTAGGACGCCACAGCGGGCCGGCCGCAGCCTGCGGCGCCAAAACGCGCAGCCCCGCATCCCGATTCGCCGAGACGCGCTTGCGGCGCGCCCGCGCGAAGCATCCGGCCGCTATCATGGCCGCGCCCTGCCATGCGGGCGCCGCTTCATTCACGAACCAAGGGATCACTCATGAGCATCGTCTGGACCATCCTGATCGGCTTCGTCGTAGGTCTGGTGGCACGCGCCGTCAAGCCGGGCAACGACTCCGCCGGATTCATCGTCACCACGCTGATCGGCATCGCGGGCTCGCTGATCGTCACCTACGTGGGCCAGTCGCTCGGCTGGTACACCGCCGGCGAAGGCGCCGGCTTCATCGCGTCGGTGCTCGGCGCGATCGTGCTGCTGATCCTCTACGGCCTCATCAAGCGCAAGAGCTGAGCCGTCGCAACATCGGGCGGGGCCGATGCCACGCAAACCCCGCGCGCACCATCATGTCTACGTGGTCGAACTCGACGACCGCGTCTGGAACATCGCCCGCTTTCGCCGGGCCAATCCCGACTACCAGCTCGGCAAACCCTTCGTCTACGTGGGCATGACCGGGCTCGATCCCGACATCCGCTTCGACAAGCACAAGGCCGGCATCCAGGCCAACAGCTTCGTGCAGGACTACGGACTGCACCTGCTGCCCGCGCTCTACGAGCGCTACAACCCGATGAACTACGAAGACGCGCGCTCGATGGAAGTCGAGCTCGGCATCGCCCTGCGCAAGGCGGGCTACGGCGTCTGGCAGGCCTGAGCTTCAGGCGTAGGTGACCCAGTCCTCGTACGCCGGCCCGTCGAGATGCGGCAGCGTGTTGTAGGTCACGAGCATGTGGCGCTTGGGCGTAAAAGCGAACTCGGTCACCGACGAGTTGCGGATGCGCAGGTTGAGATCGATCGTGGTCTCGGCGCTCGTGCCCAGCACATGGCCCACCGCCGTGCTGATCGGCCCGCCGCTCGACACCACGAGCACCTTGGCCCCGTGGTGCTTGTCGCGCACGTGATCGAGCGCGGTGGTCACGCCCGCGAGAAAGTCCACGTAGCTGGGCATGCCGACTGGCTTCGTGCGCCCCTGCATCCAGGCGCCCAGTCCTTCGCGCAGCAGGCGGAAGTGATGCCGGTACATCTCGGGCGAATCGGGCTTCTCGAGCTTGCCTTCGTGGATGGTGGCGATCACCGCCTCGCTGTCGTACTCGTTGAGGCCGGGCCAGGGCAGCACGTCGTCGCGCGTCAGGCCGAGGCCCTGCGCGATGCCTTCCCAGGTCTGCCGGTGCCGGCGCAGGGTGCCGGTGATCACGGCGTCGAAACGCATGCCGCGCTCGCGCCAGTACTCGCCGAGCCGCACCGACTGCCTGTGGCCCAGTTCGCTCAGGTTGTCGTAGTCGGCCGCGCCGAAGCTGGCCTGGCCATGGCGCACGAGGTAGAGAGTTCCCATGCGCGGATTCTGGCAAGAAGCGACCGCGGCGCTTGTCCCACGCGGGACGGAAAAAGCAACGGGCCGCACCAGGCGGCCCGCGAAGGGAAGAGGGAGCGCCTCGCGGCGCGACCGGTCAGCGTGCGCCGGCGAACGGCAGTCCGTCGGTCGCGGGACGCGGCACCAGGATCTCGGCCTTGTAGCGGTCCTTCAGCAGGTTGTAGTAGGCAGCGTCTTCGGCGGCCGCGATCGACTGGCCGACCTGCGCGTTCTCCTGCTTCGCGACCTCCGCCGTCGGCGCGGTGCGCGGCACGGCCTTGGTCACGCGCACCACGGCATAGCCCTGCGTGCCGAGGTCGACGCCGACCAGGGTGGGCAGCTTGCTGGCGTCGGCACGCAGCGCGGCCTCGACCACCACGCCCGGCTGCGCCTTCGCATCGGTGCGCGACACGGTGACGGGTGCCGCGAAGTTGGCGCCGTCGGCCTTCGTGGTCCAGGCCGCGAGCTTGGCTTCGCCCTCGGTCTTCGCGAGCGCCGCCGCGCGCTCGGTGACGAGCTGCGCGCGGATCTTGTCCTTCACGTCGGCCAGCGGAATCGGATGCGCGGCCGAGTACTGGGTCACGCGGCCCGAGGCGAGCTGGTTGGTGCCGACCTCGATCGCTTCGGTGTTCTGCTTGCGGCTCAACGAATCGGGCGAGAACAGCGCGCTCAGGAAGTTGCGGCTCGCGAGCGGTCCGGTCGCACCGGGCGCGGCCGTGCGGCCGATGTTGGTCGCGGTCTGGATCGTGAGCTTGAGCTTCTCGGCGGCCGGCTTCAGGCTGTCGGGCTGCTGGTACACGGCATCGGTGAAGGTCTCGGCGGCCTTGGCGAATTCCTGCGTGGCCTGCTGGGCGCGGTAGTCGTTCTCGAGGGTGGCGCGCACCTGCTCGAACGGCGGCACCACGGCCGGCTTGATGTCGTCCAGGCGGATGATGTGATAGCCGAACTCGGTCTCGACGACGTTGCTGATCTCTCCCTTCTTCAGCGCGAACATCGCGTCTTCGAAAGGCTTGACCATCGCGCCGCGCGTGACGAAGTCGAGGTCGCCGCCCTTCTCGGCCGAGCCCGGGTCCTGCGAGTTCTTGCGCGCGACATCGGCGAAGGTGTTGGGCGCCTTGCGCACATCGGCCAGCAGTTGCTCGGCCTTGGCCTTCGCCTTGGCGCGATCGGCCGCCGGCGCGCTGGCGGCCGCGGTGATCAGGATGTGGCTCGCGCGGCGTTCTTCCTTGGTGCCGAAGCGCGAGGTGTTCTGCTCGTAGTAGCTCTTGAGCTCGGCCTCGTTGACCGTCACGTTCTTCTTGGCCGCCTCGAGGTCGAGCAGCAGGTACTCGATGCTTGCCTGCTCGGGTGCCTGGAACTGCGCCGTGTGGTCCTTGTAGTAGGTCTCGATGTCGGCATCGCTGACCGTGACCTTCGACGCGAAGCCCTCGGGCGCGAAGCGCGACACCTGGATCTCGCGCTGTTCGTAGAAGGCATTGATGGTGGCGGCGGCCAGCGCGGGCGGCGTGAAGGTGGTGCCCGACACGCCCAGCAGCAGTTGCTGCGTGGCGAGCTCGGCGCGCATCGACGCTTCGTACTGCTCGGGCGTGCGGCCGGTCACGCGCTGGAAGGCGTCGCGGTCGAACTTGCCCTCGGGCGTGCGGAAGGTCGCGAGGCCCGGGTCCTGCGCAAAGATGCGCGAGAGGCGCTCCTCGGACACCGTCATGTTGGCCTTGTTGGCCGCCACCGTCAGCACGCGGTCGCGAACCATCTTCTCGAGCGTGGCGTAGCGCAGCGCATCGGAGTCGAGCACCAGCGGATCGACGTTGGGCGACTGCTGGCGGATGCGGTCGGTTTCGACGCGATGCTGCGCATCCCATTCGGGCCGCGTGATGCTGGTGCCGTCGACATGCGCGACGGCCTCGTCCTTGGAGAAGCCCTGGTAGCGCTCGACGCCGAACAGCACGAACGACGGGATGATCAGCAAGAACAAGACAATCATCATGATCTTGTTGTACTTGCGGAAGAAATCAAACATGCTTGGACACTCTCAGGCGGTGGCTGTCGGACGGCCATAAAAAAGGCGAACCGTTGTTCGCCTTTGCATCGGGTGGGTGGTGGGTGCTGAGGGGCTCGAACCCCCGACCTACGCCTTGTAAGGGCGCCGCTCTACCAGCTGAGCTAAGCACCCCACCGGGAATACTTTTCTTCCGAGTTCTCGTCGTCGACTTAGTTCAACGCGTCCTTGAGGGCCTTGCCGGGACGGAACTTCGGAATCTTGGCGGCCTTGATTTTAATCGCGTCGCCGGTGCGCGGATTGCGACCCGTACGCGCCGCACGTTTACCGACTGCAAAAGTGCCGAAACCGACGAGCGACACGGAGCCGCCTTTCTTGAGCGTGGTACGAATGGCGCCGATGGTGGATTCGAGCGCGCGCGTGGCGGCTGCCTTGGAAATATCGGCGTTCTTTGCGATGTGCTCAATCAGTTCGGTCTTGTTCACAAGGGCCCCTTGTAGAAAAAAGTTGGTCGGCTTTCGTCGGCTGGCGAGTCCGTCGCGGCGTGATCCGACGCGGAAGCTTGGCAGGCCTGACGCCCCGGCAGCGCGCTGCCATCGGGGATTACAACCACTGGCCTGCGGGGTGTCAATACGACATCAGCCCGTGCGGCGCAGCGGAGCGCGCGATTCTAGGGGCGTTTCGCGAAGACCTTTTTCCGACCGGGTCCGGGCCGTCTCACAAGGCTTCGGCGATCGCTTTTCCGAGGTCGCTGGTGCTCGCCGTGCCACCGATATCGGGTGTGCGCGGCGCACCGCTTCCGGGCGCGAGCACCTTCTCGATGGTCGACAGGATCGCGTCGTGTGCGTCCTTGTGGCCGAGGAACTCGAGCATCATCGCGCCGCACCAGATCTGGCCGATCGGGTTCGCGATGCCCTTGCCCGCGATGTCGGGCGCCGAGCCGTGCACCGGTTCGAACAGCGAGGGCGTGGTGCGCTCGGGGTTGAGGTTGGCGCTCGGCGCGATGCCGATGGTGCCGGTGCAGGCCGGCCCCAGGTCGGACAGGATGTCGCCGAACAGGTTGCTCGCCACCACCACGTCGAAGAAGTCGGGCCGCTGCACGAAGTGCGCGGTGAGGATGTCGATGTGGAACTTGTCGAGCGTCACGCCCGGGTAGGACTTCGCCATCTCGGCCACGCGCTCGTCCCAGTAGGGCATGGTGATCGAGATGCCGTTCGACTTGGTGGCGCTGGTCAGGTGCTTCTTCGGCCGCGACTGCGCAAGCTCGAACGCGAACTTCAGCACGCGGTCCACGCCCACGCGCGACATCACGGTCTCCTGCACGACGATCTCGCGCGGCGTGCCTTCGTACATGCGCCCGCCGATGCTCGAGTACTCGCCCTCGGTGTTCTCGCGCACGATGTACATGTCGATCTCGCCGGGCTGGCGCGGCGAACCGTCGCGGCGCACCACCGGCGCGACGATGCCGGGCATGAGGCGCGCGGGACGCAGGTTGATGTACTGGTCGAACTCGCGGCGGAACAGCAGCAGCGAGCCCCACAGCGAGATGTGGTCGGCGATCTTCTCGGGCCAGCCGACCGCGCCGAAGAAGATGGCGTCGTGGCCGCCGATCTGGTCCTTCCAGTCGTCGGGCAGCATCTTGCCGTGCTTCTCGCAGTAGTCCCAGCTCGAGAAGTCGAAGTGGTCGAACTTCAGGTCGATGCCGAACTTGCGCGCCGCGGCATCGAGCACGCGCACGCCCTCGGGCGTGGTTTCCTTGCCGATGCCGTCGCCGGCGACGACTGCGATTCTGTGGGTGGTCATGGTCTGGGTCCTTCCGATGGGATGAGCGGTGCAAAGAAGTCGAGTGCCTCGGCGAGCAGTTCGCCCGGCGCCTCCTCGGGAACGTAGTGGCCGCAGGGCAGCGCATGCCCCTCGACCCGGTCGGCGCGCTCGCGCCACAGCGCCAGCACGTCGAAGGTGCGGCCGACCACGCCGTGCGCGCCCCACAGCACGCGCAGCGGCATCGCGAGCCGCGCGCCCGCGGCGATGTCGGCGCGGTCGTGATCGAGGTCGATGCCGGCCGAGGCGCGGTAGTCCTCGCAGATGGATTCGGCGCTGCCCGGGATGGCCGCGCAGCGCTCGTACTCCGCGAGCACCTCGGGCGCGAACGGCGCGAGCCCCGCATGGCGCCCGCCCATCACGCTGCGCACGTAGCGCACCGGGTCGGAGGCGATCAGCGCCTCGGGCAGCGGCGGCGGCTGGATCAGGAAGAACCAGTGCCAGTAGGCGCGCGCGAAGGCTTCCGAGGTGTGCTCGTACATCGCGAGCGTGGGCGCGATGTCGAGCAGCAGCATGCGCTCGACCGCCGCCGGATGGTCGGCCGCGAGCCGGTGCGCCACGCGCGCGCCGCGGTCGTGCGCGAGTACGCCGAAGCGCTCGAAGCCGTGGTGCCGCATCGCCGCGAGCGCATCGAGCGCCATCGCGCGCTTGCTGTGGTTCTCGTGCACGGCATCGGCGGCGGGCCGGCCCGAATCGCCATAGCCGCGCAAATCGATCGCCACCACGGTGAAGCGCTCGGCCAGCGCGGGCGCGACACGGTGCCAGATCGCGTGCGTCTGCGGGTGTCCGTGCAGCAACAACAGGGGTGCCCCACTGCCGCCGATGCGGCCATGCACGCGCACGCCATCGCGTTCGATGTCGAAGACGGGGAAGTCGAGGAAGGAGGCGGTCACGCGGCGATTGTGCGTTGCGCACCCGGGTCCATCAAGCAACAATCGGCCAATTCATACTTTCCGTTCTGGCATGAATTCATTGGCACTGGAGCGCGGCGACCTGCAACTGGCGCTCGCCATCCGCGAACACGGCAGCCTCGCGGGCGCGGCCGGCGCGCTCGACGTCGTGCCCTCGGTGGTCACCAAGCGGCTCGGCGCGCTCGAGGCGCGGCTGGGCCAGCGGCTGTTCGACCGCACCACGCGGCGGCTCAGTGTCACGGCCGAGGGCGAGGCCGTGTGCCGGCATGCGAAGCAGCTGCTCGAAGGCTTCGCGGCGCTCGAGGGCGAGCTCGGGGAGCGCCAGAACGAGCTCACGGGCGCGGTGCGGCTGGCCGCCACCTTCGGCTTCGGCCGGCGCTGGCTCGGTCCGGCGCTGGCTGAATTCCAGGCCGCCCACCCGGCCTTGCGCATCGAGCTGCAGCTGACCGAGCGCCTGCCCGACCTGGGCGCCGAAGGCTACGACGGCGCGCTGTGGTTGTGGGCGGTGCAGCAGCGCCATGCCTCGGACTGGGTCTCGCGCCGCATTGCGCGCAACCAGCGCGTGCTCGCGGCCGCGCCCTCCTACCTCGCGCGCCGCGGCACGCCGGCCAGCGTCGAGGCCCTGGCCACGCACGACTGCCTGGTCGCGCGCGAGAACGGCGAGATCCATCGGCAGGAATACGCGCTGTGGTCGCTGCGGCACGGCCGCGACGGCAGCACGGCGCGCGTGCGGGTGCAGGGCCCGTTGTCGAGCAACTCGGGCGAGATGGTGCGCGACTGGTGCCTGGCGGGCCACGGGATCATGCTGCGCAGCCTCTGGGACATCGCGCCGCAGCTGGCCTCGGGCGCGCTGGTGCGGGTGCTGCCGCAGTACGCGATGCCCGATGCCGACATCCACTGGATCGCGCCCTGGCGGCCGAAGACGCCGCGGCGGGTGCGGCTCCTGGTCGACCACCTGGCCGAACGCTTTCGCGGCGAGCCCTGGAAGCCCGCGCGCTAGGCGAAAGCCCCGCGCCTCAGCGAGCCGCGCGCACCACCAGGCTCACGCCCACCGCCGTGAGCGCCGTGCCCAGCAGCGTGGTCAGCGTGATCTGCTCGCGGAACAGCAGCCAGGCCATGAGCGCCGTGCAAGGCGGCACCAGGTAGAGCAGGCTCGTGACCGCGGTCGCGGTGCCGCGCTGGATCAGTATGTAGAGCAGCGAGCTGCCGCCCAGCGAGAGCGCGAGCACCGACCAGGCCATCGCGCCGATCGAATGCGCGTTCCATGCGATGGCCTCGGGCTCGAGCAGCGCGAACGGCAGGGTCGCGACCACGGCAGCCGCCATCTGCACCGCGCTCGCACTGCGCACATCGCAGGGCGCGACGAAGCGCTTCTGATAAAGGGTGCCCGCGGTGATCGACACCAGCGCCATGAGCGCCAGGCTCATGGTCGCCGCGCTGACTTCCGCGCCATCGCCGAACTTGCGCGACACCACCAGCACCAGCCCGGCGAAGCCCAGCGCCAGGCCCAGCCACTGCCGCGGCGACACGCGCCCGCCGTTGAAGGACATCCAGATCGCGGTCAGCACCGGCTGGATGCCGACCAGCAGCGCGACCAGCCCCGAGCCCATGCCCGCGCGCACCGCGGCCCAGACGCCGCCGAGGTAGCCGGCCTGCATCAGGATGCCGGTGACAGCGAGGTGCCCCCACTGCGCCCGGGTCGACGGCCAGGCCACGCGCGCCAGCGCGACCCACAGGCCGAAGCAGAGGAACGAGAGCACGAAGCGCACGGCCAGGAATTTAAAAGGCGGTGCATGCGGCATGCCGTAGCGCGCGACGATGAAGCCGGTGCTCCAGATCAGCACGAAGACCGCGGGCATGGCCCGCAACCAGCCCGCCTCGCGGGCCGAGGCGGAACTCATTTGGCCCGGGCCCGGATCTCGGGAATGGCCTTTTGCAGGTAATAGACCATCGACCACACGGTGAGCACGGCCGAGACCCAGATCAGCCACTGGCCCCACAGGCCGGTGTCGATGAAGCCGAACAGCTGCCCGTCGTAGAGCAGGAACGGGATCGCGACCATCTGCACGGTCGTCTTGACCTTGCCGATCATGTGCACCGCCACGCTCTTGCTGGCGCCGATCTGGGCCATCCATTCGCGCAGCGCCGAGATCGCGATCTCGCGGCCGATGATGATCAGCGCCACGAACACGTCGGCCCGGTTCAGGTGCACCAGCACCAGCAGCGAGGCGCAGACCAGGAACTTGTCGGCCACCGGATCGAGGAAGGCGCCGAAGGCCGAGGTCTGGTTGAGCTTGCGCGCCAGGAAGCCGTCGAGCCAGTCGGTGGCCGCGAACACGATGAACATGACCGTGGCGATCACATTGCGCATCGGGTCGGCGATGGGCAGGTAGAACACGCCGACGATCAGGGGGATCGCGACGATGCGCGTCCAGGTCATGATGGTCGGCAGGGTCCAGAACATGCGCTCGATTGTGTCACGCGAAAACGATGGATTCGAGAACGGGGGCAAAGCCATGCCGGCGCCCCGCTCCCAACGCCTCAGGTTCAGTGCAGCGCACGGTAGATTTCCTCGGCCAGATCGAAGGCGATGCCCTCGACCGAGGCGATGTCCTCCACGCTCGCCGCCGCCACGCCGCGGATGCCGCCGAAGCGCTGCAGCAGCCGGGCCCGGCGCTTCGGGCCGATGCCCGGGATGTCCTCGAGCTGGCTGCCGCCCACGCGCACCTTGGCGCGCTTGGCGCGCATGCCGGTGATGGCGAAGCGGTGCGCCTCGTCGCGGATCTGGGCCACCAGCATCAGCGCCGCCGAATCCTTGCCGAGGTAGACCTTCTCGCGGCCGTCGGCGAACACCAGCTCCTCGAGGCCGACCTTGCGGCCCTCGCCCTTCTCGACCCCGACGATCAGCGACAGCGGCAGGCCGAGCTCGCTGAACACCTCGCGCGCCATCGACACCTGGCCCTTGCCGCCGTCGACCAGCACCAGCTCCGGCATGCGCGCGCCCCGGGCCCGTGCCGGCGCCGCGGCACCCTCCACACCCTCGGCGCCTTCGCTCTCGGCATCGCCGGGCGGCAGCGCCTCGGTCTCGGCGGCCATCGCCTCGGCCAGCTTGCCGTAGCGGCGATGGAGCACCTGGCGCATCGCCGCATAGTCGTCGCCGGGCGTGATGCCGTCGATGTTGTAGCGGCGGTACTCCTTGTTCTGCATCGCGTGGTGCTCGAACACCACGCACGAGGCCTGCGTGGCCTCGCCCGCCGTGTGCGAGATGTCGAAGCACTCGACGCGGAAGTTGTCGAGGTCGTCGCTCGCGAGCTCCAGCGCATCGGCCAGCGCGCGGGTGCGGGCCTGCTGCGAACCCTCCTCGGCCAGCAGCCGCGCCAGTTGCAGGCTGGCGTTCTTCTCGGCCATCTCGAGCCAGTGGCGGCGCTGCTCGCGCGGCTGGAACACCGCCGTCACGCGCGTGCCCGACTGCAGCGACACCGCCTCGATCAGTTCGCGGCCCACGGTTTCGCTGAGCACCAAGGTGGCCGGCACCGGCACGTCGATGTAGTGCTGCGCGATGAAGGCCTCGAGCACCTGCACTTCCACCGAATCGGTGGCGGCGGCGGGCGCGCCCTCGCCTTCGTCGTTGTCGAGCTCGCCGTGGTGCATCTGCGAGGCGTCCTCGACATGCACCGGGAAGTAGGGCCGGTCGCCCAGGTGGCGGCCGCCGCGCACCATGGCCAGGTTCACGCAGGCCTTTCCGCCCTGCACCTTGACCGCGAGGATGTCCACGTCCTTGTCGGAAGCGATCTCGATCGACTGCTGATGCAGCACGCGCGAGATCGCCGACATCTGGTTACGCAGCTCGGCCGCCTGCTCGAACTCCAGCTTCTCGGCATGCGAGCTCATGCGCTGCTCGAGCTTGCTGAGCACCAGCTGCGTGTCGCCGCGCAGGAAGGCCTCGGCGCTCGCCACGTCCTGCGCGTAGGCCTCGGTCGAGATGTGGCCCACGCAGGGACCGGTGCAGCGCTTGATCTGGTAGAGCAGGCAGGGCCGGGTGCGGTTGGCGTAGACCGTGTCCTCGCAGGTGCGCAGCTTGAACACCTTCTGCAGCAGCTGGATCGACTCCTTGACCGCCCAGGCGCTCGGGTACGGCCCGAAGTAGCGGTGCTTCTTGTCGACCGCGCCGCGGTAGTAGGCCAGCCGCGGAAACTGGTGCGAGGCGATCTTGAGATAGGGATAGCTCTTGTCGTCGCGAAACAGGATGTTGTAGCGCGGCTTGAGCGTCTTGATAAGGTTGTTCTCGAGCAGCAGCGCCTCGGCCTCGGAGCGCACCACGGTGGTCTCCATGCGCGCGATCTTCGAAATCATGTGGCCGATGCGCGTGCCGCCGTGGCTCTTCTGGAAGTAGTTGGCGACCCGCTTCTTGAGGTTGCGCGCCTTGCCCACGTAGAGCACGGCACCACCGGCGTCGAAGTAGCGGTAGACGCCCGGCAGCTGCGGCAGGGCCGCGACTTCGCTGAGCAGTTGATCGGAATGCACGTCTGACATGGCGGCTATTGTGGCGCGCGGCGGCGGGCGCCATGGCCGGCCCCGCGCAAACCCCGAGGTGGGTGGAACGGAATCTGCAGATGATGGGATGTGGGCACGAGGAGCGCCCGCGTCGTTCCATCAAAACTATTCGGGAAAACTCTCCATGACAAAGAAGACTCAGCCGATGGGCTGGCGGGCGCTTTCGCCCCTGGCGCTCGCATTGGCCGTTGCCGGCTGCGGCGGCGGTGGTGGCGGGCAGGACAACGCGGCGCTGATCGCGGCGATCGCCGCCATCAACGCGGCCAACCCGCCGGCGCCGCTCCCGGCGGCCGACAAGGGCTGCCTGATCGGCGACAGCGGCACGCCGGTGACGGTGGGCTCGGGCGACCCCGGCGACCCGGCCGCGCCCGAACCGGCCTCGGGCTACGTGGTCGGCCACAAGCTGGTCTACGCCAAGAACTACATGGTGGTGGCCAACCATCCGCTGGCCACGCGCGCGGGCTGCGACATCCTCAAGGCCGGCGGCAGCGCGGTCGACGCCGCGGTGGCGGTGCAGGTGGTGCTGGGCCTGGTCGAGCCGCAGTCCAGCGGCCTGGGCGGCGGCGCCTTCATGCTGCACTACGACGCGAAGACGAAGAAGGTGCAGGCCTACGACGGACGCGAGATGGCGCCCGCCGCGGCCACCGAGAACTACCTGCGCTACATCGACGACGTCAGCGACAAGAACCCGCCGCAGCCCACCTCGCGGCTGCGCGCGAGCGGCCGCTCCATCGGCACGCCCGGTGCCGTGCGCATGCTCGACATCGCCTACAAGGACCACGGCAAGCTGCCGTGGAAGGACCTGTTCGGCTACGGCATCACGCTGGCCTCCGACGGCTTCCCGATCGGCGGCCGCATGGCCACGGCCATCTCCGGCGCGGCCACCGACATCAAGCGCGATGCCGACGCGACCGCCTATTTCTTCAACGAGGACGGCACGCCGAAGGCGCTGGGCACGCGGCTCAGGAACCCGGCCTATGCCAAGACCCTCACGACCCTCGCCACGCAAGGCGCGGACGCGTTCTACACCGGCGCGATCGCCCAGGGCATCGTCGACAAGATCGCGGTCTCGAAGGCCGTCGACGGCTCGGCCATCACGCCCGGCAAGACGACCATGGCCGACATGGCGAACTACGTGGCCAAGCGCCGCGATCCGGTCTGTGGCACCTACCGCGACTACTACATCTGCAGCATGTCGCCGCCCTCTTCGGGCGGCATCGCGGTGGTGCAGGCGCTCGGCATCCTCGAGAACTTCAACATGGGCCAGTACAAGCCGACGGCCATCGACCTCGAGGGCGGCAGGCCCACGGTGATGGGCGTGCACCTGGTGAGCGAGGCGGAGCGCCTGGCCTATGCCGACCGCGACAAGTACGTGGCCGACACCGACTTCGTATCGCTGCCTGGTGGCTCGCCCGACAAGATGCTTCGCAAGTCCTACCTGCAGGAACGAGCCGGCCTGATCAGCCTGACCAGGAGCATGGGCCTGGCCGACCCCGGCAAACTGGACAGCGTACCGCGGGGCATCGACAAGACCGAGGAGCGCGGCACCACCCACTTCACCGTGGTCGACAAGCAGGGCAACGTGGTGACGATGACCACGACGGTGGAAGCCTCGATGGGCTCGTTCCACATGACCCAGGGCTTCCTGCTGAACAACCAGCTGACCGATTTCTCGGCCGACCCCAACGACGCCAAGGACCCGAGCATCAAGATCGCCAACCGCGTCGAGCCGGGCAAGCGTCCACGCAGCACGATGGCGCCGACCCTGGTGTTCAAGAAGAACGCCGACGGCAGCATGGGCGAGTTCGTGATGGGCACGGGCTCCCCGGGCGGCGGCACGATCATCCAGTACGTGGTGAAGACGCTGGTCGGCGCGCTCGACTGGGGCCTCGATGCCCAGCAGGCCACCTCGCTGGTCGATTTCGGCGCCACCAACAGCAAGGCGAAAGCCGAAGACAAGTTCTCGCCCACCAACGTGGGCGGCGAGCACCCCGCCATCGACACCTCGAACTCGGGCAACAACGATCCGCTGATCACCGGCCTGCGCGCGCTCGGCCACACGGTCAACTTCGGCGCCCAGTCCAGCGGCATCAGCACCATCATCCGCACCAACGTCGGCGGCCAGCCGGTGCTCACGGGTGGCGCCGATCCGCGGCGCGAAGGCATCGTGCTCGGCGATACCTTCACGCCCTGATCCGGGCCGAGAACCCGGCGGCGCCTACTTCGCGAGTTCGCTCACCAGCCGGTAGAGGAACTCGCGCCCGTCGTAGAGCCGCTGGATCTCGATGCGCTCGTCCAGCCCGTGGGCGCGCGCATCCGAAGGCTCGAGGAACATGCCGGTCACGCCGTACATCGGAATGCCGGCATTGCGCAGGAAGCGGCTGTCGGTGGCGCCCGTGCTCATTGCGGGAATCACCGGCACGCCCGGCCACATCTGCTCGGTCAGCCGCTCCACCGTCTTCACCAGGTCGCCCTGCAGCGGCGACGCCGGGCTGCGCAGCGGCTTGCCGAGGTTGCGCACCACGATCTTGTCGTTGCCCACGGCCTGGGTCAGCAGGCGCTCGACCTCGTCGGGATCGTCGTGCGGCAGGATGCGGCAGTTGACCGTGGCCTTGGCCGACTGCGGCAGCGCGTTCTCGGCATGGCCGGCCTGCACCATGGTCGCCACGCAGGTGGTGCGCAGCTGGGCGTTGTAGGCCGGGTTGGCCGTCATGCGCTCGAGCACGCCGGCATCGGGATTGCCGGTGCCGATGGCGCGCATGTCCTCGGCCAGCTGGCCGGTGGCGAAGGGCGCGCTGCGCGCGAAATAGGTCTTCGTCACGTCGGCGAGCTTGATCGGGAAGGCGTAGTTGCCCAGCCGCTCCAGGCCGGCCGACAGCGCGTAGATCGGGTTGTTCTTCGTCGGCACCGAACTGTGGCCGCCGACGTCGCGCGCCTCGAGCATGTAGGTGGTGTACATCTTCTCGGCCACCTGCAGCCGATGCAGGTTGGGCTTGCCGCTGCGCAGTTCGCCGCCGCCGCCCTCGTTGATGCCGAACTCGGCCTGCAGCAGCTCGGGCTTGTTGTTGATGAGCCAGAAGGCGCCGTTGCTCAGCGCGTCGCCGCGTTCCTCGTCGGCCGTGAGCGCGAGGATGATGTCGCGGCTGGGCTTGAAGCCCTCCTGTTTCAGTTGCCCGAGCACCGACACCAGCGCCGAGGCCATCGCCTTGTCGTCGATGGAACCGCGCGCCGTGAAGTAGCCGCCCGACTCCTGCAGCTTGAACGGGTCGGTCTTCCAGTCCTCGCGCCGGGCCTCGACCACGTCGATGTGGGCCAGCAGCAGCAACGGCTTCTTCGAGCCGTCGCCCTTGAAGCGCATCACGAGGTTGCCCTTCTTGGGGAAGGGTTCGAAGATCTGGATGTCCGCGGGCGCGAAGCCCGCCTCGACCAGGCGCTTTTCCATCGCGCGCGCGGCCTGCGTGTTGTCGCCCACCGAGTGGGTGGTGTTGATCTCGATGAGCTCCTTGTAGATCTCGCGGAAGCGCTGCTGCTGCGGCGTGAGCGTCTGGGCCGCCGCCGTGGCGAGGCCGCCGAGCGCGAGGGACAGGGCCAGCGCGCCGCGCAACGTGCGCAGGCGCGAGGTCGCGGGCAATGCGGCGCCGGGATGGTGGGCGCGGATCTTCTTCAGGCTCATTCGCTCTCTCCGTTGTGGTTGTGGTGCGCGGCCAGCATAGCGACGGCCCCGCGCGAGAGCCATTCAGAAGAAAGGCACAAGGTGCACACTCGCGGCCATGCAACGCGACTGGGACATCTTCTGCAAGGTCATCGACAACCATGGCGACCTCGGCGTGTGCTGGCGGCTCGCGCGCCAGCTCGCCGGCCTCGGCGAAGCGGTGCGGCTCTGGGTCGACGACGCCAGCGCGCTGGCCTGGATGGCACCCGAAGGCTGCGCGGGCGTGCGCGTGATCGACTGGAGCGAGCCGGCCGCGGTGAGCGCGGCCGCGGCCGAGCCGGCGCCGCGGGTGCTGATCGAGGCCTTCGGCTGCGATCCGGCACCCGCGCTGATCGCGCGCTTCGCCGAAGCCTCGGCCGCCGATGGCGCCCCGCGCGCCTGGATCAACCTCGAATACCTCTCGGCCGAACCCTACGTGGAGCGGCTGCACGGCCTGCCCTCGCCGGTGTTCAGGGAGCCGGGCGCCGGGCTCACCAAGCGCTTCTTCTATCCAGGCTTCACGCCGGCCACCGGCGGCCTGCTGCGCGAACCGGACCTGGCACGGCGGCGCGCGGCCTTCGATCGCACCGACTGGCTGGCGCGCCGGCAGTTGCCCTGGCGCGAAGGCGAACGGCTGGTGTCGCTGTTCTGCTACGAGCCGCCGGCCCTGACCGCGCTGCTGACGCAACTGGCCGATGACGCCACGCCGACCCGGCTGCTGGTGACGCCGGGACGGGCGACCGAAGCCGTCAAGGCCTGCCTTTCGAGCGCACCAGGGCTCGAACGCTCGCCCAGCCATGCGAGTGCGCTATCGATTTCATACCTGCCGCACCTCGACCAGCCCGATTTCGACCACCTGCTCTGGGCCTGCGACCTGAACTTCGTGCGCGGCGAGGACTCGCTGGTGCGCGCCCTCTGGGCCGGCGCGCCGCTGGTCTGGCAGATCTACGAACAGGACGACGATGCGCACCACGTGAAGCTGAACGCCTGGCTCGACTGGCTCGAAGCGCCGGCCTCGATGCGGCGCTTCCACCACGCGTGGAACGGCTTCGGCGACGCGGCGCTGTCGCTGGCCGACATCGGCGAGGAATGGCGTCTTGCGGTCACCCAAGGGCGCGATCGCCTGCTCGCGCAGGACGATCTCGTGACCCAACTGCAGCATTTCGTCGCCGGAAAAAGCTAAAATAGCGGGCTTTGCGGATTTCGGCCCGGATCCTGGGAACTTCCTGGGGGTTCGAGATGCACTCCGCTGAACCTGCCGCGGGACATGTACCGCGGGGCTTTTTCCAACCGGCACTCCTGCCCGGATTCTGGAAGCTCCGCGCACCGAGCGGCTTACATCCAGAGACCCTGATATGAAAATCGCTCAAGAAATCCGCGCCGGCAACGTCATCATGCACGGCAAGGATCCGATGGTCGTGCTCAAGACCGAATACAGCCGCGGCGGCCGCAACAGTGCCACCGTGCGCATGAAGATGAAGAGCCTGATCGCCAACTTCAACACCGAAGTGGTCTTCAAGGCCGACGACAAGATCGACCAGATCGTGCTCGAGAAGAAGGACTGCACCTACTCCTACTTCGCCGACCCGATGTACGTCTGCATGGACGCCGACTACAACCAGTACGAAGTCGAAGCCGAGAACATGGGCGACGCCCTGAACTACCTCGAGGACGGCATGGCCGTCGAAGTGGTGTTCTACGACGGCAAGGCGATCTCGGTCGAACTGCCGACCAGCGTCGAGCGCGAAATCACCTGGACCGAGCCGGCCGTCAAGGGCGACACGTCGGGCAAGGTCCTGAAGCCCGCCAAGATCTCCACCGGCTTCGAAGTGCCCGTGCCGCTGTTCGTCTCGCAAGGCGACAAGATCGAAATCGACACGCGCACCGGCGAATACCGCAAGCGCGTCTGAGCCTCGCTGTCCCCGGCTGACCACCACCCGCAAGAGGCTCCGCAAGGAGCCTTTTGTCTTTGCGGCCGCGCGCATGCAACGAATCCCGCGCTGCACAATCCCATCCTTATGACCAACAGCACGCACGACCTTCACGACAAGCGCCTCGCCGATGCCTGGGCCACGCTCCAGTCCCACGCCGACCAGGGGCTGCCGCTCGATCCCGATCCCTCGCGCATCGCCTTCGCCGATCCCGAGTTCCTGCTGCGCCGCGAAACCCGCGGCGTGCGCATGCAGCTCGAGCTGATGAAGCCCGACCTCGAGCAGCGCGCCCACGGCATCGAGAACACCATCGTGGTCTTCGGCAGCGCGCGCTTTCGCAGCGAGGAAGAAGCCGCCGCGCTGATCGTCGAGGCCGACAAGGCCGGCGACACCGCCGCGGCCGAGCGCTGGCGCCGGCTGGCGCGCAGCTCGCACTACTACGAGAAGGCGCGCACCTTCGGCAAGCTGGTCGCGCGCCACAGCGAGGACAAGGAGCCGCAGGACAAGCTCTTCATCTGCACCGGCGGCGGCCCCGGCATCATGCAGGCGGCCAACCGCGGCGCGCACGAGGCCGGTGGCCTGTCGGTCGGCCTGGCCATCGCGCTGCCGATGGAGGAAGCGGCCAATCCCTACGTCACGCCCGCGCTGAGCTTCAAGTTCCACTACTTCGCGATCCGCAAGATGCATTTCATGATGCGTGCGAAGGCGCTGGTGGCGTTCCCGGGCGGCTTCGGCACGCTCGACGAACTGTTCGAGGTGATCACGCTGGTGCAGACGCGCAAGTCGAAGCCGGTGCCGATCGTGCTGTTCGGCGCGGACTACTGGAAGCGCCTGATCGACTTCGACTTCCTGGTCGACGAAGGCGTGATCTCGCCCGGCGACGTCAAGCTCTTCGAGTACGTGGACGCGCCCGAAGACGCGTGGGAAGCGATCAAGCGCTTCTACAAGCTCTGATCCGAGCGGGCGCGGACCGCGCCTCGGGGACTAGGCGGCCTCGTCGTCGCCATCGTCGTCATCGGGCCGCAGCGCGTGCTCGAAGAAGCGCGTGAGCGCCTTGGCGCGCCGGCGCCGCTCGGGCCCCGGCCCGGTCGCAAGGCCCATGGCCACGGCATCGTCGGCCACGCCGTGCAGCGCATTGAACAGGATCACGGCCGTGAGCGTCGGGTCCTCGACCTCCCACACGCCGGCCGCGTCGCCCCGCCTGAGCAGGCCGACCAGCTGCGTGATGACCGCGTTGTCGTTGCGCATGCGCCGGTCCTCGGGGCGGTATTCGTGGAACACCACGTCGTGCAGCGCGACGTTGTCGAGGTAGGTGGCGAGCCCGGTCTCGACCCAGGCCTTGATGCGGCCATGGTGGTCCTCGGGACGGTGGCGGTCCATCGCCTCCTGCAGCCGCGCGCAGAAGCTGTCGACGAAGCGCTGCTGCAGCGCGCCGAGCAGCGCCTCCTTCGAGGGGAAGTACAGGTAGAAGGTGCCCTTGGCCACCTGCGCGCCGGCCGCGATGTCGTCGATGCTGGTGGTGGCGATGCCCTTCTCGATGAACAGCCGCTCGGCCGCGTCCATCAGCGCCACCGCGCGGGTCTCGGGCGCCTTCACGCGGCGGCGCGGCTCGGCCGCTTCGGAAGACGCGGGCGGATCCGTCGCATCGGGCGTGGAAGAAGTGGTGGTGCGGCGCCCCGTCGTCATTCGGTTCCCTCAGGTTGTGGCCGCGGCGGCACGTGCCGCCGCGATGGCCGCGTTCACCGCGGCCGCGTCGAGCGCCAGGCCGCGCGGCGCCAGCACGCGCTCGCCGAGCCAGGCGATGGCCTCGTCGGTGCGCGCGAAGGTGTCGGCCGGCACGCCGAAGAGCTTCTCGACATTCATCTTGCGGATTTTCTCGTATTGATCGGGCGGCACCACGCTGGCCATGCCCATCATATGGCGCCGGATGTCGGCGCCGCGTGCCTGCAGCCACTGCTTCGCGCGCTGCGCGCCGCCCTCGGGATGCACCAGCGCGTCGGCGTCGGCGAACACGCGCAGCGACGCAAAAGGCTCGCCACGGTCGAGCCAGCGGTTCCAGTCCTCGGTGAAGACCTGCATGTCCTCGAGGGTCTGCAACCCCGACGACACGCTGATGACCAGTGGCCACTGGCCGAGTTCGTGATGGATCATGGACAGCTCCTCGACGACAGTCCGGGAACGGAGAACGGGAAGGCGACGCGCGGACAGGCGCAGCGGCACGCGCGCGGCGGGCATGGAGAACGGCTCCTCAGGCGCGGGCCGCCAGCGCGGCGGTGCGCGGCCTGACGCCGAGCAGCAGCCCGGCCGCGAGCAGGCCGGCCAGCCCGGCACAGGCCACGGCCGCATGGAAGCCGCCGGCCAGCGCGCCCGACACCAGGCCATGGGTCAGCGAAGGATCGAGCGCGCCCAGCGCGGCGGTGTCGTGCCGCGCCACTGCCGCCACCGCCAGTTCCTGCGCGCGCGAAGCCGGCAGGCCCCCGTGCTCGAGCGCAGTGGCCAGCAGCGCGGTGGCGCGGCTGCTCATCAAGGTACCGAGCAGCGCGATGCCGATCAGCATGCCGGCCTGGCGCAGCGCATTCATCGTGGCCGAGGCCATGCCCGAGCGCTGCGCCGGCACCGAGGCGATCACCGCCGTGCTGGTGGCCGGCACCGCCAGCCCCGTGCCGGCGCCGAGCACTACGAACAGCAGCGCGAGCACCACGTAGGGCGTGTCGGCCGCCAGCAGCGTCATCGCGAGCATCGCGGTGCCGATCAGGCCGTAGCCCGCCACCATCAACGCGTGGACGCCGTGGCGCCGAGACAGCCGGCCGAACTGCGAGGACACGATGCCGGTCGCGACGAACTGCGGCACCATGCGCCAGCCGGTGTCGGTGGCCGACCAGCCCTGCACCTGCTGCAGGAACAGCGAGAAGAAGAACAGGCTCGCGTAGGCCGAGAAGCCCAGCACGAAGGACGCGAAGTTGGTGACCGAGAAGCGCGCGTCGCGAAACAGCCCCAGCGGCAGCAGCGGCCGCTGCACGCGCGCCTCCACCGCGAGGAACAGCACGAGTCCCAGCGCCGCCAGCGCCAGCGACACCGTGGTGCGCCCCGACAGCCAGCCGTGCTCGCCGGCCGCGATCAGCCCGAAGGTCAGCGCGCCGAGCCACAGCACGCTGAGCACCTGCCCCGCCGGATCGAGCGCCGCATGCTCGGGGTGCGAGGTCTCGCGGATGCCCCAGAGCCCCAGGCCCACGGTCAGCAGGCCGATCGGCAGGTTGATCAGGAAGATGCTCTGCCAGCCCGTGTGGTCCACCAGCAGGCCGCCGAGCATCGGCCCGAGGATCAGCGAGATGGCGGTGAACGAGGACCAGCCGCCGATCACGCGCGCGCGGCTCGCCGGCTTGGGAAAGGCATGGGCCAGGATCGACAGCGCCCCCGGAATCAGCAGCGCGCCCGCGATGCCCTGCACCGCGCGGCCGGCCAGCAGCGTACCCAGGCTGCCAGCCATGGCACACATCGCCGAACCGACGGTGAACACCACCACGCCGGCCAGCCAGGCGCGCTTGCGGCCGTAGCGGTCGCCCAGCGGCCCGGCCGACAGCATGAAGGCCGACAGGCACAGCGCGTAGATGTCGATCACCCACTGCAGGCCCGCGAGGTCGGTGGCGAGCGCGCGCTGCAGCGTGGGCAGCGCGACGTTGACGATGCTCACGTCGAGCGTGGCGATGAAGCTGCCGAGATAGACCGCGGCGACGAGCGCGAACCGGCGGCGCGGATCGTCGATCGCCGCCCGGGATGGGGAGTCCATGGGACCGCCTTCGGGATTCGTTGAGGAGGCGGCGATACTGACTTCAAGTCATTAACTTGTCAATCAGATGAGAATTAATCTTATCTGGATCAGGGGCTCCCGGAAGGCTGCCGTGGCTTCGGGGCCGTTTAGTGCCCCTCCTCCCGCACCTGCAGGCCCCAGGTCGCGCGCGCACCGAGCGCCACCACGCCGCCCACGACCCAGAACACGCCGCCGATGCCGATCAGCGCACCCAGCGAGCCGAACAGCATCGGCATCGCCACGCTCGATGCATTGATGGTCATCAGCCGCAGCCCCAGCGCCTCGCCATGGCGGCTGTGCGGCGTGATCTGGTGCAGCATGCTCATCACCATCGGCTGCACCGCGCCGAGCGCGAAGCCCAGCACCACCGAGCACACGCCCATGCTCAAGGCCGTCGGCAGCAGCGGATAGACCAGGAAGACGCAGACCGTGACCAGGGTCGAGCTCAGGATCACGCTGCGCTCGGAGGCGCGCGAGGCGATCGCCGGCAGCACGATGCGGATCACGGCCGCCGCGATCGCGAAGGCGCCGAGGATCGAGCCGATCACCGAGGCGCTGATGCCGCGCTCGTGCCCCAGCACCGGCAGCACGAAGGCATGCACGTCCCAGCTCGAGGACTGCAGCCAGTTCACGAACAGCAGGCGGCGGAACATCGGCTCGCGCAGCAGGTCCCAGGCGCGCGTGCGCACCGCGCCGGGCAGCGGCGGCGTGGGCGGCGGCTCGTGGGCGCCGCGCGCCATCAGCCAGCACAGGATCGGCAGCAGCGCCATGGCGGCGAAGCAGACGCGGAAGGCCAGCATGTCGGCGGCCGCGCGGCCTGCGTGGTCGATCAGCAGCCCGGCCAGGAACGGGCCGACGAAGTTCGCCACCGCGGGCGCGATCGCGAGCCAGCTGAACACCCGCTTGAGCTCGGTCGGCGTGGTGGCCGAGCGGCCGACGTGGCGCTGCAGCGCGATCACGGTCGCGCCGGTGGCGCCGCCGGTCAGCAGCGCCGCCACGCACATGGCCGGAAAGACCGGGAACGCCAAGACCAGCCCCGCGCCGAGCGAGGCCGCGACCACCGACAGCAGCAGCGGCCGCTTGAAGCCGTGGCGGTCGGCGAAGCGCCCGGCCGGCAGCGCGAGGAAGACCTGGGTCAGCGCGAACAGCGCGATCAGCACGCCGACGGCCGCTGCGCTGTAGCCCTGCTGCAGCGCCAGCAGCGGCGTGGCCAGCCGCATGCCGGCCATGGTGGCGTGGAGGCAGACCTGCGCGCCGATGACGCGCAGCAGTTCGCTGCCCTTCACGGCTTGCCGCCGGTGTCGGGGTCGGCGTCGATGCCTTCGGTGCCCGCGGCCAGCGGCGGCAGCAGCGCCTGCGCCTGGCCCTCGGGCAGCGCCTCGACCTTGCGCAGCGCCAGGCGCATCTGTTTGGCGCGGGTATCGGCCTTGTCGAGCGTGTCGGAGGCCTTGGCCACCTGTTCCTTCACGCGCTCGACCCATTCGCCATAGCGCTCGAACTCGGTCTTGACCGCGCCCAGCACCTTCCAGACCTCGGAGGCCTGGCGCTCGAGCGCCAGCGTGCGAAAGCCCATGTGCAGGCTGTTGAGCATCGCGAGCAAGGTGGTCGGCCCGGCCAGGGTCACGCGGTGCTGGCGCTGGATCGCGTCCATCAGGCCCGGCCGCCGCAGCACCTCGGCATAGAGGCTCTCGACCGGCAGGAAGAGGATCGCGAAATCGGTGGTGTGCGGCGCCGCGAGGTAGCTCTCGGCGATGGACTTGGCCTCGGCGCGGATGCGCGCCTCGAGCGCCTTGGCGGCGAGCTCGGCGGCGACCGCGTCGGCCTGCTCGTGGGCCTCGATCAGGCGCTCGTAGTCGTCGCGCGGAAACTTGGCATCGATCGGCAGCCAGACCGGCGCGCCCTCGTCGCCGCGGCCCGGGAAGCGGATCGCGAAGTCCACCCGCTGCCCGCTGCGCGGCTTGGTCTCGACCTGGCGCGCGTACTGCTCGGGCGTGAGCACCTGCTCGAGCAGCGCCTCGAGCTGCACCTCGCCGAAGATGCCGCGCGTCTTCACGTTGGTCAGCACGCGCTGCAGGCTGCCGACGCCGACCGCCAGCGTCTGCATCTCGCCCAGCCCCTTGTGCACCTGCTCGAGCCGCTCGGCCACCTGCCGGAAGCTCTCGCCGAGGCGCGCCTCGAGCGTGCTCTGCAGCTTCTCGTCGACGACCTTGCGCATCTCGTCGAGCTTGGCGGCGTTGCCCTGCTGCAGCTGCGTGAGCTGGCTCTCCATCGTGGCGCGCACCTCGGCGAGACGGCGCGCGTTCGATTCCGACAGGCCCTGCAGCTGCGACGCCAGCGTGTCGGCCAGCGTCTTCTGCAGCGCGGCGAGCTGCAGCGCGAAGGCGTCGAGCTGGGCGTTCTGCGTGCGCGTGGCCTCGGCGCCCTGCATCACCAGCGACTGCTGGAAGGTGGCGAAGGCCTGCGCGGTTTCCTGCCGCGCGCCGCGCGAACTCTCCGCGATCTCGCGGCGCAGTTCGCGCTCGGTGCGCTCGTTGGCGGCGAGCAGCTCGCCATGGTCGGGCGGCGGCGGCCGGCGGGCGAGCAGCCAGACGAGGAGCACGAGCTGGATGACGGCCACGGCCGCCAGGGCCAGAAGAATCAAGTCGGTGAGTTCCAAGGGGATCGCGGGGCGCTTTCTTTTCTTTTACTTGGCGGCCACCGGCGTGACCGGCGTCAATGGGCCCTTGCCCGTGAAGAAGGCGATCAGGTTGTCGGCCGCGAGCCCGGCCATGGCCTTGCGCGTGGGCACCGTGGCGCTCGCGATGTGCGGCGTGAGCACGACGTTGGGCACGGTCAGCAGGTCGGGATGGACCTTGGGCTCGCCCTCGAACACGTCGAGCCCCGCGGCGGCGATGCGCTTCTCGCGCAATGCCACGGCCAGCGCCGCGTCGTCGACGATGCCGCCGCGCGCGATGTTCACCAAGGTGGCGGTGGGCTTCATCAGCGCGAGTTCGGCCGCGCCGATGGTGTGGTGCGAGGCGGCCGAGTACGGCACCACCAGCACCACGTGGTCGGCGGTCTTGAGCAGCTCTTCCTTGCTCGCATAGCTGGCCTTGCATTCGGCCTCGAGCGAGGCGTCGAGCCGCGAGCGGTTGTGATAGATCACCTTCATGCCGAAGCCGTGCGCGCCGCGCTTCGCGATGCCCTGCCCGATGCGGCCCATGCCGATGATGCCCAGCGTGGCGCCGTGGATGTCGGAGCCCGCGAACATGTCGAAGCTCCACTTCTGCCACTTGCCGGCGCGCAGGAAATGCTCGCTCTCGGCAATGCGGCGCGCGGTGGCCATCAGCAGCGCGAAGCCGAAGTCGGCGGTGGTCTCGGTCAGCACGTCGGGCGCGTTGGTGCCGACCACGCCGCGCGCGGCCATCGCGTCCACGTCGAAGTTGTTGTAGCCCACCGCCATGTTGGCGCAGATCTTGAGGTCGGGGCAGGCATCGAGCAGCGCCGCGTCGATGCGCTCGCTGCCGGTGGTGAAGGCGCCCTGCTTGCCCTGCAGCTTCGCGGCGAGCTGTTCCCTGGTCCAGCTCTCGTCGGACTGGTTCGACTCGATCTCGAAATGCTGCGCCAGGCGCTCGAGGGTCTCGGGGAAGATCGCGCGGGCGACCAGGATCTTGGGCTTGCTCATGGGCTTTGTCTCGCTAGCGGAAGAAAAGGAAGGTGGAGAGGACGAACAACGGCAGCAGGATGGCCATCGACCAGGCCATGTAGCCGAAGAAGCTCGGCATGCGCACGCCGCGGCTCTCGGCGATGGCCTTGACCATCAGGTTGGGCGCGTTGCCGATGTAGGTGTTGGCGCCCATGAAGACCGCGCCGGCCGAGATGGCCGCGAGCGTGGTCGCGTAGGTGGTCATCAGCGCCACGGGATCGCCGCCCGCGGTGTTGAAGAACACCAGGTAGGTCGGCGCGTTGTCGAGGAAGGAGCTGAGGATGCCGGTGGCCCAGAAGTACATCGCCGGGTCGGGCTGGCCGTCGGGCCGCGTGACCGCCGAGACGACGGCGCCGAACGGTCCCTGGGTGCCGGCCTTGAGCATCGCGATCACCGGGATGATGGTCAGGAAGATGCCCGCGAACAGCTTGGCGACCTCGGCCATCGGGCCCCATTCGAACTGGTTGGCCTGGCGCACCGACTTCGCAGTGATCTTCAGCGAGACCAGCGTGATGGCGATCAGCCCGGCATCGCGCAGCAGCCCCGGCAGGCCGACCTCGGTGCCGGCCACGTCGAAGTGCACGCCCGGCTTCCAGAAACCGCTCATGAGCACCAGCGCCACCACGCCCGCGAGCAGCCAGAAGTTGGCGGCGCCGTCGAAGCCGATGCCGCGCGTGTCGGGCGTGGGGTCGACCGGCAGGATGCCTTCCTTGCGGTAGTAGTGGCGGTCGATCAGATGGAACAGGACCAGCAGCACGCCGAGCACGAACATCGTGTCGGGCAGGATGTTGCGCGCGGTCCAGAAGAAGTCAACGCCCTTGAGGAAGCCGAGGAACAGCGGCGGATCGCCCAGCGGCGTGAGCGAGCCCCCCACGTTCGAGACGATGAAGATGAAGAACACGACCACGTGCACGCGGTGCACGCGGTTGTCGTTGGCGCGGATCAGCGGGCGGATCAGCAGCATCGAGGCGCCCGTGGTGCCCATGAAGCTCGCGAGCACCGCGCCGATCGCGAGGATGGCGGTGTTCAGGCCCGGCGCCCCGTGCAGGTTGCCGCGAATGTGGATGCCGCCGGCCACCGTGAACAGCGCGGTCAGCAGCACGATGAACGGGATGTACTCGGCCACCAGCGCATGCATGAGCTGCGTGCCCGCGAGCGCCGGGCCGTGCAGCGCCGCGAAGGGCAGCAGGAAGGCCAGCGCCCAGGCGGCCGAGACCTTGCCGTAGTGGTGGTGCCAGAAGGACGGCGCGAAGAGCGGCAGCAAGGCGATCGACAGCAGGATGCCGCCGAAGGGCACGCCCCACAGCGGCGAGATCGTGCTGCCGTCGAATGCCGCGGCCATCAGGCGGCGGGCTGCTCGATCTCGAACACCTGGCGCAGGTAGGCCAGGTACTTCTCGTCCTCGCACATGTTCTTCGACGGCGTGTCGGACAGCTTGGCCACCGGCTGGTCGTTGCAGCGGATCATCTTGATCACGATCTGCAGCGGCTCGTAGCCCAGGTCGTTGGTGAGGTTGGTGCCGATGCCGAAGGCCAGCTGGCAGCGGCCGCGGAACTGCTGGTAGAGCTCGATGGTGCGCGGCACCGTGAGGCCGTCGCTGAAGATCAGCGTCTTGGTGCGCGGGTCGACCCGGTTGGCGATGTAGTGCGCCAGCATGCGCTCGCCCCAGACGAAGGGGTCGCCGCTGTCGTGGCGGGCGCCGTCGAACAGCTTGCAGAAGTACAGGTCGAAGTCGCGCAGGAAGGCGCTCATGCCGTACACGTCGGACAGCGCGATGCCCAGGTCGCCGCGGTACTCGCGGGCCCAGCTCTCGAAGCCGAAGATCTGGCTGTCGCGCAGCCGCGGGCCCAGTGCCTGGCAGGCCTGCAGGTACTCGTGCGCCATGGTGCCCAGCGGGATCATGCCCAGCTTCATCGCGTACAGCACGTTGCTGGTGCCCGCCAGCTGCGGCAGCCGCGCGCCCGGCTGCGACTGCACCGGCGGCGAGGTGACGGCGCCCAGCCGCGCGGCCGAAGTGCGCAGCACTTCTTCGTGCCAGTCCTTGGAGAAGCGGCGGCGCGTGCCGTAGTCGGCGATCTTCAGGTCGCCGAGGCCGGCCTCCTGCAGCTGGGCCAGCTTGGTCTCGAGCCGGCGGCGGCCTTCCTCGAAGTCGGGCTTCTTCTGCGTGTTGCGGAAGTAGACCTCGTTGACGATGGCCAGCACCGGGATCTCGAACAGGATGGTGTGCAGCCAGGGGCCCTTGATGCGGATCTCGAGCTCGCCCGAGGGCTGGGGAATGATGTTGATGTACTTCTCGTTGAGCCTGAAGAGCCCGAGGAAGTCGACGAAGTCGCTCTTGATGAAGCGCATGGAGCGCAGGTAGGCGAGCTCCGCGTCGCGGAACTGCAGCGAGCACAGGCCGCGCACCTCTTCGCGGATCTGCCCGGCGAACTGGGCGAGGTCGACGCCCGGGTTGCGGCACTTGAAGCGGTACTCGACCCTTGCCCCGGGGAAGTGATGCAGGACCACCTGCATCATCGTGAACTTGTAGAGGTCGGTGTCGAGCAGGCTGTGGATGATCATGGTGCTGGGCGCGTTGTCTCAAACTTTCGGCGGCCGTTCGATTATCACGGGACGCGTCGGCCTCTGCCTACGGGGGGCGAACAGCACGTCCTACCGACGCGGCGAATCCTCGCGGCGACATTGTTTTCACGGCGGCGGACAAGCCCCGCCGGCTCAACAGTCCCAAAGGAGATTCGCATGAACAAGGACACCATCGAAGGCAACTGGAAACAGCTCAAGGGCAAGGTCAAGGAGCAATGGGGCAAGCTGACCGACGACGACTTCGACGTCATCGCCGGCAAGCGCGACCAGTTGCTCGGCCGCATCCAGGAACGCCACGGCATCAGCCGCGACGAAGCCGAGAAGCAGGTCAAGGACTGGGAATCGCGTGACGGCCGCTCGCCGGACGCGCTCTGGTTCGAGCGCAACTGAGCGCCGCCGGACATCCCCCTGGCATCCCTGCCGAATCCGATCCATCCAATCCCCGAAGGAGAACATCCCATGAAAAAGCACCTTCTCATGCTGGCCCTCGCATCCACCTGCTTCGTGGCCACCCAGGCCAGCGCAATGACCAAGGACGAATACAAGGTCGCCAAGGAAAAGATCGAGGCCGACTACAAGGTCGCCAAGACCCAGTGCGACACGATGAAGGACAACGCCAAGGACGTCTGCATGAAGGAAGCCAAGGGCAAGGAAGACGTTGCCAAGGCCGAACTGGAGCAGCAATACCAGCCCAGCGACAGCCACGCCCGCAAGGTGGCCGAGGAAAAGGTGAAGGCCGCCTACGAAGTCGCGAAGGAAAAGTGCGACGACCAGAAGGGCGAAGCCAAGACCGCTTGCGAGAAGCAGGCCAAGGCTGACGAAGCCCAGGGCAAGGCCGAGATCAACGCCATGAAGAAGAAGATGTAAGGTCTTCGCTCGAGCCCAGTGAAAACGGCGCCCCGGGGCGCCGTTTTCCTTTGCGGAAACGGCTTCAGGAGTCTCGAGACTTGAGCGAATCGACCACCTGCTGCAGGGCCTCGGGCAGCGGCACCGGGCGCTGGGTGGCGCGATCCACGTAGACGTGCACGAAGTGGCCCTGCGCCGCCGCGGTGTCGGAGCCCTCGGCGAACAGGGCGATCTCGTAGCGCACGCTGGAGCGGCCCGCCTGCGCCACCCGCACGCCCGCCTCCACCGTCTGCGGGAAGGCGATCGGCGCGAAGTAGTTGCACTGGGTCTCCACCACGAAGCCGATGGTCTGGCCATGGTGGATGTCGAGAGCGCCGCGCTCGATGAGCAGGGCGTTCACCGCCGTATCGAACCAGCTGTAGTAGACGACGTTGTTGACGTGGCCGTACATGTCGTTGTCGGCCCAGCGCGTCGGGATGCTGCGGAATGCGCGATAGCCGTTGCGCGAATGGGGAGTGGGTCTGGTGGTCGGTGCGCTCATCGCGCGGCATTCTGCCAGCGGCTTTTGCGGCGGAAGGCAACCTTGGTGACCGGTACTCAGCCAGCCGGCAACCGCTGCGCAGCCGAATTTAGAAGGCCGCTTCTAAATTGCTGCATGGCAGCAAAAACCCCTTGATCGCAGAAACCAGCTGCCTATACTTAAGCCCATGCTGCACCGCAACATTGACGGCGAGACAGCGCAACGTGAACCGACCACTCAATCATCCCTTCTGGAGATCCCAAATGGCCCTGACCGCTGACCAAATCCTCGCCGCTCAAAAAGCAAACCTCGAAACCCTGTTCGGCCTGACCACCAAGGCTTTCGAAGGCGTCGAGAAGCTCGTCGAACTGAACGTGACCGCCTCGAAGGCCGCCCTGGCCGAAGCCCAGAACACCGCCCAGGCCGCCCTGAGCGTGAAGGACGCGCAAGAGCTGCTGACGCTGCAAGCCAGCCTGTTCCAGCCCCTGGCCGAGAAGACCGCCGCCTACAGCCGTCACCTGTACGACATCGCCCAGGGCACCGGCGCCGAGTTCACCAAGGCTTTCGAAGCCAAGGCCACCGAAGCCCAGCAAGCCTTCGTCGGCCTGGTCGACAGCGCTTCCAAGAACGCTCCCGCCGGTTCGGAAACCGCCGTTGCCGTCCTGAAGAGCGCCGTGGCCGCCGCCAACAACGCTTTCGAATCGGTTCAGAAGGCCGTCAAGCAAGCTTCGGACGTCGCCGAAGCCAACTTCAACGCCGTGTCGAGCCAGGCCGTCGCCGCTGCCAAGACCGCTACCGCCTCGCGCAAGCGCTAAGCAAGCGACCGACCACCACCAGTTGTCTCCTTGGGTCCTCACGGATCCAATTCAGGGGCTTCATCTCCGGATGAGGCCCTTTTTTTCGTCCTGCGAGCGTCTTCGATAATGGCGGGCTTATCCCAGGAGACTTCTTATGCAGATCGACGGCAAGGTTTTTATCGTGACCGGTGGCGCTTCGGGCCTCGGCGAGGGCACGGCGCGCATGCTGGCCGCCAACGGCGGCAAGGTGGTGATCGCCGACATGCAGGTTGAAAAGGGCGAAGCCGTTGCCAAGGAAATCGGCGGCGTGTTCGTCAAGTGCGACGTGAGCCAGGAGGCCGACGGCCAGGCTGCAGTTGCCGCGGCGCTCAAGCTGGGCAAGCTGGCCGGCCTCGTCAACTGCGCCGGCATCGCTCCGGCCGAGAAGACCGTGGGCAAGAACGGCCCGCACGCGCTGGCCACCTTCAGCAAGACCGTCACGGTCAACCTGATCGGCAGCTTCAACATGATCCGGCTCGCGTCCGACGCCATGAGCAGGAACGAGCCCGAATCCACCGGCGAGCGCGGCGTGCTGATTTCGACCGCCTCCGTAGCCGCCTACGACGGCCAGATCGGCCAAGCCGCCTACAGCGCCTCCAAGGGCGGCGTGGTTGGCATGACCCTGCCCATCGCCCGCGACCTCGCGCGCTGCGGCATCCGCAACATGACCATCGCGCCCGGCATCTTCGGTACGCCCATGCTTTTCGGCATGCCGCAGGAAGTGCAGGACGCACTGGCCGCCAGCGTGCCCTTCCCTTCGCGCCTGGGCACGCCCGAGGACTACGCCAAGCTGGCCAAGCACATCATCGAGAACGACATGCTCAACGGCGAGGTGATCCGCCTGGACGGAGCGATTCGACTGGCTCCCCGCTGAGCCTTTCGGATTCCGGCACCCTGGTGGTGCCGGTGCGGTCCAGACGCTCGTAGTTCGCGATCACCTGGGCCCCGAGCAGCACCAGCGTGGCGGCGATCTCCAGGCTCAGCAGCACCACGATGGCCGTGGTGAGCGAGCCGTAGACCACGTTCACCTGCGAGAGCGTCGAGAAATACCAGATCAGCACGCGCCGCGTGGCCTCCCACAGCAGCGCGGCCGTCACCCCGCCCAGCAGCGCATGGCGCAGCGACATGCGCCCGGCCGGCATCACGAGGTAGAGCGAGGTCAGCATGAAGATCTCGCCGCCCAGCCCCAGCAGGTAAAGCAGCAGCCCCGATACGCCCGACAGCGACCAGCTGCGCCCCAGCAGGTCGACGCTTTCCTGCCCCACCAGTTGCAGCGCCCCCGACACCAGCGTGACCAGCAGCAGCCCCACGCACAGGCACAGGATGTAGATGTAGGGCATGGCCACCGACACCAGGAAATGGCGCTTGTGATCCGCCTTGCGGTGGTGAAAGATCACCGCCATCGCGCTTTCGAGCACGCTGAAGGCCAGCGAGCTGAAGAAGATCATCGTCACCAGCAGCACCGGCCCCAGCACGTCGCGATGGTCCAGGAAGCTCGAAAGCTCCGCCACGATCGCCTTCGACTGCCCCGGCAGCAGCCATTCGAGGTACCGCCCGATGGTGCGCAGCAGCTCGGCCTGCTCGATGACGTGCGACAGCGCGATCACGCTCACGATCAGCAGCGGCACGATGGACAGCAGCGCGTAGTACGCCACCGCGCCGGCGAGCAGCAGGCCCTGGTTGGCGCGGAATTCCTTGAGGGCTTCCCAGATGAACCTCAGGGGGTGGCGCAGCAGCGGCGCGACGTGTTGCAGGGGTTTGGGCGTCGTCATGCGTGAATCCGGTCGCTTTCAGTATGCCGCCCGGCAGTGAGCGTTCGGCCGCTTGCGTATGATTTGCCGCTCTTCGCCTACATGACCATCCCCGCTTCTTTCATCCAGGAACTCATCGCGCGCGCCGATGTGGTCGAGGTCGTCGGCCGCTATGTGCAGCTCAAGAAGGCCGGCGCCAATTTCATGGGCCTGTGCCCGTTCCACGGCGAGAAATCGCCCTCCTTCTCCGTCAGCCCGACCAAGCAGTTCTATCACTGCTTCGGCTGCGGAGCGCACGGCAACGCCATCGGCTTCCTGATCGAACATGGGGGCATGGGCTTCGTCGAGGCGGTCCACGACCTGGCCGGCCAGTACGGCCTGCAGGTGCCCGAGGACGACGTCTCCCCCGCAGAGCGCGCCCGCGCCGCCAGCCAGCGCCAGAAGCAGGCCACGCTGACCGATGTGCTCGAGAAGGCCGGCGACGCCTACCGCAAGCACCTGCGGCAGGCGCCCGGCGCCATCGAATACCTGAAAGGCCGCGGCGTCTCGGGCGAAGTGGCCAAGCAGTTCGGCATCGGCTATGCGCCGGCAGGCTGGCGCGCGCTGGCCAGCGTCTTCCCCGACTACGACGACCCGCTGCTCGCCGAGAGCGGGCTGGTGATCGTCAACAACGAGGAAGGCAAGCTCAGCGAGGAAGAAGCCAAGCGCTACGACCGCTTCCGCGACCGCGTGATGTTCCCGATCCGCAACGTGAAGGGCGAATGCATCGGCTTCGGCGGCCGCGTGCTGGGCGACGAGAAGCCCAAGTACCTGAATTCGCCCGAAACACCCGTGTTCAGCAAGGGCCGCGAGCTCTACGGCCTCTACGAAGCCCGCGCTGCCTTCCGCGACAAGGGCTATGCGCTGGTCACCGAGGGCTACATGGACGTGGTGGCGCTGGCGCAGCTCGGGTTTCCGAACGCGGTGGCCACGCTGGGCACGGCCTGCACCACGGACCACGTGCAGAAGCTATTCCGCTTCACCGAGTCGGTGGTGTTCAGCTTCGACGGCGACGCCGCCGGCCGCCGCGCCGCGCGCAAGGCGCTCGACGGCGCCCTGCCCTATGCCACCGACGTACGCAGCATCAAGTTCCTGTTCCTGCCGGCGGAGCACGATCCCGACAGCTTCATCCGCGAGCACGGCGCCGAGGCCTTCGCCCGCTTCGTCAACGAGGCCACGCCGCTGTCGCGCTTCATGATCGAGGCCGCCCGCGAAGGCTGCGACCTGACCACCGCCGAGGGCCGCGCCCACATGACGAGCAACGTGCGCCCGCTCTGGAGCGCCATGCCCGACGGGGCGCTCAAGCGGCAGTTGCTGAGCGAAATCGCGACGCTGGTGCAGCTGGACGCGCCGGCGCTGTCGGAGCTGTGGGCCTCCACACCCGGTCCGCGCAAGGCCGGCGGCGGGCCCGCGCAGCAGCAGCAGCGTCGCCACGACGAGCCTCCGAACTACGGCGACGGTGGCGCGGACGACTACTACCCCGACATGCCGCCGCCACAGGACTACGAACCTGCGCGCTACGAAAACGATAGCAAACCCAAGTTCCAGCAGCGCAAGTTCACGGGCAAGGGCGGCAAGCGCTGGGGCGGCAAGTTCGAGGAGCCGATCGAGCCCCTGCGCGGCCGTGGCACGCCGCCCAGCCGGCCGGACGTGGCGGTTCGGCTGCTGCTGTCGAACATGGCGCAGTGGGAGGCGCTGTCGCACGAGCTCCACGTGATGCTGTGCGACCTGCCGGGCCAGCACGGCGCCCTCTTCACGTGGCTCGACAGCCAGTTGCACGAGCACGGCGTCCAGCCCTGGGCGGCCCTGCGCGAAGGCCTGCGCGGCCTCGAATTCGAGCCGCTGGCCGAGCGGCTGATGTCCGTCGCCGAAGCCGGGCCCGTTCCCGAGGGAGAAGAAGCGCAACACCTGGCCGATGCCGCCCGGGAGCTTGCCAGCGTGCTCGACTTCATGCTCGAGGAACTCTTGAAAAAGCAGGAAAACGAGGCAATTGCGGCTTTCGGGAAAGACCCGGACGCGCCGAACCGTTTCAGGGCAATTCAGGCAAGGCGGCTCGAATTGCGCGCCAGATTGCGCTCCTCGGGCTCAGAAACTGCTTGAAATTTGCGCAACACGCTATAATGTAGGGCTTCGCAATTGGCGAAATATAGGCAAGAGCGACAGCAGCACCTCCGGGCCGACCCCTAGCGCAATGCACTCCAACGGTAGATTCCGGCGGAAAGGGTCAATAACCGCAAGGACTGCACACCAAATGTTCGCCCGACATCTTGCCTGTTGAGGAATCACTTCCTCTTTCCCATTTGTTTCCAGTCCGTGCCTGTGCACGGGCTTGGTGGCGCCGTCCGCATGACGGTGCGCCTGTGATTCCGCTTGTCTTTTCTTGCCGTAACGAGGTCGTATGCCCAGTTCAAAGAAGCCTGCTCCTTCACTTGCAAAAAGCGTCGCCACCAAGCCCGCAGCAGAAAAACCGTTGAAAGCCGGTGCGAAACCGGCAACCAAGACGGCCGCCGCCGCATCCAAATCGGCCGCCGCTACGAAAGTGAAAACCGTGCCCACGAAATCGACCTCCCTCGAAGATCCCAAGAAGGCCGCCGCCCCGGCCGCCAAGAAGGTCGGCCGCCCGCCCAAGGCCGCCGGAACCGCGTCGGCCACCACCGGCGCCAAGCGCGGCCGCAAGCCCAAGGCCGACAAGGAAGCCCCCGAGAGCGACATCGACCTGTCGGACATCGAGGACGACCTGGCGGGTGACGAGCCCGCGGCTGCGGCGACCGAAGAGAAGGTCAAGCCGCTTCGCATGAAGATCAGCAAGGCGAAGGAACGCGCCTTGATGAAGGAGTTCGGTCTCGACGAGACCGTGCTCTCCGAAGAAGACCTGGCCAAGCGCCGCTCGCGCCTGAAGACCCTGATCACGCTGGGCAAGACCCGCGGCTACCTCACGCACGGCGAAATCTCCGACCACCTTCCCGACAAGCTGGTCGACGCCGAGACCATGGAAGTCGTGGTCACCATGCTCAACGACATGGGCGTGGCGGTGTACGAGCAGACGCCCGACGCCGAGACCCTGCTGCTGAACAACACCGCGCCCACTGCCACCACGGTGGAAGAAGCCGAGGAAGAAGCCGAAGCCGCGCTCTCCACGGTGGACAGCGAATTCGGCCGCACCACCGACCCGGTGCGCATGTACATGCGCGAGATGGGCACGGTCGAGCTGCTGACGCGCGAAGGCGAAATCGAGATCGCCAAGCGCATCGAAGGCGGCCTGATGGCCATGATGGAGGCCATCTCGGCCTCCCCCGCCACCATCGCCGAGATCCTGCGCCTGGCCGGCGAGATCCGTGAAGGCAAGGTCGTCATCTCGACCATCGTCGACGGCTTCTCCAACCCCAACGAGGCCGACGACTACGTGGCCGAGGAAGACTTCGACGAATTCGACGAGGAAGACGACGACGACGGCAAGGGCGGCTCCAAGGCCCTGACCAAGAAGCTGGAAGAGCTCAAGAACGAGGCCCTCTCGCGCTTCGACCGCATCGCCGAGCTGTTCGAGAAGGTCCACAAGATCTACGACAAGGAAGGCTACGGCACGCCCGCCTACGCCAAGGCCCAGCAGGCCCTGTCGGACGAGCTGATGACCATCCGCTTCACTGCCCGCACCATCGAGAAGCTGTGCGACCTGGTGCGCACGCAGGTGGACGACGTGCGCAAGAAGGAACGCGAGCTGCGCCGCATCATCGTGGACAAGTGCGGCTTCCCGCAGGACGAGTTCATCCGCGACTTCAGCGGCTTCGACAAGAACGGCAACCGCGTCGCCTCCAACCTGCTGAACCTGAAGTGGGTCGAGAAGCAGGCCGCCGCCGGCAAGCCGTGGAGCGCCGTGCTCGCACGCAACATTCCGCCGGTGCAGGAACTGCAGCAGAAGCTCGCCGACATCCAGTCGCGCGTGGTGGTGCCGCTGTCGGAGCTGAAGGACATCAACAAGCGCATGAACGAGGGCGAATCGTCCTCGCGCGACGCCAAGAAGGAAATGATCGAGGCCAACCTGCGCCTCGTGATCTCCATCGCCAAGAAGTACACGAACCGCGGCCTGCAGTTCCTCGACCTGATCCAGGAAGGCAACATCGGCCTGATGAAGGCGGTCGACAAGTTCGAATACCGTCGCGGCTACAAATTCTCGACCTACGCGACGTGGTGGATCCGCCAGGCCATCACCCGCTCGATCGCCGACCAGGCGCGCACCATCCGCATCCCGGTGCACATGATCGAGACGATCAACAAGATGAACCGCATCTCGCGCCAGCATCTGCAGGAGT